>JAABUR0100004546.1_pt1 | contig 18455 bp, 18 predicted proteins | sample 5560091 | NCBI WGS metagenome assembly JAABUR01 (sample SAMN10711879, study PRJNA513375) | rock metagenome | isolation source: Antarctica rocks | place: Antarctica: Victoria Land, University Valley sud | reverse complement strand
GGTCTGACACTGACCGGCGTGGGAGCACTCCTCCTGCTGGTCGGCTTCGGTGCTCTGGGGGCGGTCATCGACCTGCTGCTGGGCCCGGTGCTGGGCACTGCGACCCTGGTGCTCCTCCCGATCGGCACGCTCGCCGCGGGCTGGCTCGTGCGCAGGGGCAACCTGACGACCGTGCTCGTCGCCCCACCCCTGGTCTACCTGCTGCTCGTGGTAGCCACCCTGCTCGTGTCCACGCCCGGGCTCGGCGTGGCCGGAGTGGGAGCCGGGCTGGTCTACGGGTTCCCGGCGATGGCGATCGCGACCGCCGTCGGCATCGCGGTGTGGGCATTGCGCCGTGCCGCCGGACGCTGAGCCACCGGACGCTGCGCCACCGAACGCTGCGCCACCGAATCCTGGGCCACCGAACCCTGGGCCACCCGGCCGCTGCGGCACCGGCCGCCGGCCGGGCTCAGCCGCTCGCGGCCTTCAGGTCCCGGCGCAGCTCACGCGGCAGGCTGAAAATGAGGCTCTCCTCCGCCGCGGTGACTATCGATACGTCGGCGTAGCCCCGCTCGGCCAGCCAGTCGAGCAGCTGGGTGACCAGTTCCTCGGGGACCGACGCGCCGCTGGTCAGGCCGACGGTCGTGACGCCGTCCAGCCACGCGGGATCAACCTGGTCGGCGTAGTCAATGAGGTGGGCGGCATCGGCACCGGCATCGAGGGCTACCTCGACCAGCCGCACCGAGTTCGAGGAGTTCGTCGATCCGACGACGAGGACCAGTTCGCATTCCGCGGCGAGCTGCTTGACCGCCAGCTGCCGGTTCTGGGTGGCGTAGCAGATGTCGTCGCTGGGCGGTGCGTGCAGGTTGGGGAAGCGCTGCCGCAGAGCCCGGACGGTGTTCATCGCCTCGTCGACCGACAGCGTGGTCTGGGACAGCCACACCACCTTGTCCGGGTCCCGGACGGTGACCGACGCGACGTCGTCCGGTCCGTCGACCAGGTGGATGTGCTCGGGGGCCTGCCCGGTGGTGCCGACGACCTCCTCGTGACCCTCGTGCCCGATCAGCACGATGTCGAAGTCGTCCTTCGCGAACCGGCGGGCCTCCAGGTGGACCTTGGTGACCAGCGGGCAGGTCGCGTCGATGCTGCGCAGCGAGCGCTGGGCCGCCTCCTCGTGCACCACCGGCGCCACCCCGTGCGCGGAGAAGACCACCCGTGAGCCCTCCGGGATCTCGCTGTTCTCCTCGACGAAGATCGCGCCCTTCGCCTCCAGGGTCCGCACGACATGCACGTTGTGCACGATCTGCTTGCGCACGTAGACCGGCGGTCCATACAGCTCCAAGGCCTTCTCCACGGTCACCACTGCCCGGTCGACCCCGGCGCAGTAGCCGCGGGGAGCGGCCAGCAGCACGCGGCGCGAGTTCGGCGGGGTCACCCCCCGATCGTACGGCGGCCCGACCGGCGGGCTGCCGCGGCGAGGCAGGTAAGGCAGGCTGGCGGCATGACTGCTGCACTTCCCCCGTCCGTCCGCGCCGCCGCCGGGCTGGCCGCCCGGACGTTGGACGAGGCCCGCGCGTTGCCCCGGCGACTGGTGTCCCTTCCTGTGCTGATGGCCGGTGCCGCCATGCAGGCCTCGCTGCGCCTGCAGCAGGAGTACGCCGGCCTGGTCGCCCGCGGCGATGAGCTGCTGGTCAACCTGCGTGGGGGTGGCGACGACGCGCCGCCGTGGGCGACCTTCGACGACGACCCGGCCGCGGAGACCGATTTGCGGGGCCGGGCCGGGGTGACGCCGCCGTCGCCGGTCCCACCCCCGCCGGCGACCCGCCGTGGCACGGCGACTCCCCGCAGGGCCGCGGTGGAGTCCATCCTCGCCGCACCCGACGGTGAGACCTCGCCGTTCGACCGGGAGCTGGCAGCCCACCCGGTCACCGACCTCCCCGTGTCCGGCAGCACCGTGACCAACCGCACCATCGACAGCTCCGTGGTCGGGAGCGACGTGACCGAGCCACCGGTGATCGGTTACGACGACTGGACGGTGGCCCAGCTGCGGGCCCGCCTGCGTCGCCTGCCCGCCATCGACCTCGCCCCGCTCCTCGCCTACGAGCAGGCCCATCGCGCACGGGCGGCGTACCTGACGATGCTGCAGAACCGGCTGACCGCCACCGAGAAGGGCTGAGCGCTCCGGTGCCGAAAGCAGGCCGCCGGTGACGGGACCGAGCACCGCCGAGGCCCCGTGGCCGGTCCGTACCGTCGCTCGCAAGGTCGGCGAGTGGATCGCCAAGCTCGGCGAGGTGTGGGTCGAGGGCCAGGTCGCGCAGATCTCGACCCGCGGCACCACCTGCTACCTCGTGCTGCGCGATCCGGCGGCGGACATCTCGCTGTCGGTGACCTGCCGCCGCGACATGCTGGGCGAGCCGGTCGCCGAGGGCGCACGGCTGGTGCTCCGCGCCCGCCCGGACTTCTACCTCGGGCGCGGCAGCTTCTCCCTGCGCGCCCAGGAGGTCCGCCGGGTCGGCGTCGGTGAGCTGCTGGCCCGCCTGGAGCGGCTCAAGGTCCTGCTCGCTTCCGAGGGCCTGTTCGACGCCTCGCGCAAGCGGCGGTTGCCCTTCCTCCCCCGCGGGATCGGTCTGGTCACCGGCCGGGCCAGCGCCGCCGAGCGCGACGTCCTCAGCGTGAGCCGGCAACGGTGGCCCGGAGTCCGCGTCCGCGTGCTCAACTGCGCCGTCCAGGGGCCCAACGCCGCCGCCGAGGTGATCACCGCGATCGGCAAACTCGACCGCGACCCGGACGTCGACGTGATCGTGGTCGCGCGTGGCGGCGGGTCGGTGGAGGACCTGCTGCCGTTCAGCGACGAGGCGCTGTGCCGGGCGGCCGCCGCCTGCCGTACGCCGGTGGTCAGCGCCATCGGGCACGAGCCCGACAGCCCCCTGCTCGACCACGTCGCCGACCTGCGCGCAGCCACGCCCACCGACGCCGCCAAGCGGGTCGTACCCGATGTGGCCGACGAGCTGCGCGTGATCGGCCAACTGCGGGAACGCATCCGGCGGGCGATCCACGCCCGCGTCGGCACCGATCAGCAGCGCCTCGACGCGCTGCGCAGCCGCCCTGTCCTGGTCGACGTCGAGGCGCTGCTGCGACCTCGCGAGACCGACTGGTCGGCGCTGCGCGAGCGAGCCCGCCGCCAGGTCCGGCACCGCGTCGACGTCGCCTCGGCCGACCTCGCCCAGGCGCAGGCCCGCGTCACCGCACTGTCCCCTGCGGCGACCCTGCGGCGCGGCTACGCGGTTGTCCAGCGCCCGGACGGTCACGTCCTCGTCGACGCCGCGGAGGTCTCGCCGGGGGACCGGCTCCGCGTCCGGTTGGCGGCCGGTCGGCTGGACGTCACCGCGGACCCGCTCGCCTAGGCTGACGCGGTGACCGAGCCGGCCGAGGCGAACACCGAGGAACTGAGCTACGAGCAGGCGCGCGACGAGCTGGCCGACGTCGTACGCCGACTCGAGGCCGGCGGCCTCACCCTGGAGCAGTCCCTCGGCCTCTGGGAACGCGGTGAGCGGCTGGGCGCCGTCTGCCAGCAACGCCTCGACGGAGCTCGCGAACGCCTGTCCCAACAGCTCGCCGAAGGCGACGACTCCTAGCCCGGTGGCCGGCCGGCACGCTCAGCCGGATACCGGGCGCAACGCCGCGATCAGTGCCCGCAGCTCGTCGTCGTCGGCCGACCCGGTCACGACCACGGTCGACGCCTCGTCGTTGCGGACGAAGGCCTGCTCACCGTTGGCGGCCTTGGCCAGCCGCCACGGGACCCCCTCGACGTCGACCCGGTCGGCCTCGGTGTACCCCTCCCCCAGCACCTCGGTGAGCAACGTTTCCGCCGGCACCGATCCCTGCGCCACCTCCGCAAACTCCCCCTCGGGCGTCACGTACCCGACCCGTACGACGACCGGTCCGCCGTCGACCGCCGGGTCCACCCGGGCGCTGGTGGCCCGCCAGTCCTGCGCGAGCTCCGCCGCGGCCAGGACGTCGAAGTCGGCCAGCGTTGCCGCGTAGGTCAGGTCACCGGCCGGATCGATCTCCCGCACCGGGTCCGGGTCGGACGGCGTCGACAGCCACCCGACGACCTGGATGAGCACGACCCGGGGCGCGAGCGCCCGGACGAGGTCCAGCGCGCTGGGATTGGGCCGGCGGCGCGGCGGCGGCTGCTCCGACACCCCTGCATCCTCCCCCTCGACCGGCAGCGCGCCGCCGGTGGCCCCCGCCGGCCCGGCTCGCCGGGAGGAACCCCGGCGACCGGACTCTGGCAGGATCGCGCCGTCAGCCGGAATGAAGGAGGCAACCACCGATGTCCGACATTCCGGCCGAGCTCGTCGTACGGCCCGAGGCACCGGACCGCAACCTGGCCCTGGATCTGGTGCGGGTCACCGAGGCAGCCGCGATGGCCGCCGGCCGCTGGGTCGGTCGGGGCGACAAGAACGGCGGGGACGGCGCCGCGGTCGACGCGATGCGCACCCTGATCGGCACCATCTCGATGCGCGGCGTGGTCGTAATCGGTGAGGGCGAGAAGGACCAGGCGCCGATGCTGTTCAACGGCGAGGCCGTCGGCAACGGCGACGGGCCCGAGTGCGACGTCGCGGTGGACCCGATCGACGGTACGACGTTGATGGCCAAGGGAATGCCCAATGCGGTGGCGGTGCTCGCGTTGTCCGAGCGCGGGACGATGTTCGACCCGTCGGCGGTCTTCTACATGGAGAAGCTGGCCGTCGGGCCCGAAGCGGCCGACGTCGTCGACATCACCGCGCCGGTCGGGGAGAACATCCGGCGGGTGGCCATGGCCAAGAACCGCGGTGTCGCCGACGTGACGGTCTGCATCCTGGACCGGCCGCGGCACGAGCAGTTGGTCGCCGATGTGCGCGACGCCGGGGCTCGGATCCACTTCATCAGCGACGGCGATGTCGCCGGGGCGATCAGCGCGGCCCGCGAGGGCACCGGCGTCGACCTGCTGATGGGGATCGGCGGCACACCGGAAGGCATCATCACCGCCTGTGCGCTCAAGTGCATGGGTGGGGCGATGCAGGCCCGGCTACGGCCGCGCGACGACGAGGAACGGCAGAAGGCGCTGGACGCCGGGCACGACCTCGACCGGGTGCTGCACATCAGCGACCTGGTGACCGGTGAGAACGTGTTCTTCTGCGCGACCGGCGTCACCGACGGCGACCTGCTGCGCGGGGTGCACTACCGCTCCGGCGAGGTCAGCACCCAGTCGCTGGTGATGCGCTCGAAGTCCGGCACGATCCGGATCATCGATTCCTGGCACCGGCTGGCCAAGCTGCGCGCGTATTCCGCGATCGACTTCGACAAGCAGCGCTGAGCCTCAGTCCCGGTAGCCCGTCGCCCTCCGCCACCGGCTGGTCGCCTCCCCGGCCCTGGCACTGACCACCCGGATGTCGCCGAAGAGCGTCAGCCCGTGCACGCGGACGACAGGCGTGTGTGGCCGGCGCGGCACGGCCGCGAGTTCGAGCCGGCGATCGCCGAAGACGGTGAATCCGGCCACCTCGGCCTCGACCCCCTCCGGCACGATCACGACGACGTCACCGAAGACCGTCCGGGCCTCGATGTCCACCTCGGACTCGGAGCAGACGCACTCCCGCAGGTCGAACCGAACGTCACCGAAGACCGTCGCGCCACGGTTCTGCGCCCGCAGCATCCAGCGCCCCTTGAACCGGATGTCACCGAAGACGCTGACCGACGAGGCCGCGGCGGACGCGCCCACGACGGGCAGCTGCGTGGGCAGGTCGGCCAGTGCCGCCTGGAGCTCGCCGTACGTCGGTGCCGCCAGGAGGACATCGAGGCGGTCGGTGAACTCGCCGAGGGTCAGGCGCCCCTCGCCCACCGCACGTTGCAGCGTGTCGACACCGGCCTCGCGTTGCTGGTCCGTGGGCGGCTGCTCGGCCCGGTCGTGCGGCGGTTGCGGTGGCTGCGACACGATCTCCACGACCGCAGGGTACCTGCGGCTGAGGCGGCGGCGGGTTCGCTGCCCGCTGCGGCACCGGCTAGCGTCCTGGCAAACGAATCGAAAGGCGATGCGATGACCGACTCTCCCCAGATCTCGCTGCGGCACCCCGGCGGCGACCTGGAACTGCCGTACGTCGCCGCGAGCGAAGGCACCGCAGCCATGGACACCTCCAAGCTGCTGTCGAGCACGGGCATGGTCACCCTCGACAACGGGTTCATGAACACTGCGGCCTGCAAGTCCGCGATCACCTACATCGACGGCGACGCCGGCATCCTGCGCTACCGCGGGTACCCGATAGACCAGCTGGCCGAGCACTCCTCGTTCCTCGAGGTCAGCTACCTGCTCATCTACGGCGAGCTGCCCACCCCCGAGCAGCTCTCCTCCTTCGACGCCCGGATCCGGCGGCACACGCTGCTGCACGAGGACCTGAAGCGCTTTTTCGAGGGTTTCCCGCGGGACGCGCACCCGATGCCGGTGTTGTCCAGCGCGGTCAGCGCGCTGTCGACCTTCTACCAGGACTCGCTGGACCCCTTCGACGACGAGCAGGTCGAGATCTCCACGGTGCGGCTGCTGGCGAAGCTGCCGACGATCGCGGCGTACTCGTACAAGAAGTCGGTAGGCCAGCCCTTCCTGTACCCGGACAACTCCCTCGACACCGTCACGAACTTCCTGCGGATGACCTTCGGTTTCCCGGCCGAGCCCTACGAGCCCGACCCGGTGTTCGTCCGGGCCCTCGACGTGCTGTTCGTCCTGCACGCCGACCACGAGCAGAACTGCTCGACCTCCACGGTCCGCCTGGTCGGCTCCAGCCAGGCCAACCTGTTCGCCTCGGTCTCGGCCGGCATCAACGCGTTGTTCGGTCCGCTGCACGGCGGCGCCAACCAGGCGGTGCTGGAGATGCTGCAGTCGATCGTCAACGAAGGTGGGGACGTCTCGGCCTACGTCGAACGGGTCAAGAACAAGGAGCGCGGCGTCCGGCTGATGGGCTTCGGGCACCGCGTCTACAAGAGCTACGACCCCCGCGCAGCGATCGTCAAGCAACTCACCGACGAGGTACTCAAGACCGTCGGCAAGACCGACCAGCTGATGGACGTCGCGCTGCAGCTGGAGGAGGTAGCGCTGTCCGACGAGTTCTTCATCGAGCGCAAGCTCTACCCGAACGTCGACTTCTACACCGGGCTGATCTACAAGGCCATGGGCTTCCCGACCCGGATGTTCACCGTGCTGTTCGCCCTCGGGCGGCTACCCGGCTGGATCGCCCAGTGGCGCGAGATGATCAGCGACCCGGCCACCAAGATCGGCCGGCCACGCCAGCTCTACGTCGGTGAGGTCGAGCGCGGCTACCCGGCCGGGGGGACGCACTGACCGGGTAGGGCCGGCCGGTCAGCCGGTCTCGGACTCCTCGTACGTCGTGCAGAAGATGTACTCGCCGACCTCGATGCGCCCGCCGCAGGTGTTCGCGTAGGCCTCGTACGCCGAGTCCAGCGGCGACTCGAAGTACAGCGAGTCGCAGGCCTCCATGTTGCCGTCGAAGCACTGCTGCGTGAGCGCGTCGAGCGCGGGATCGTCACCGAGGTCGCCCGGGTCGGTTCCCGCGGGGAGCTCGGGGTTCACCGTCCCGGTCGGCTCGCTCGAGGTGGTCGCCTCCGCGGTCGTGGACTGCTCACTCGTCGTGCTCTGGCCGGTGTCCTCGGTCTGCGTCGCCTCCGTGGTCGAAGGCCTGGCGCCCCCCGAGGCCACGTTCTGGTCATCGCCCCCGGTGAACAGCAGGATCCCGCCGACGACCAGGGCGGCCACCACGACGAGGGCAACGATCAGACCGACCACCGCGTTGGTGTTCTTCTTCGGCGCCTGCGGGGACCCGTACGGCGCGCCGCCGTAGGGCGGCTGCTGGCCGTACCCGGGCTGGCCGTAGGGCTGTTGGCCGTACGACGGCTGGCCCGGCTGCTGCTGCCCGTACGACGGCTGACCCGGCTGCTGCCCGTACGACGGCTGCCCCTGACCCGGCTGCTGGCTGTATCCGGGCTGCTGGCCCTGGCCCGGCTGCTGGCCGTACGGCGGCTGCTGCCCGTATCCCGGCTGCTGGCCCTGACCCGGCTGCTGGCCGTACGGCGGCTGCTGTCCGTAGTTGGGCTGCTGAGAACCCGGCTGCTGAGAACCGGGTTGCTGGCCGTAGTTGGGCGGACCGGAGGACGGGTCGTAAGGCGGCTGCCCGCCTGGCGTCCCGTACGGGGGTTGAGACACCGATGTCTCCCTGGGAGTAGGTGCGCCGAGGCCCAGCCACGACGCAGAGATCATAGGGCTCCGGGCCGACCACCGGTGAGGTGCACCGCCTCCACCCGCCGGCAGCTGGACCCGTCGCCTCGACGGCGCCTAGACAGGGGCCTGGATAGGTCCGTGGATACCATCCGGCGACCGACCGATGCCGAGGGGTGCCGACGTGGCCAAGCAGAAGTTCCGGACCGAGCACGACTCGATGGGTGACGTGCTCGTGCCGGCGACTGCCAAGTGGCGGGCCCAAACCCAACGGGCGGTGGAGAACTTCCCGATCTCGGGCCTGCGGCTGGAACGCAAGCACATCGAGGCGCTGGCCCGGATCAAGGCGGCGGCGGCGAAGGTCAACGCCAAGCTTGGCGTGCTGGACCCGGCCGTCGCCACAGCGATCCAGGAAGCGGCCGCTGAGGTAGCGGCCGGAGAGTGGGACGAGGAATTCCCCATCGACGTGTTCCAGACCGGTTCCGGGACGTCGTCGAACATGAACACCAACGAGGTCCTGGCGACCCTGGCCTCCGAGCGGCTGGGCAGCGCCGTACATCCGAACGATCACGTCAACGCCTCGCAGTCCTCCAACGACGTCTTCCCGTCCTCGATCCACATCGCCGCGACGAGTGCCGTCGTCCACGACCTCATCCCTGCGCTGACCCACCTGGCGAAGGCGTTGCGGCGCAAGCAGAAGAAGTTCGCCGGGGTGGTGAAATCGGGACGCACCCATCTGATGGACGCCACGCCGGTGACCCTCGGGCAGGAGTTCGGCGGCTACGCCGCGCAGGTCGAGATCGGCGTCGAGCGGCTGCGTACGTCGCTGCCGCGGCTGGCCGAACTGCCGCTGGGAGGGACCGCGGTGGGGACCGGCATCAACACCCCGAAGGGGTTCTCGGCCGCCGTCATCAAGGAGGTGGCCAGGGCCACCAAGCTGCCGCTCACCGAGGCGCGGGACCACTTCGAGGCGCAGGGGGCGCGGGACGGGCTGGTCGAGGCCTCCGGTCAGCTCCGGACCATCGCGGTGTCGCTCACCAAGATCTCCAACGACATCCGGTGGATGGGCTCCGGCCCGCGCACCGGCCTCGGCGAGATCGCCCTGCCCGACCTGCAGCCGGGTTCGTCGATCATGCCCGGCAAGGTCAACCCGGTGCTGCCCGAGGCGCTGTGCATGGTGTGCGCGCAGGTGATCGGCAACGACGCGGCGATCGCCTTCGGTGGTGCGGCCGGCAACTTCGAGCTCAACGTGATGCTGCCGATGCTGGCCCGCAACCTGCTGGAGTCGATCCGGCTCCTGTCCACGATCACCCGGCTGTTCGCCGACCGCTGCATCGACGGCATCACCGCCAACGTGGCGCGCTGCAAGGAACTCGCCGAGTCCTCGCCGTCGGTGGTGACGCCGCTCAACCGCTACCTCGGGTACGAGGAGGCGGCCGTGGTCGCCAAGCAGTCGCTCAAGGAGCGCAAGACGATCAAGCAGGTGGTGATCGAGCGCGGTTACCTCGAGAACGGCACCCTGACCGAGCGGCAGCTCGACGAAGCCCTCGACGTGCTGTCGATGACCACGTCCGGCTGAGCCAGCGGTCAGCGCCCGTCGGGTGTCTCCTGTGGGTACCCGCCCGCCGGCGCGGGCTCGAAGAACGGTCCGACCGACGACTGCATCAGCAACGCGACCACGCCGACCGCGGCACCGAGCAGCAGCACCGCAACGACTCCCGCACCGGCCATGGCCCCTGTGCCCCCCAGGAGGATGACCAGCCCGCCCACGGTGAAGGCGAGCACCCGGCCCCATTGCCGGCCGCGCCGGACAGCCAGGCCGGCGACGACGAGCAGGCACCCGAGCACCAGGAGCACGACCGAGGTGACGGTGAGGATGGCGCTGATCCGGTCGCCGGAGACCAGCGCGGTCGCCTCCTCCTGGGCCGCCCGCAGGAGGTCGTCGCTGAAGATCAGACCCAGCAGCGCGTTCACCGCCATGACGACGCCGAGGGCGAGGAGCACCACGCTCGCGATCCGCACCTCCCGCGGTGCCTTGGCCACGTGCCCGGCCCTCGGCCCACCGCCCTCGATCACCCCGACAACGTACCCGGCACGGTCGCGGCCTGACCCGAGCGGCTGGGTCGCCCCCCTAGGCTGATCTTCACCATCGAGCGGGCGGAGCAAGGACCATGAGCCAGGACCCACATCAGCATCCTTACGGCCAGGACCCGAACCGCGACCCCGACCAGGGCCAGAACCAGGGCGGCAATGCCGGTTACGGGCAGCCCTATCCGTCCACGCCCGGCTCGGGGCCGGACTATGGGCAATCCTCCCCCTCGGGATCGCCGTACCCCCCGCCCGGTCCCGGTTACGGCGGGCCGCAGCAGCCGCCCAAGAACGGTCTCGGCATCGCCGCCCTCGTCCTGGGCATCCTGGCCATCGCGACCGCGCTCTTCGGTGGCTTCCCCGGGATCATCTTCGGCATCCTGGCCATCATCTTCGGCGCTGTGGGCATGGGCCGGGCCAAGAAGGGCCGCGCCACCAACCGCGGCATGGCGCTGGCCGGTCTGATCACCGGTGTCATCGGCCTGGTGCTCGGTGCGGTGATCCTCTACTTCGCCATCAAGGTGGCCGTGGACTGTGCCGACCAGGTCGGACCGGACCCCTCTCAGAGCGAGATCGACGCCTGCGTCCAGGACACGGTGGGCTGAGGCGCCCGCCTACCGCGGACCGGCGCTGACCCTGCCGCGAAACTCGGGCACCCAGTCGCCGAAGGGCCCGGTTGACTCGATCAGCCAGGTGGCGCCGGCGTCGGCGTACTCACCGGCCGGTACGCCGGCAGCCCAGGGCGCGACCACGTCCCATCCCGCACGCAGGTGCTCCCCGGCGTAGGCCGCGACCTGCTCGGGGCGCAGCGGCCCGTCCGCCCCGATGGGGACCACCCCGTCGTAGCGGATCGCCCGGCGCAGCGGCGGCTGGTGGGGCACGACCCCGGCGACCCAGATCGGCGGCCTCGGCCGTTGGACCGGGCGCGGCGCGATCTCGGTGTCGACCGTGAACTGCTTGCCCTGGTGCCGGACGTGCTCGCCGCGCAGCAGGCCGTCGAGCACGACCAGGCCCTCGTCCAGCAGGGCGGCCCGCTCGCGGGCGCCGGAGGGCTCGCCGAAGGCCGCGAAGTCCGACTGCGGTGTCTCCCCGAGCCCGACCCCGAGCACGGCCCTCCCGCCGGAGAGGTGGTCCAGGGTGATCATCTCCTTGGCCACCTGCCAGGGACGGCGGCGGGACAGCGGGGTGACCAGGGTGCCGACGGTGACCCGCTCGGTCGCCCGGGCGATAGCGCCCAGCAGGACCCACGGGTTGTGCACCTCGACGAGCTCGTCCGGGATCCATTGCAGGTGGTCCCAGAGGAACACCCCGTCCCAGCCGGCCTGTTCGGCCTCGACGGCGATGTCGACGACGACTGACGGGTCGATGAACGGCGGGATGTTGACGGCGTAGCGCATCCCCGCACGCTAGGCCGCGGCACCGACACTGTGCCGAGGATCAGGCCGCGGTCACGGTGAGGCCGTCCACGTCCGGCGCCACGTCGACCAGCACCGTGTCGCCGTCGCGGATGTCGCCGGCCAGCAGCCCGGTGGCAAGCTGGTCGCCGATCGCGGACTGGACGAGCCGGCGCAGCGGCCGGGCGCCGTACATCGGGTCGAATCCGGCCAGGGCGAGCCACTCGCGGGCCGCGGGGGTGACCCGCAGCTCGAGCCGTCGCCCGGCGAGGCGTCGGGCCAGCACGTCGACCTGGATGTCCACGATCGCGGCCAGCTCGTCGGACCCTAGCGAGGCGAAGACCACGACGTCGTCGAGCCGGTTGACGAACTCCGGCTTGAAGTGCGACCGCACGATCCCCATCACCGCGTCCCGTACCCCTGGCGCATCCAGCCCCGCCTCGGCGATCAGCCCGGACCCGAGGTTGGAGGTGAGGATCAGGATGGTGTTGCGGAAGTCGACGGTGCGGCCCTGCCCGTCGGTGAGCCGGCCGTCGTCGAGCACCTGCAGCAGTACGTCGAAGACGTCGGCATGCGCCTTTTCCACCTCGTCGAGCAGGACGACGGCGTAGGGGCGCCGGCGTACCGCCTCGGTGAGCTGACCGCCGGCGTCGTAGCCGACGTAACCGGGCGGCGCACCGACCAGGCGAGCCACGGAGTGCTTCTCGGCGTACTCGCTCATGTCGATCCGGATCATCGCCCGCTCGTCGTCGAAGAGGAACGCGGCCAGCGCCTTGGCGAGTTCGGTCTTGCCGACGCCCGTCGGCCCGAGGAACAGGAACGAACCGGTGGGCCGGTCGGGGTCCGAGACGCCCGCGCGGGCCCTGCGGACGGCCGCGGCGACGGCACGCACCGCCTGCTGCTGGCCGACCACCCGGGCGGCCAGGACCTCGTCCATCCGCAGCAGCTTCGCGGTCTCGCCCTCCAGCAGGCGCCCGGCCGGGATCCCGGTCCAGGCGCTGACGACGTCGGCCACGTCGTCGGGGCCGACCTCCTCCTTGAGCATCGCGGTCTCGGTCGGCGCGTGATCCGTCAGCGCCGCGAGGCCGCGTTCCAGCTCCGGGATCCGCCCGTAGCGCAGCTCGGCGGCGCGGGCCAGGTCACCGTCCCGCTCGGCGCGCTCGGACTCCCCGCGGGCAGCCTCCAGCTCCTCCTTGAGACCCCGGATCCGGTCGATGCCACCCTTCTCCTGCTGCCAACGGGCGGTCAGCCGGTTCAGGGTTTCGCGGTGGTCGGCGAGATCGGAGCGCAGGCGCTGCAGCCGATCGCGCGAGGAGGCGTCGTCCTCCTTGGCCAGCGCCACCTCCTCGATCTCCAGGCGGCGGACGATGCGTTCCACCTCGTCGACCTCGACCGGCCGGGAGTCGATCTCCATCCGCAGCCGGGACGCAGCCTCGTCGACGAGGTCGATGGCCTTGTCGGGCAGGAAGCGCGCGGTGACGTAGCGGTCGGACAGCGTCGCGGCCGCCACGATCGCGGCGTCGGTGATGCGTACGCCGTGGTGCACCTCGTAGCGCTCCTTGAGGCCCCGCAGGATGCCGATCGTGTCCTCGACGGTCGGCTCCCCGACCAGGACCTGCTGGAAGCGGCGCTCCAGGGCGGCGTCCTTCTCGACGTACTTGCGGTACTCGTCGAGGGTGGTGGCACCGACCATCCGCAGCTCTCCGCGGGCCAGCAGCGGCTTGAGCATGTTGCCCGCATCCATCGCGGACTCACCGCTGGCCCCGGCACCTACGACGGTGTGCAACTCGTCGATGAAGGTGATGATCTGGCCGTCGGAGTCCTTGATGTCGGCGAGCACCGCCTTGAGGCGCTCCTCGAACTCGCCGCGGAACTTCGCACCGGCGATGATGCTGGACAGGTCCAGGGAGATCAGCCGCTTGCCGCGCAGGCTCTCCGGAACGTCCCCGGCGATGATCCGCTGGGCGAGTCCCTCCACGATGGCGGTCTTGCCGACGCCCGGCTCGCCGATGAGCACTGGGTTGTTCTTGGTGCGTCGCGAGAGCACCTGGACGACCCGGCGGATCTCGGTGTCGCGGCCCACGACCGGGTCCAGGTCGCCCGCGCGGGCCCGCTCGGTGAGGTCGACGCCGAACTTCTCCAGCGCCTGGTACGTCGATTCCGGGTCTGGGCCGGTCACCTGGCGCGAGCCACGCACGGAGCTGAACGCCGCCAGCAGCGCCGGTACGGTCGCCCCGGCGCCGGTGAGCACGGTCGCCGCAGGCCCATTCGTGGCGGCCAGACCGACCAGCAGGTGCTCGGTGGAGACGTACTCGTCGCCGAGCGCGGTGGCCTGCGAACCGGCCTCGGACAGCACCTTGATGAACTCGCGCGACGCCTGGGGTGCGCTCATCGTCGAGCCGCTGGCGCTGGGCAGGGCAATGAGGGCGACCTGGGTGGCCGCGCGGACCGCGGCGACATCGGCCCCGACGGCGCTCAGCAGCGACGCAGTGACTCCGCCGCTCTGCGCGAGCAGGGCGCTGAGCAGGTGCACGGGCTCCAGCGCGGGATTGCCGCGCTCGACGACCAGCCGCTGCGCAGCGGCGACCGCCTCCTGCGACAGGGTGGTCAGCTTCGTTTCCATCGGTCCTCCGGACTCGGCAGGTGTCTGCCGGGAAACGACGTCAAAGTTGAGTCTGTTCCGCTCAGGTCAGCCGGCAGGAGCGGTGCTGCGCTGCAGCAGGTCCGGGGGCAGCACGGCCACGGCGATCTGGTCGATCAGGCCGCGCGAGAGGTCCCCGCCGGGCGTCTGGGTGAAGATCGCCACCGTGTACCGGTTGTCGGTGCCGAGGACACCGCTGGTGTTGAGGTAGCTCGTGTCCCGCGGACAGCACATCCAGGCCTGCTTGATCCCCCACGCCTGACCGGGCAGCGCCGCAGGAATGCCGAAGTACTGGTCGAATCCGTCGCTGGCGATCTCCGGGCTGGTGCGCAGCTGACGCAGGACGAAGTCCACGTCGGTGGGCACCGCGGTATCGATGAAGGCGTCGAGGTAGGTGACCAGGTCCACCGCCGAGACCGACGTCAGCTCCCATTCGCCGGCCTGGTTCGACGGGGTGATGTTGGGCAGGCCGTAGCGGGTAGCCACCTCGGTGATCATGGACTCTGTGCCGTAGGCGTAGTAGAGGCTGTCGGCCGCACCGTCGTCGGACAGCCTCAAGGCCGACTCGAGCAGTTGCCGGTCCTGCAGCGTGAGCTGGAGGTCACCGGTCTGCTGGCGGTGCAGCAGATTGTCGGCGATGAACAGCTTGGCGATCGACGCCACCCAGACGGGCTCGGTGGCCGGTGGCCCGTTGGTCCACAGCCGGTCGCTCTGCCTGTCCAGCACGGCGATCCCGACGTTCGTGCCGGCCTGCGCGGCCAGCGCCGTGGCGGCGGCGATCCCCGGCTGCAGGTCCAGCGGCTCCGGCTGCGGCTGCGGCTGTGCATCCGGTGTGGTCTCGGCGGCCATCGGTTCGGGAGCCGGATCTGGGGTACTGCCAACCCGGGACTGCGGCGGCGGCTGCTCCGAGACGATGCCGGATCCCACCGCGGTCGTGCCCGCGGTCACCACGAGCAGGCCGAGCAGGATTACCAGCCCGCGCAGTCGGCGGCGCCGGACCGCGACGACTGGCATACCTACGATGATGCGCCCGGCCGGCCAACCCGTCGACCCAAACGCGCAGGTCAGTCAGCGGCGGGGACGTTCGGGACGCCAGACCGTCAGCGTCTGCGGTGGGATCGGCACGAGGTCCCGCCGGTACGACGCATGGACGGCGGTGGCCGCCGCGGCGACGGCGGCGTGGGTCTGGCTCAGCTCGACGAGCAGCTCCTGCACCCGGGCCTGCAATGCGTCGACCTGCGACTCCAGCTCGATGATCTGCTTGATCCCGGCGAGGTTGACGCCCTCCTCCTGCGAGAGCCGCTGCACCTCCCGCAGCATGGCCACGTCGCGCGGGCTGTAGCGGCGGCCGCCGCCCGCGGTCCGGCCGGGAGTGACCAGGCCGGCCCGGTCGTACTGCCGCAGCGTCTGCGGATGCATCCCGGCCAGTTGTGCGGCGACCGAGATCACGAAGACCGGCGCGTCCGCGGAGACCCCGCCGAGACCGAAGTCAGCCACCGGCGCCACCGGCGGCCCCGGCGGCAGGCACTGCACCGCCGATCCGTTCGGTTATCCGCGGCCGCGGATCCTCGCCCTGCGCTGCGGCGTAGGCCTGCAGGGCCTGTCGCGCCTCGGCGGTGAGGTTCTGCGGCACGGCCACCTCTACGGTCACGAGCAGGTCGCCCGTGCGCTGCCGGTTCGACACCCCGCGCCCCTTGACCCGGAACGTCCGGCCGCTCGCGGTGCCGGGCGGAATCTTGAGTGTGACGGTCCCGTCCAGCGTCGGCACCGTCACGGAACTACCCAGCGCCGCCTCGGCGTAGGTGACAGGAACGGTGAGGGTGAGGTTGTCAGCGGAGCGGCCGAAGAGGCGGTGCGACGCCACGTGGACGACGACGAACAGGTCACCGGCCGGGGCCCCGCGCAGCCCGGGTGCGCCTTTGCCGCCGAGCCTGATCCGCTGGCCGTCCTTGACACCGGCCGGGATCCGGACGGTGATCGTGCGGGTCTGGTTGGTGACGCCGGCACCCCGGCACTCGGGGCAGGGGTCGGTGATGATCTGGCCGGTGCCCCGGCAGTCGCGGCACGGCTCGCTGAAGGCGAAGGCCCCCTGGTTGCGGGTCACCAGCCCGACGCCATGGCAGGTGGGACAGGTCTGCGGCGTCGTGCCCGTCCGGGCGCCGGAGCCGCGGCACGCCTGACAGGCCCCGGGGCTGGTGATCCGCAGCGGGATGGTGGCACCGCGGACGGCCTGCTCGAAGTCCAGCGTCGCCTCGGTCTCCACGTCCTGACCGCGCCGCGGCTGGCCGCTGCCCCGCGTCGTCGGCCCGGCGCCCCCGCCGCCGAACAGTCCGCCGAAGATGTCCCCCAGCCCGCCGGCGCCGCCACTGCCGCTGGAGCCCTGCGCGAAGAGGTCGTTGACGTCGAACGGGACGCCGGTGCCCTGGCCCGGCTGGAAACCGCCGGGCCGGTAGCCCGACCCGAAGAGGCTGCGGGCCTCGTCGTACTCCTTGCGCCGGGCGTCGTCGGACAGGACGTCGTAGGCCTCGGAGACGTCCTTGAACCGCGCCTCGGCCTTGGCGTCACCCGGGTTCTTGTCCGGGTGCAGCTGACGGGCCAGCGTCCGGTAGGCCTTCTTGATCTGAGCGCCGTCCGCGTCCTTGGCCACGCCCAGCGCGGCGTAGTAGTCCTTCTCGATGAAATCTCTCGTGCTCATGCTGGACGTCGCCTCCGCTCGGTGGTCAGGGCTCGCTGTTCGGCTGCCTTATCCAATTACTGGCCGGTAACCGGCCAGATGTGGCGGTGGCAACCGGCGTGTCGCGTCCACAATTGACCGGTTACTCACCAGTAACCGGTGCGGGGGTGTCAGGCGTGGGGTGCTCGGGGTCGGCGACGGCCACCATCGCCGGGCGGAGCAACCGCTCCCCGCGCCGGTAGCCGCGGCGCATCACCGCGATACAGGTCGGCCCGTCAACGTCGGCACTGGTCGAGTGCATGACCGCCTCGTGCTGGCTCGGATCGAACGCATCCCCGGGATCGCCGAAGGCCTCCAGGCCAGCACGGACCAGTACGCCGACCAGCTGCTCGGCCACCGCCTTGAACGCCCCGTCGAGGTCGCCGTGCTCGCGGGCCCGGTCGATGTCGTCGAGCACCGGCAGCAGGCCGGCCAGCAGCCGATCCTGTGTGACCTCGGCGACAGCGACGCGGTCCCGCTCGACCCGTCGCCGGTAGTTGGCGTACTCCGCCGACACCCGCTGCAGGTCCGCCGTCCGCTCGGCCAGCTCGTCGTCGGACCGCGGCTCTGAAGGAGGCGACCCGGCGGCCGGCGCCGGCGTACCGGCCGATGCCGCCGGGTCGGGGGAGCCTGTGGAGTACTCCCCTACCGGCTCCCGGGTCTGACCGGTGTCGGGATCGATGCGCCGCTTGTCGCGGATCACGACGCGCGGAGCCTCCTCCTCGTCCCGGCCCTGGGGCTGCGTCACTTCTGCTGACCCGGCTCGTCGTCGACGATCTCGGCGTCCACGACATCGTCGTCAGCAGCGGCGGTCCCGGGCTCGTCGGTGGGCGCGCCCGCCCCGGCGGCGTCGGCCTGCTGGGCGTACATCGCCCCGCCGATGTCCTGGGACAGCCGGGAGACCTTCTCCTGGGCGGACTTGATGGCGGCGATGTCGCTGCCGCCGAGTGCGCCGCGCAGCTCCGACAGCGCGTCGGTCAGCTCGGCCTTCTTGTCCTCCGGGATCTTGTCGCCGTTCTCGGCGAGGAACTTCTCGGTCTGGTACTGCATGGACTCCGAGACGTTGCGGGTCTCGGCCTCGTCACGACGCTGCTTGTCCTCCTCGGCGTGCGACTCGGCGTCGCGCATCATCCGCTCGATGTCGTCCTTGGGCAGCGCGGAGCCGCCGGTGATCGTCATCGACTGCTCGCGTCCGGTGCCGAGGTCCTTGGCGTTGACGTGCACGATGCCGTTGGCGTCGATGTCGAAGGTGACCTCGACCTGCGGTACGCCGCGCGGCGCCGGGGGCAGCCCGGTCAGCTCGAACATGCCGAGCTTCTTGTTGTAGACCGCCATCTCCCGCTCGCCCTGGTAGACCTGGATCTGGACCGAGGGCTG
>JAABUR0100004543.1_pt1 | contig 18458 bp, 16 predicted proteins | sample 5560091 | NCBI WGS metagenome assembly JAABUR01 (sample SAMN10711879, study PRJNA513375) | rock metagenome | isolation source: Antarctica rocks | place: Antarctica: Victoria Land, University Valley sud | reverse complement strand
CGCCGCTATCGGGGTAAGCTCGATGCGGATGCCGACGAATTCATCGGCTACGCGGTCGATGGTGCCCAGCGGATGCAGCGGCTGATCCGCGACTTACTCGAATACTCGCACGTCGAGACGCGCGGGGGCGCAGCGGCAGCGGTCGATGTCGGCGCGATCATCGACGGCGTGATCGCCGACCTCGGAGTGGCGCTGGCCGATAGCGGCGGTGTGGTCACACACGACGATCTGCCGACCGTGGTCATCGACCCCTTGCGGGCAAGGCAGCTTTTCCAGAACCTCATCGACAACGCACTCAAGTACCGTCGGCAGGATGTCCCACCACGGGTGCATGTCTCTGCCGAGCGCGCTGGCACATATTGCCGCTTCACGGTCGCCGACAATGGCATCGGTATTGCACCAGAGTATGCCGAACGTGTCTTCGTAATTTTTCAGCGCCTGCATACGCGGGCGGAATACTCGGGCACCGGCATCGGCCTCGCGATCTGCAAGAAGATCGTTGAGCAGCATGGCGGGCGCATCTGGATCGATGCCTCCGCGACGCGGGGGACCGCCTTCTCCTTCACCTTGCCCATGCCTGAGGAGGAAGCGTAAGCGATGCTCGCCACGAAAGACCCGCGCCTGATCAATATCTTGCTCGTGGAGGATAGCCCGGGAGACGTGCGCTTGACGCGTGAGGCGTTGCGGGAAGCGAAAGTGCATAATTACCTCAGCGTCGCCACGGACGGCGTCGAGGCGCTCACCTACCTTCGCCGCGAAGGTGTCTATGCCAGTGCGCCGCGCCCCGATATCATCCTCCTCGACCTCAACCTCCCGCGCAAGGATGGGCGGGAGGTGCTCGCGGAAATTAAGGCCGACGCGCAGCTGCGGCGGATCCCGATCGTCGTGCTCACCACCTCGGTCAATACCCAGGATGTTCGGAACGCCTACGATCTCGGAGCCAACTGCTACATCGCGAAGCCCGTCGATCTCGATCGATTCCTCGTCGTCATCCGGGCGCTCGAATCGTTCTGGCTGACGATCGTGACCTTGCCCGAGGCGTAGTGACCGGGGAGATGGTGGAAAGCCCTGTGGACGACAAGACGCTCGCCATCCTCCTGATCGAAGACAATCCGGGCGACGCCCGCCTCATCGCGCTGCTGCTGGACGAGGCGGCGGGCAATACCCCGGTGCGCCTCACGCAGGCTGACCGACTCTCGAGCGCGCTCGCGCTCCTGGTCGCCCCGCCCGATGCGGTCCTGCTGGATCTCTCGCTGCCCGACAGTCACGGTCTGGCAACGTTCGTGGCGCTGCATGCCGCCGCCCCCGGTATCCCGATCGTCGTCCTCTCTGGAGTGGTCGACGAAACTGTGGCGCTCGAGGCGGTGGCGGCGGGCGCGCAAGATTACCTGGTCAAAGGGCGTGTCGACGGCGACGGCATCCTGCGAGCGCTGCGCTATGCGATCGAGCGCCAGCGTACCGCCGCAGAACGGCAGCGCCTGCTGGCCGAGTCCGAGCGTCTGACGGCTGAACGCACCGCGATCCTGGGGCAAATCGCCGATGGCGTCCTGCTCGCCAACCCGTCAGGTTGCATCACCTTCGTCAATGCCGCCGCCCGCCGCCTCTATGCCACCGCCGGGATCGCTCTCGCCGTGGGCCAATCGATCGGCGCGCACGGACTGCGTACCGCCAATGATGAGCCCTACCCCGTGGCCGATTTGCCGCTCGCCCGCGCGTTGGCACGCGGCGAGACGGTGCTGGCCGCCGAGTGGGGCCTACGCCGTACCGATGGGGCGACGATCGCGATCCAGGGCAGCGCCACACCGGTGCGCGGCGAGGGCGGGGTGGCGCTCGGTGCGGTGCTGACGTTCCGTGATGTGACCGCAGCGCGTGCGCTGGCGCGACGGAAGGAAGAATTCTTCGCTAACGCCTCGCACGACCTGCGAACACCGCTCGCGGCGATCAAGGCTTCGATCGGCGTCGTCAAGGAGAATCTGCCCGCCGAGTTCCCGCCCCCATTGCGCCGCATGGTCACGAACATCGACCATGCGACGACCGGCATGGCGCAACTCGTCGATGATCTCCTGGAGCTTGCGCGGTTAGAGGGGCAGCAATCCCGGCCCCCGCTCGTGCGCGTCGATCTGCGCGCGATCGTCGAGCGGGCGGCGCGGGCGGTCGAACCGCTGGTTGTGGCGCGACACCAACAGCTACGGGCCGCTTTGCCGGATACGGCGATGTATGCGCTGGTCGATGCGGTGGGGATGGAGCGGGCGTTGCTCAATCTCCTCGGCAACGCGCAGAAGTACGGGCGTGAGGGCGGTCGCATCAACCTCTCACTCGAGGCAGCGGGCTCGGAAGTCATCCTCAGCGTGACGGACGACGGACCGGGCATCCCACCGGAGGATCAGCCGCGTATCTTCGAGCGCTTCTATCGCCCGACGACCACGGCGACGCGGGAGTTCGTCGGCAGCGGACTGGGGTTGCCGATCGTTCGTGCGACCGCCGAACAGCATGGAGGGCGTGTCTGGGTCGAGAGCACCCCTGGCCACGGAGCAACCTTCCGCATCGCGCTGCCTACCGAGACGCCGGATGGTGTCCGAGGTGCCCACACGCTCACGGAGCAGGGGGAATGATGAAGATCCTGGTCGTGGACGACGATCCGCACATCCTCGACGCCCTGACAGTCGGACTGGGCCTCCAGTGGTCCGACGCCACGGTCATCGCCGCGCACGGTGGCGAGGAGGGGTTGGAAGCATTCTACGAACGTGAGCCGGATGTGGTCGTGCTCGACGTGAATATGCCCCGCAAGAGCGGCTTCGAAGTCCTCCAGGAGATCCGGCGTATCTCCGACGTCCCGATCATCATGCTGACCGCGCGTGGCGAGGAGACGGCACAGGTGAAGGGGTTGGAACTCGGAGCCGATGACTACATCGTCAAACCGTTCAGTCATCTCGTCTTGCTGGCACGGATCAAGGCGGTCCTGCGACGGGCCGAAATGCCGCCGCCGACCGAGGCGCTCCCCGACTTCACCGCCGGTCCACTGGCGATCCACTTCGGGGATCACGCGGTATCCATCGATGGCACGCCGGTGAAGCTGACCCCCGTTGAATATAAACTCCTGTACCATCTGACGCGCAATGTCGGGCGTGTCATGCCGCATCAAACCCTCCTCGACCGTGTCTGGGGTGCCGATTACATCGCATCGACCGACTATCTCAAAGTCTTCATCAGTCGGCTTCGCGCCAAACTGGAGCGTCCCGGCGGGCCGCATTATATCGAGACGGAGCGCGGACTCGGCTATCGCTTCGTACGCCCCAAGCCGGTGCCCCGGTAAGGGCGCGATCGCGCCGTATTGCATCTTTCATGGCATCCCAACCGGTCACGAGAATCGCTGCACCATATGCCGTCCTCAGCGCAAGAGCGTCGTCGGTCGGCGCTTTTCGCCGCCTCAGATCCTGGCCGATACCGGGCGGTGCAACACACCGCAACCTCCTCCGTCTCCGCACTTCTCCCCGCAATCAACGCTCATCACGTTCCGCAAGGAGCCAGTGGTCTCCCCCCAGTGTCGTATTCACAGCGCACATTGAGGGAGGTCTCGCGCCGGACCAGAACGAGGCGAGGGTGCGTTAACCCGTCGTTCACCGGGGGCAACTAGCCGCGCCACCCGGCTGCGGGATACTCCCATTGCAGGGTAAGAGCGCAGGTACATGAACGCACCTCGCGGATCTTGGGCCATGAGGACCGTTCGCCGCATCGTCCTGCTGCGAACGATCTGGTGGATGCCCCGCAAACGCTCCTGGACCAGCCGCAACCAGGACATGGCATGAGCGGCGGACCCTGGACATCGTCACATCGCACGATTCTACGCTTTGCACGCGGGCCGAGTTGCCGGTGGCTGATCGATAGTTGAATCGCGGGGAGGAACGACCATGTTCAACAAGATTCTGGTGGCGCTCGACGGGACGTCGGAGGCGGCGACGATACTACCACTCGCTGAAAAGCTGGCACGCGTCAGTTCGGCAGCGCTCATCCTGGCGCGCGTCACCACGAATTACCATGTCGATGCGCCGGTAAACATCGCCGCACGGGCGGAATTGACGCGCGTCGCTGCACATCCCGATCTGGCAGACGTACCGATACGGACGACCGTGCTCTACGGCGAAGCAGCGGAGCAAATCGTCGAAGAAGCGCGCATCGCGCAGGCCGATCTGATCATGATGGCGACACACGGGCGGGGCGGCCTGGCGCGGACCTGGCTTGGCAGCGTCACCGAAGGGGTGCTGGCCCATAGCCCGGTGCCGGTACTCGTGCTCCGGGAAGGCGTTGCGCTGCCACAGACCTTGCGAACCCTCTTGGTGCCGTTCGATGGCACGCCGGGGAGTGTCGCCGCGCTCGCGGTGGCGCGCGAGCTCGCCACCGCGACCGGTGCCGAGATCGCCCTGGTCCAGGTTATCCCCGCCTTGCCTCGCTGGGGCGACGGCTGGGACGTCGAACCCGCCTGGGAAGAAGAGGCCCGTTCAAGGGCACAGCAAACACTCGATTGGCTGGCACAGAGCCTCGCCAAACGTGGCATCGCCGCCATCGGTTACGCCCATATCGGCAACGTCGCGTCAACCATTGTCGCTGCCACAGGTGACGCCGGGGCCGACCTGGTGATTATGGGCACCAAAGCCCTGACCGGGCCGAAACGTGTCCTGCTCGGCAGTGTGGCCGACGCGGTCATGCGTACCGTAGGGGTACCCATCCTACTTGTCCGGCAAACAGAGGCGACGCCCAAGGGCGTGGCCGTGTTCGACGATGGTGACGAGGCCCGCCCCGACCGGATCGTACCGGTGACCTGAAGCTCGTGCGGCGTGGCGGTGTTCGTGCGGCACGAGATGGGAGGCAACACGCGCAGCGCCTTCACGCTCGACACCGTCACCCGAGGGCATCAGCACCACCGACCTGGGTCGACATCAAGCCTCTAGCCCTGGTGATTCGCGGAGCCGTTATTCATGCCTGAGCCCAGTTTCGAGGAGACTTCCCTATACTACTCCAAGGACAGAAGATGCGCATGATGCGGGCCATGGTCCTCGATGCCGCAGGTCGGTCGCTGCGTGCCGCCGACCTACCAGTCCCGCGCCCGGCGGCGGGCGAGGTGCTCTTACGTGTGCGCGCTTGCGGCGTGTGCCGCACCGATTTGCATATCATCGATGGGGCGCTACCCAACCCGAAACTCCCGCTGATCCTGGGGCATCAGATCGTCGGGGAGGTCATCGAGTTGGGGCCGGGCGCGGCGCAGCTTTCGCTGGGCGCGCGCGTGGGCGTGCCCTGGCTTGGCTGGACCGATGACACCTGCGCGCAGTGCCGCGCAGGGCGCGAGAATCTCTGCGATCACGCGCGGTTCACTGGCTACGATTGCGCTGGCGGATATGCGGAGTATGCGGTTGCCGATGCGCGTTTCTGTTTCCCGCTCCCGGATGCTTTCTCGGATGAAGAGGCGGCACCGCTCTTATGCGCCGGGCTGATTGGCTACCGTGCGCTGCGCTTCGCAGGGGATGCGCGCCGACTTGGCCTGTACGGCTTCGGTGGCGCGGCGCACATCATCACCCAAGTGGCGCGCTGGCAGCAGCGGGAGGTCTTCGCCTTCACGCGGCGTGGCGACGTCGCGCGACAGACATTCGCGCGAGAGGTGGGCGCGGTCTGGGCGGGTGGCACCGACGAACAGCCACCGCAGCCGCTGGATGCCGCGATCATCTTCGCGGCAGCGGGAGAACTGGTGCCGCTCGCGCTGCAGGCTACCGGCAAAGGCGGGACCGTCGTCTGCGCCGAGATTCGCATGAGCGACATCCCAAGTTTCCCCTACGCGTCGCTCTGGGAAGAGCGGAGCCTCCACTCCGTGGCGAATCTGACCCGCCGCGATGGCGAAGAGTTCCTAGCGCTCGCGCCACAGGTGCCGGTACGAGTCGCGACGCAAATCTATCCGCTCGAGCGTGCGAACGAGGCGCTGGAAGCGTTGCGAACCGGGCATCTACGTGGCGCGGCAGTGCTGACGATGGGCGTGGGGAGCGGCGGTAAGGATGCCCTGAAATGAGGCGCGTAGCCGCGCTATTGGTACTGTCAGGCTAACTGATCGGGCTGCGGTCGCTGGTTATGCGCTACGCCGCCCAGGGAGCAAGGGCCGCGTATCCCCAGCGACAAGCGCCACCGGTTGCCGCCCGCGACCATCGCGCACGCCGTGTGGCGGTCCTTCCGGTTCGCCTTGCGCTACCGCGACGCGGCGGAGCTGCTCGCCGCGCGCGGCGTGATCCTGACGTATGAGCCGAGCCGCCGGTGGTGTCGCGAGTTCGGCCAGGGCTCCGCCAGCGCGCTGCGCCGTCGTCGCCCGCGGGCTGGCGACAGATGGCATCGCGATGAAGTCTTCAGCACCAGCAACGGCGTGCAGCAGGATCTCTGGCGGGCCGTCGATCAGGACGGCACGGTGCTCGCGATCCTGGTCCAGCCCCGGCGCGACAAGCGGGCGGCCGTGCAATTCTCGCGGGAGCTGCTCAAGCGCCTCACGTACGTGCCGCGCGTGCTGATCACCGACAAGCGTGCCAGCGACGGCGCGGCGAAGCGCGCGGTGCTGCCCGGCGGCGAGCAGCGCCGGTATAAGCGCCGCAACGATCGCGCAGGAAATGCCCACCAGCCCACGTGGGAGCGCGAGCGGCGCATGCGGCGCTGCACGTCACCCGGGCACGCCCAGCGCTTCCTCGCCGCCTACGGCCCGATCGCGTCGCACTTCCGCCCACGCCGTCATCGCCTCGCCGCAAGCGCCTATCGCGCCACCCGAGCCGAACGCTTCGCCACCTGGCGGGCGGTCACCGCCGCCCCGGCCATGGCCCGAGCGGCGAGCGCGCCGTGCCTCACGACGCCTCCGCGCACCAGCAAACTACGCAACCCGACTTTAATTGACAGTACCCGCCACCACGTCTGAGACGTCAAACGTATCGGCGCTCGTTACCGGAGCACTTGATCGTCGGGGCCACCGATCCTCAGCAGCGCTTGGTCGAGGGCAGCCTCGAAGGCACCGCCCATATCGAGTGTCAGCACATCCGGCCGCGGTGCCGGGGGGATGAACGCGGCACGAAGCGCCGGCAAGAGCGACAGCCGGGCGTCGGAGACGGACAACGGATCCTGCGCGCGCGCCGCAAGTCGTGTGCTGATGGTCGCATCATCGGCCTGGCAGTGCAGCAGGACCAGGCGTGCACCCCGGCGCTCCGCCAGTCGGCGCACCGCGGCCAGCTCCGCTGGTTGGCCGAAGGTTCCATCGAGGACGACCGAGTGCCCCTGCCGAAGCCAGTATGCGGCGCGGCGGCGGAGCGCGGTATACGTCCGATGGCTCATCGCCGGCCTGTAGAGCCCCTGACCGAAGCCATCTTCACGACGCTCCAGCGGCTGCCGACCGCCGAGCTCTTTACGGATAAGGTCCGATGAGAGATGGATCAACCGCAGATGCCCCGCAAGCGCCCGGGCGAGCCGGGTCTTGCCACTCGCGGGTAAGCCGAGCGTCACCACCAACACCGGACGAGCGGGGGGGGCGATATAGGCCTGGGCGAGTGTGAAATAGCGCCGCGCGGTGGCCGCGAACATTCGCCGCTCGTCCGTCGTGTGTCCCGGTTCGGCGAGGCGCAGCGCCTCTACTTTCCCGCGCACCCAGGCGCGGTAGCAGGCATAGAAATCGAGGAGCGTGGCGAGTTGTTGATCGCCGCTGGCGCGGATATAGCCCTTGACGAACGTGTGGGCCAGATCGGCACGTCCGCGCGCGGTCAAGTCCATCGCCAGGAAGGCGACCTCGGCGGCCACATCGGCGCAGCGGTAGCGCGGGCTAAACTCCAGGCAATCGAAGAGTTGGATACGGCGCCCCTCAATGCAGACATTGCCGCAGTGCAGATCGCCGTGACCATCTCGGATGTATCCTTCAGCGACACGTCGTTCGAGTAGCGGGTCCTGATCTTTCAGCACCCGTTCGATCGCAGCGCGCACCGTCCCCACAATAGCGGCGGGCAGGACCGCTTCGCTCACCGCCGCCGTCTCGGCGAAGTTTTCCGCCCAGTTCGCCCGGATCGCGGCGGGGATTCCCCACTCGTCTATCCCGGCTCCCGTTGCTGCCGTCGCGTGGAAACGCGCCAGTTGTATCGCGAGGCGGTCTGCCAAGCGTACACCGACCTCTTCGCGCTCGATCAGGGCAGGCAGCATCCCTGTCTCGGGGAGTCGCCGCATTTTTACCGCAGGCTCGATCGCCCGCCCCGCTCCGCCGACATGGAACGCGCCATCCTCGCGGGCGACGATGGAGACTACGCCAAGATAGACATCCGGGCAGAGGCGTTGGTTCAGGCGCACCTCATCGGCACAGGCGAGGATACGCCGCTCGACAGTCGAGAAATCGACGAACCCGAAGACGACAGGCTTCTTGATCTTGTACGCGTATGCCCCGGCGAGAAATACCCATGAGATATGCGTCTCGCGCAGTTGGACCGCCTCCGCCGTATGCGGATAGGCGGAAGGGCGGAGCAACGCCGCGATGAAAGGGGGCGGTAATGGCATCGGAGGAGGGTGCGCGCACATTGCCGGTGCGCTGGATATCGTGCTGACCATTGGCGCGCTCCTTGGTCCTTGGGCGCACCCCTACGTCGTGCAATAGGGGGTAATCCCCCTATTGCACGACGTAGGGGTGCGTGAGACACATCGCCGTTCATTCCTGGCTGTTGGCCCTGAGCCAGGCGAGCAGATCGGCCCGCGCGATGCCACAGATCTGATGACCGAGGATCGTCGCGCGCAATTCGCCATGCCAGATCGCTTGCCAAACGACCTCCGGCGAGAGTTGGAAGAGTTCGGCGACCTCCTCCGCCGTGAACTCCGGCTTATGCATCAGGTCCGCCGACGATTCGGCCCGGGCGAGCCGCGCCCTGAAGGTGCTCATTGTCCAAACCTCCTCCCTACCCCCACCTCGCACCCTTTCCGCGATGGGCGCGATCGATTCGTGCGTCGAGCATTACACGGCAGGGTTACCGCACCGGTTGTCCAAAGTAACGATGCGGTGAAGTCCGCGACACACACGCGGACATTGCCCCTCGCATTGACGGCGTTGACGTCGCGTTCATGTTCCGCAACCGGCCGCCTAACCAGGGCGCACCAAGCTGACGGTAGCTCGCGATGGCGATACCGCACTTGTGTCGCGCATGGTCGATCGGCGTCGTGATGCGACGTTACGTCTTGTACGGCCAACCCCAGAACCCGGTGACCCTTGAGGGGCCGAACCGCATGGGATACCGCAAGGAGATGACATGGAGCCCTATCCGACAACGGTTTTGCTCGCTACGGATGGTTCGGCGGATGCCAAAATCGCTGAGCAGGTCGCCGTCGATCTCTGTGCGCGATCCGGCGCAACGCTGCACGTCGTCCATGCCTGGCTGTATACGTCGATCGGTCCATACCCCTACGCGAGTATCTCGCCGACCGAGGCCTTCGGGCTGTTCCAGACGCAGGCCGAAGCGATCCTCGAGGCCAATGTCGCGCGCATCGCGCATGCGGGAGGCACCGTACATGAGCAATACCTCCGTCTCGGGCCTGCTGCCCCCGAGATCGTCGCACTGAGCGAGCAGATCGGTGCAGGCCTGATCGTCCTGGGCAGTCGCGGCCTGGGCACTATCCCGCGGCTCATGCTCGGCAGTACCTCAGAAGCGGTCGTCCATCGCGCTCACCGTCCGGTATTGCTCGTGCGCGGCGGGGCGGAGTCTTGGCCGCCCGCGCAGGTCGTTATCGGGGACGATGGGGCCGCAACCGCTAGCGATGTGACGACGGTGGGGGCGGGTATTGGTCGCCTGTTTGGCGCGACGCTGACCATCGCACGGGCAGTGCCCGAATTGCCCCGACTGGCTTGGTACGAAGAGGGGCGGCGTGAGGCGATCGAGAAGGTACACGATGACATGATGGCGCGCGCTCGCGATGCGCTCGTGGCGGAAGTGCGCGCCCTGGCACCGATGGATGGACCGCCGCCGAACGTCGCATTCGCGGCGGGGGAGGCGGCGGGGGTGCTGCTGGATATCGCCGCCGCGAGCGCCGCGCCGACCTTGCTGGTGGTCGGCACGCGCGGGCTTGGCCCGCTCGCTCGCCTCACGCTCGAAAGCGTATCGCTGAAGATTCTGCATGCCGCCAGTGGGCCGGTGTTGGTGGTGCCGCATCAGTCGAGCTAAGCGTTGCGCCGTTGGCAAGTGTGACGACGAACCGAGTCATCGAAGAGCCAACACTACGGTGCGTGTATAGCATGCGGCTCGTGTCGTTGAGCCGGTTCGTGATCGGGAGCACGGCGGAGACAGTTCACCGATCCGCACGCCATCGACCCATCGTGGTGATAGCCTACGACAAGCGCCCAAATAGACGGCGCTTGACCATCTCGACCAGCAGTAGGTACGTCGCGGTAGCGACCACCAAGAAGAGGAAGTAGGTAACCGGTAGCAGCGTGAACCCGAGCGCACCGGCGAGCGGGGTGAAGGGGAGCAGGATCCCAACCGCGACCATCAGCAGGACCGTCGCGGTCAGCGGCCGACTCGGACGGCTGCGGAGCGGATTGCCCGTCGTGCGGATGATGAAGATCACCAGCGTCTGCGTCGCCAGCGACTCGACGAACCAGCCGGTGTGGAAGAGCGCCTCGTCGGCATGGAAGAAGCGCAACAACACCACGAAGGTCAGCAGGTCGTAGAAGGAGCTGAGCGGCCCGAGGTAGAACATGAAGTCGCGGATCAGGCGGATATCCCACCGGCGGGGGCGGGCGAGGTAACTGGCATCCACATTGTCGGTGGGGATGGTCACTTGCGCCAGGTCGTAGAGGAAGGTATTGAGGAGGATCTGTGTCGGCAGCATCGGCAAGGAGGGCAAGAAAAGCGATGCCCCGGCCATGCTAAACATGTTACCGAAATTCGAACTGGTGCCCATCAGCAGGTATTTCATGACGTTGCCGAAGGCCCGCCGCCCCTCCAGAATGCCGTCCTGCAACACGCCTAACCCCGGTGCCAGCAGGATGATATCGGCGGCATCTTTGGCGACATCAACCGCCCCGGCGACGGAGATACCCACATCGGCGGCGTGCAGCGAGGGCGCATCGTTGATCCCATCGCCGAGGAAGCCAACGACATGGCTGTGCCGCTTGAGCGCGAGGATGATCCGGTTTTTCTGCGCCGGCGAGACCCGTGCGAAGATGTCCACCCGTTCAACGAGGGTGGCGAGCGCGGGATCGCTGATCCTCGCCAGCTCCTCACCGATTACGATGCGGGCATTCGGGAACCCCACCGCATCGCAAACATGCCGGGTGACCAGATCATTGTCCCCGGTCAGGATTTTCACAGTGACGCCGTCCCGCCGAAGGGCGGCTACGGTCGCCCCTGCCTCCGCGAGGGGCTGATCGAAGAAGGCGAGGAAGCCCACCAGGGTTAGATCGCGCTCCGCCGTGGCGTGGTAAGGGCCATCTTCGGAGGCGACGCGGCTGGCGATCGCGAGGAGGCGATAGCCCTGCGCGCTCAGGGTGGTGTACGTTGCGATGCAACGCGCGCGCGTCGGCCCATCCAGCGGGGCGGTCTTACCCTCCGCCTCATACATCGTGCAGCACGTTAAGACGCTCTCAGGAGCGCCTTTGGTAATCAGTAACCGGTCGCCGCCCGCTACCGGTGCGACCACAACCGACAGACATCGCCGTTCGAAGTCGAAGGGGATCTCGTCGAGTTTATGATATGCCGCCTGTTCGGCGGCCCCACCCCCGGAGGTTGCCAGCAGGATCGCCGCATCGAAGGGACTCGCGATACCGGTCTCGAACACGCTGTTGAGTGTCGCGAGCAGTTGTAGGCGCACGGCGGGCGCACCGAGCGGATCTACGGCGCGGTCGAGGGTCATCGCTCCGCTGGTCAGAGTGCCGGTCTTGTCGCTACAGAGGACGTCGATGCTCCCGAGATTCTGGATCGCCTCCAGATGTTTGACGATCACGTTGTGCCGGGCCATGCGCACAGCGCCCTGCGTGAGGGTCACCGTCGTGATCATCGGCAGGAATTCGGGGGTGAGCCCCACCGCCAGGGCCAACGCGAAGAGGAGTGATTGCAGCGCATCGTGCTTGAGCGCCGCGCTCACCAGGAAAACGAAGAGGACCAGGGCGATCACCGTCCGCATAATCAGATAGCCGAACTGTTGCGTGCCGCGTTCAAACTCGGTCTGCGGCGGGCGGACAACGAGGCGAGCGGCGATATCGCCGAACGCCGTCGCCGGGCCGGTGGCGGTGACCCGCGCCGTCGCGGTGCCGCTCACGACCGAGGTACCCAGGAAGACGCGGTCATGCGTCGCGGCGGCGTCCGTTGCCGATGACGCGCCCGAGGTCGGGATCCGCGTCACCTCCTTTTCCACGGGCAGCGACTCGCCGGTGAGGGCGGCCTCCTGCACATGCAGATCGCGCGCGGCGAGCAAGCGAGCGTCGGCGGGGACCAGATCGCCGGCCGCGAGCCGGATCAGATCGCCAGGGACCACCTCCCGGCGCGGAGTTGCCGCCCACTTCCCATCGCGCAGCACCATCGCCAGCGGCGCGACCGTGGCACGCAGGCGCTCGGCAGCGCGCTGGGAGCGATACGTCTGGACGAAGTTGAGCGCGACACTGAGCAGGACAATAGCCGCGATGACCGCCGCGTTCAGCCGCTCGCCGAGCACCGCAGAGACCACGCTCGCCAGCAACAGGATCAGCACCAGGGGATTGGCAAAGAAGCCGAGGAGCGCCGTGAAACCCGAGGTGCGCCGAGAGGCACCAGGTTCGTTGGGGCCGGTCCTGGCAAGCAGGTCCCGGGCCTCCGCACCAGACAGGCCTTGCGGTACCTCCGGTGTCAGGACCGGGAGAGGGTTCGCCGCTGACTGCACCCGTGGTATCACGCTCACGTTACTCGCTCCATATGTGACTTGATGACAACATTCGCGCGTCGTGTTCGGTGATCAGGGCCCTGCTGGATACGTGGCAGGATGCTGATAGCCCCGCAGCAGCGCACGATCCTGGGTCGTTGGCGATCAACGGTGTGCTGCAATATCGGGCGACGCAAGCGTTGGCTGTCGTCGCTGCACGTTCGGAAGCCCCTGCCTCGCTAGAGATTGTCCACCGCGATACTTCTCCATTTCGATAGGTAGCGTGGCGCGTTTCTCGCTGGCGCCAGCCGGTATCCCCCGCGACTGCGCGTGCCTCACGCCGGTCCTTGCTCGTGGCGCTCTCCCCGTGCTGATCGAGGCGGTGGAGAATCTGAAGGATCAGATCATCCTGATATTCGAAATGCTGCAAGATGGCCGTGATCTCCGTCTCGACGCGGATATTGACCTGATAGTTTTGCTCGGCGGCAAGGCGATCCTTCTGGCCCTGCCGGTTCTGGCTCATCATGATGATCGGCGCCGCATAGGCTGCTTGAAGGCTCATCACCAGGTTCAGGAAGATGAACGGATAGGGGTCCCAATGGGCGACGAAGCCGACGACATTGACCGCCACCCAGACGGCCAGGATACCGGGCTGGGTAAGAATGAACCGCCAGCTTCCTATGCCGTTCGCCACGGTATCGGCGGCCCGCTAGCCGACGTTCAGCCGGCGCTCATGCTCGGCGTCGATGTCGCGAATCTGATACGGCGGAACCAAAAAGAGCGGTCGCCGCCGGACCAGCTCGCGGAGTTCCTCGCGCAGCGGTTCAAGAACGGCGTGACCCATGCGGACCCTCCTGTATATTTATGTACGCTGAGCACCTGTGGTCCTGTAGGCAACGAGCAACATGGCCGGAGTATCCCGTCGGCTACGTCCCCTGGAGGCTCCAGAGCGGTAGGGACGAGATCATGACGGGAATTCCCGATCGCTTATGCAGTTGATGTCGCATAGTCAAGACTACGGCCTGACACTCAGCAACCGGAGCAGACACCTACAACGCGCGTGAAGGGGATACACTTCGCCACAGAAGCGTATCTGAAGGGGCGGCAGAAGCCATGAAGTTTCGTCATCGCGCCCACGTTTTCCCCGAGGAAGCCGACGACGCCATCGACGCTCAGCGCGGGAATCGCGCTGCACAGGTGCGTCCGGCCAAGACAGTCGATCGTCCCGCAACCCGCGCGCATGGTATTAGTCCACCGTGACGACGCCGAGGGGCATGTCGTGTTCGACGGAGGAGAAGTCGTCATCGCCTTGCGGGGCGTTGTGGGGCGCGGGACCGGTGGACAGGAGGCGGCAGGCGTGCGCGATCGCCTGGTCCGCGCTCCAGAGGAACTGCTCCTTCCCGATCGCCTCGACGAGTCCCGTGCGCTCGAACATGTGGCGCACCTGCGGCTGGAGCCCGCAGATGAGGAGTAGCCCTCCGTGCGCCACCTGCTCGCGCCAGGCATGCTCGATCGCATGCAGGCTTGATATGTCCAGCATCGGCACGCCGCGCATCGAGAGGATCAGCGCGGGAGGGTGGCCGAGGCGCTCCAGCGCCGTCGTCAGTTGCCCGGTCGCACCGAAATAGAGCGCTCCGGTCAGGTACACCACCTGCATCCCGGCGATCTCGGCGGGTGCGGCCGCCCCGGCGGCGTGCAGCCGCGCCCCGTCCACGGCGGTCGCGACGATCTCCACGCCAGAGACCTGCCGCAGAAAGAGGAGCAGGCTGAGCACGACGCCGACGAGGATCGCCTTGGTCAGGTCGAGGGCGATGGTCGCAGCCAGTGTGGCGAGCAGCACCAGCACCGGCCCTTTAAGCTGTCGCGCGACATAGAAGCGGATCACATGCCACTCGTTCATGCGCCAGGCGGTCACGAGCAGCACCCCGGCGAGCGCCGCGAGCGGGATGTGGCCGATGGCCGCGCCGAGGGCGAGCGCACCAACCAGCAGCGTGAGCGCGTGGACAACGCTGACCAGCCGAGTCTGGCCCCCGGCCTTGATCCCCACGCTGATACGTGCGATCGCCGCCGTGGCGGGGACGCCGCCGAAGAACGGGATCAGCAGGTTACCCACGCCTTGTGCCACGAGTTCCTGGTTGACGGCAAGCTTCTGTCTGGTCATCCTCCCGGCGACGACGCCGGCCAACAGGCTCTCGATCGACCCGAGCGCGGCGATCGCCAGGGCCGGGCCGAGGAGCGACGGCAGGAGCCGTAGATCTCCTGCGGCGGGGATGTAGCGTTCGGGGAGGACGATCGTGGCGGGGATCGTGCCGATCGTGGCGACCGGCCAGCGGAAGGCGGCGGCGAGGGCGGTAATGAGGGCAATGCCGAGCAGTGCGGCGGGCAGGCGTGCTCCCCGACGGGTGCGAGGGAGTACGAGCATCGTCGCCATCACCCCGAGTCCGCTGGCGACCGCGTAGCCGCTGATCGGCGGCAGTGCCCCCGTGAAGTAGCCGAGCAGCTTCAGCGCCGAAGAAGGATTACCGGGGGTATGGACACCGAGGAAATTATCGATCTGTCCGATCGCGATCACCAGGGCGATGCCGCTGGTGAAGCCGGTGATCACCGGCGCGGGGATGAAGTTGACGATCCCGCCAAGACGGAAGAGGCCAACAGCCAGAATGATGGCCCCGGCGAGCAAGGACGCGAGCCAGAGCCCGCGTAGGCCCTGCTGCGCCACCACCACGATCAGGACGGCAGACATCGCGCCGGTGGGGCCACTGATCTGGTACGGCGCGCCGCCGAGTGCCCCGATGACGAGGCCGGCGATGATCGCGGTAACCAGCCCGGCAGCGGCGGTCGCCCCGCTGGCAACACCGAACGCGAGCGCGAGTGGCAGGGCCACGGCGGCGACGGTCAGACCGGCGATGAGGTCACGCACGAATGCTGCACGCGCATAGCCTCGGAATTCCTGTCGCCAGAGGTCGAAGAGTTGCGGGTGCCAGCGCCGCTTCATCAGCCCTGCTCAAGGCAGACGATGGCGCGTTCGGACCCAGGCGCGGCGGGCCATTCGGCGGTGCCTGATGCCATGGCAGCGTTTCCTTCCTCTTCGGCCTTCGCCCGCAGATCGCGCAGATCGTTGACGGAGATCCCCTGCGCCAACTCGCGGACCGCGACGACCTGTATATCGTGCGACCGATTGCTGGCGCTGATCGCTGCAATAGCCAGTGGTCGCAATCACGCTTACAGGCTGAGGTTGGCAGCTGCCGCGTGATGGTGATCGAGGCGCTGATACAACGTGTCGCGGCGGATGAGCAGTACCGGGCGATGGGCCTGCTGCAAGACGACATCTGCGACGCTCCCGAGCGTGGCGCGAGCCATGCCGGATAGCGCATGGGTGCTCATCGCGATCAGGTCAGCATCGATACGCTCCGCATACTCGAGGATCGTGTCGCTCGCGCCGCCGAATACCGCGAAGCCCTGTGCCTTGACGCCCAATGCGCACAAGCGCCCGACGCACTCGTCGATATAGTGTTGCGCGCTGAGCAGATCGGCCTTATCGAAATCCAGCCGCACCTCCGCGCCGGCATAGTCGCCGAGCAACGGATCGTAGCCATTCACCGGAGTGGGGACGACGATCCGGAGTAGCGCGATCTCGGCACCGCTCGCCTGTGCAAGCGCCACGACGGATTCGAGGGCGGACTCCCCGGCGGAGGTACCATCGACCGGTGCCAGGATGGTCCGCAGTCGTGGCTCACCAACCTCCCCTGGCGCGACGAGCAGGAGCGGGAGCGGGCTCAAGCGCAACACCTGCATCGCCACGCTTTCATGGGCCACACGTGCCAGTCCGTGGCGTGCATGCGTCGCCATCACGATCAGATCGCTGGCGCTGGCGCTGGCCTGCGCGACGATCGTCGTCGCGATATCCTCGCCCTGGACTACGGCAGAGGCGACATGATCCGCGTTCGTGCCGACGAGATAGGTGATGACACCGGTAAGGTAGCGCCGCGCGTGATCGAGGGCGAGCGCATCGGCCTGCTCCCCGGCGGGTACCGCACGAAAGAGGGTGAGCGTCGCGTCGGTGTCCACATCGATCGTGCGCGCGAGCGGCAGGGCGGTGACCGATTCGGGCGTGCCATCGAGCGGGACCAACAATCGCTTAAACATCGCGTACGCGCTCCTTCTTGAGGGGTACTGTCAAGTTGAGCACATTTGACGATAGCGGCGGCAGCAAAGTGGGGAATAACCCCCGCCTGCGGGCGATAACCAGCCCGCAGGCACAGCATTTGGGGCGATAATCGCGCCTCGGTGGGGAGACTTGGTTCAGTCAAGACTTAACGTGACAGTACCAGCGGAAGTACTCGCGCAGCGTGGCCACCTTGCGGGCGCGGGTGACGCCGACGAGCTGACGATCGGCCAGGTGGGCGAGGTATTCGCCGAGGTCGAGGCGCGGGATCGCGGCGGGGGCGTCGATGGTGCCGTTGGTCTCCCGCAACCAGGCGACGAACTGGCGCAGGTCGGTGCCGTAGGCGACCAGCGTGGCCGGGCGACGATTCTTGCCCTCCTGGGGGCACTGTCAAGATAACTGGTCGGCCTCGTGGTTGGCTTGGTGTGCGATACTCGGCGCATGCAAGAACAGACGCGCTCGCCCACCTACAAGCGCCAGCGCTTCCCCGCTGAAATCATCGGCCACGCGGTCTGGCGGTACTGCCGCTTTGCCCTTAGCTACCGGGATGTCGAAGCGTTGCTCGCCGAGCGGGGCGTCATCGTCACCGACGAAACCATCCGCCAGTGGTGCCGGAAATTCGGCCAGACCGACGCCAACGCGTTGCGTCGTCGTCGGCCACGGCCTGGCGATACATGGCATCTCGACGAGGTCTTCAGCACCAGCAACGGCGGGGCCCACTCCCTGTGGCGCGCCGTCGACCAGGAGGGGCACGTCCGCGCTATTCTCGTCCCGTCCCGCCGGGACGAGGCGGCTGCCGTGCAGTTCCTGCGCAAGCTGCTGCAAGGCTTGGCCTACGTGCCGCGCGTACTGAGCACCGCTACGCTGGCGCGTTATGGCGCGGCGCGGCGCGCGGTGCGGCCCGGCGTCGAGCACCGGCGGCACAAGGGCTTGAACAACCGGGCGGAAAATTCCCACCAGCCCGCGCGCGAGCGGGAGCGCCGGATGCGGCGGTTCAAGAGCCCGGGCCACGCGCAACGCTCCCTCGCTGCCTACGGTCCGATCGCCGGCCACTGCCGCCCGCGCCGCCACCGCCTCACCGCCGACGCCTACCGCGCGACCCGCGCCGAACGCTTCGCCACTTGGCGGGCCGTCACCGGCACCCCGGTCATGGCCTGACTGGCGGCACCACCCTCGTTCGGCACGCCCTCGTTCCCCGGCAGTCCTACTAGTACAGCGTGTCTGGTATTTCTCGAGGGTTTCACCGTACGATTTCCCTGCTGTGTCGCCAAGAATACTCCCGAGGTATTCCGAGCGCGCTGTACTAGTTTTACAACGTGACTTTATTCAGGAGCTATCCGGGAGGTGCAACAGCCGCAACCGGCGTTTGCGATGGGCGCGGGCCGCCGCGTAATTGCGCCGCTGTATCTCCTGGAGGAACCCAAGCATG
>JAABUR0100004540.1_pt1 | contig 18460 bp, 16 predicted proteins | sample 5560091 | NCBI WGS metagenome assembly JAABUR01 (sample SAMN10711879, study PRJNA513375) | rock metagenome | isolation source: Antarctica rocks | place: Antarctica: Victoria Land, University Valley sud | reverse complement strand
ATCTGGAGGTCATGAGTTCGAGCCTCATCGAGAGCAAATTATTATTTTGGTTTTTGCGCAGTCTACTCTAGTATCTGACGTAAATACCCATGGACGTATGAGCAATACAGGAGGGAGATACGTGGAGGGATTTCCATCTTTGTGAGCTGTAAAACAAAAGGTGGTCGTATCGACTTGTGATCAGTATTTCCATTCACACTACGAAGTCTTTCATATTCCGGAGTCTTCACTTCGATACTTGGAAAGGCTACAGAGTCAATGCATACAGGGAAGCTTTCCCCGGCATATGTCGAGACTTCATGACACCCCTACTGCCTCCCCTTTCGGTGTGAGATAATATGCATCTGTGCTCTACAGCCATGTCCTCTCTCTCATTCTCTGGGCTTATTGAGAGACATCGAACGCCATATAGCCCTTCTGAGAAGGTCAAGACTGTGCAGAGAGGTGCCTCCGTCAGCTTCGTTAGACAAATTCACATTGGCTCTTCCTCGGCACTTCTCTTATTCTATTCGGACCATGAGCGTTTTCTCGTGGTTGCCTTCATGTCCTAAACACGTCTATTGGTAGGATGCGGGGGTTCTTGTCTTTGTAAAGTTGCTTTAAAGCTGCTTACATGTTTAAAGTACTCGGCTGCTTGGAAAATTATGTCGGTGAGCCATGATCTATTGAAGTGACCATCCACCTGGACAGGTCATCTGCCCGAACCATCATTGAACTGCTGTATCCAAACCCGATATTTCCAAGTGGGCGAGCGGATATCTCGTAGTCTATAATCATACTCTATAGCTCCATTATCTTTTAGGGAATTTCAGTACTAGGGTATCATCGCTATCGACCAAACACTACGAATCATGGGCTCATCTTAAGGCTATAACCTCTTACGACCTTGACCAGAATCTCGCAATTGGCATTGGAGTCGAACACCTGTGCATGATCGAGATCGTCAAACCAGAGAACATCCAAACCAATCCCCTTCCACGTCCGATCTTTCCAATTCTCTTCTACCTCGGTGTCGCTACCGTCTGCTACTAGATAGCGCCCAACAGTCTCCGTGTCGACAATGAGATCCTGTCCACTAAGTACCACTGTGGTACGTCGATCTTTGATATCAGATTTCCAAATGATATTATCTGACCAGAAAAACCTTCGTCCTAGTGTATGAGCCACACCCATATCCATAGAGGCGAAGTAGTGCAATTGATGCTCGTTTGCCCGCCTTGGTTTTCGGCATGTGAAGTTGTACGCAACATCTGGCAGATGAAGCAGGAAAGCCACTGGATCTATTAAGAAAAGGGGCCCAATTAAGGGTGATGTTGCCGAATTCTGTAATAGATGGGTCGAAATTACGCTGCCATAAGAATGCGAGACAAGGACGACCTTTTCCCAGCCATGCTTCTTAAGAATCTTTAAAATTTCATTGCACATCTCATTTTTCTCTAGTGCTGCGTGGGTAATTCGGAAGCTGATTGGCATGATTTCGATAGCAATGATACCAATGTCTCCATCAGCAGTGTTCTCGTCATTCGTATGGTTCACCTGTGCTAGGAAGTTTACATACGGATACAGGCCGATGCCAATACCATGTATGAAAAGAACCGGGAGTCTAGTTTTCGAAGTATGAGGCCGATGCCAATATGTCAAGGTCTTCGCAGGGCTTTTATGGGTGGTCAATAGACTGAGAGGGCGAAAAGGAAAGACGGTGAAGAAACGCTTTAGCGCCAACCGATGGAAGTGGAAGGAATGCCAAAGCATATAAATGTAGGTAATGGTATCGACGACGAAGACACACTAAGAACATCAGGCTATCCATTAGCATGCTAGCACAAGTACAGGAAGATGAGAATCTCCTCCAAAGTTCGCGCTAGTGCTCACCATATACCAGAGCAAAGACCTATGAAACATGTCCACTCTATCCGTAGTCAATCTCAAGCATTTGGCGTTGCCTCGACCTGGTTCGAGCTTTCTTCCCAACCGCAATTCCATTTTATCCACATACTCTTCTAGTTCTTCGTCGTCGAGGATCCCATAGGCTTCCTTGTTCAGAAACGCCCAGCAAAAAAACTCTTTTAGGTTGTCTCGTTTGATCTCTGACGGCGGAGCTCCCTTGAACCACTTCGAAAGATACACCTCAGGGTCGTCTACTGTGTCATGGCAAAGCTCGAACAGCCTGCGGCGTTTATCCCTAGGTGGGACTTCAGGATGAGCAGCTGCATGCTGCAAGACGTATTTCCGAGGAAAATATATCAGAAAAAGGAACAGCGTCTCAGCCACGGCCCAGATCTCAAATACCAAAGGAATCCGAAATCTTAGGGGGTGTAGGATCAGGACCGCGACGCAATACAGGGCACTCAGGGGAGCAACGTAGTGAAGAAAGACGATACAGAGGCGTATAAAGATGTAGTCCCATAAAGAGGTTCCAATCATCTTTTAGTCGATCGCAGATGTAATTTCTGAACACTGTACTTTTGACGCTTTTGCAAAGGAACTGGTGCCTAAGGTAATAGATAAAGCGGCATTTGAAACTACGGTAAATACGGAGTAAGATTGTGGTTTTGTTGAGCAGACCCTGCATGAAATGACATAATCTACAGCATGTACCTTAGTATTAATTCCGTCGGTAACCTGATCTGCTTTAACCGAGGCTTTGCGTCAATACCTACCTACCTAGGTAAGGTACCTTAAGTACCTTAATTTACGAGCACCTTCCTCAACGGCGCTAATTTACGGCAACTTCCATGTTTCTTTGCCAGTTGGTAGTACGAGTACCTCCGTAGTTGGCACAAGACTGCTTGCTCTTGTAACATGCCTCCCATTTCCAGCAAGCCAATCTACTTTGGCAACTTCTTGGTGACCCCACAGGTTTGATTACCTAGTACCATGATAGGATCTCTTCTAATTGTGACACCAAGGTCTTTCACCTTACACCGCACTCTTTTGCCCTGGTGAACTTGAAGCCTCTACTTCCTGGTCATGTCCTTGTATCCCCTCTTCGAGTCACGCCACGACTCTCTGATCTTACGCATTCTGAGGTAACAGACCTCTTTGTAACAGTGCAACGTGTTGGTCGTATGATAGAGCGTGTCTATGGGGCATCAAGCTTGAACATAGCCATTCAAGACGGCGCCGATGCTGGACAAAGCGTACCGCACCTTCATACGCATATAATACCTCGAAAGAAACAAGATCTAGACGAACGCGGTGGAAGTGATGCAATCTATGGCATGCTGGAAGGCGAGGAAGGTGACGTTGGAAAACATTTTCAAGAACAGTCTGGTGGAAGACCAAAGTTCCCTGCGGTGGACGATAACGCAAGGAAGCCGAGGAGTGAGGCAGAGATGGCGGAAGAAGCTCAAAGCCTTGCATCAGAGATGGAGAAGTTCTCCTAAGACACCGTGTCTCAACAAACACATTTGCTATATGCCCACTGTATGTGAATCTTTCAATCAGTAGTTCACAATTTCAGTCTGTACCGATTCTGATGGATCCCGGTCCCTTTACTGCCTGCACTCATAATTCTTCGACCTCTTTGACCTTCCGATCTTTTCCGACTATCAGGCGCAGCTGCTTCCCCTTCGCTCCATCCCAGATGCCTTTCCTCAAGAGGTCTATGTAAAGCTCATATGACGGATAATCTACTTGAGTCAACGAAGGGTCAGTCAAGAGAGACTGATTCGAGTCTTACAGCCATCTATGAACCTTTTAACCTGCTCGTCCGTCATACCGGCTCCCTTTTTCCTGCGGAGGTCCATTTCTTGCTCTAGCCGCCACTCATAGACATGATAAATGTCTTCGGCGTCGCTACAATGCTGTCAGTCAGATCTTTGATACAGCCATCTGGAAACGAAGAGACCAACATATGTATCAGTGCATCAAGCTGGCTGTTTTGGAGTCAGGCATTCTCTCTAAAGGGCGAACGGGCAATTGCAGTCTTACTGTGTGAGTCCTTCATACTCCGTCAAGGCTTTGTTCACAAATACCAAATCGATGAGCTTGCACCACCCCAGTCTTCCGTGGTACTGCCCTGCATCCTTTTGCTTGACAGCCTCTGTCCACCTTCTTTCCAATTCCACTACAGGCAATGGTCGGAACCCAACACACCAGCCCTCCAGAATCACAATTTTGATCTTATTCTCCCCTTTTCGGTTCACCACTACCCACTCTTCTAGTGGAACCCGATCTCCCTTTCCCGCAAATGCGCTTTTGTCATAGCTAGGGATTCTGGTCTCCTCGCCTTTGCTGAGACGATCGAACACGGAAAGTGCTAGGGGCAAGTCGTGAGTGGAAGGCTGCCCACGGTGCTGGATTAGGGGGTTGCTAGGATATGTCTCGGCAAGCTGGGCTAGTTCTTTCCGAGGCAGATACAGATCGTCTATGGATAGGACAACAGTAGGCAGGTTATGAGGCGGCTGGGCGAGAATACGGGCAATGGAGGTAACCTAGCTCCCATGATACAGTATGAGCGAAAATGTTGACTCATGCTTCATGATGGTATGACTGACATTGCTGCTCTTGGCTCGCGAACAGCGATCAAATGACATGCACCAAGTAAGTGTACAGCAAGGCTTCAACTGCAGGATTCCAAGGTTGGATATACAACGAGCAACAATAGCGAGCAGCCGTATCCACCTTATGAGAGACCCAATGTTCTCTCAGTGCGGAAAAAAAGAACTGGGAAAGCCGCATTGCGAGACTTTCGGCGCACATCAGTTTACGAGAGAAAGAGAGAGACGGTTAAAGTTTACAACTCTCTACTCGAGTAGTATAAGACAATTTACAAACGCACCAGCACTGTTTTACCGGCGCCCTGAATCCCATTGATACCAACGAAGAGCGGGGATACCCTCGATCTGGGGGTCAGACCTTGCTGGAGATGCCTGAGGATGAACGGTATACAGTGTTCAGACTTGTCGTCTACTATTTCTGGCATGATGAACAAAATCCAGAACGATTGCCGTGTCTAGGCCTGAGGAACCACAAACGGGCGATGTATTTAGACCTCGGCATCTAGTTCTAACGACATTCGCGACGAGCAGTGGAACATCAATGGTGTGACGTGTTCGTATCACAGGACTTTCCGGTCAGGACTTGCTTGGTTTGGTGATAGTGATTGAGCGTAAGCTCAATTCCCATAACTCCGTGATCTTCGATAAAAGCATTGTGGGGAGTAAGCTCAAGGTTCAGTTCAATCCATGCATGAGGTAGAGCCGTCGAGCATCAAGCATGTGAAAGGCAGCGGAGAGATGTGGGATGTGGGATGCGGGATGCGGGATGAGCGCGGGGAGCCGGAGCCAAACAAAGTACTAAACTCCGTCCCGAGGCATTCTAATCATCTCCATCACAAGCCACGGACAGAGACACCCCACCTATACATTTATTTAGCATTCAGTCACCTCTTCTTTTCTTTTCTTTCCCTTCTCTTTATTCTATTCCAACATGACTGAATTACGCTTTGACGGTCAAACGGTCGTTGTGACAGGTGCCGGAGGAGGGTAAGTTGGATCTAACTACTTACGACGCACCACGCTGATGGAAGCAGGCTCGGAAAAGCCTATGCATTATTCTTTGCCTCACGGGGTGCTAATGTTGTTGTCAATGATCTGGGGGGTTCCTTCAAGGGCGAAGGAAAGTCATCCAAGGTATACCCGGCAATCTAGCATCAAGCATTGAACTTCTCGGCTTATTATCGTTCGAAGACCGCAGACGTGGTAGTAGATGAAATACGAGCAGCCGGCGGCAAAGCCGTTGCAAACTATGACAGTGTTGAAAATGGCGACCGAATCATCGACACGGCCATCAAGGAGTTCGGGGGGATACATGTTCTGCTCAACAACGCAGGGATCTTAAGGGATGTCAGCTTCAAGAACATGAAGGACGATGACTGGGACCTGGTCATCAAGGTCCATATCAAAGGAGCATATAAGGTCAATCTTAGCAGAGACCTTTGGAATGATTGGCTATCTGACTGAATTTCAATTGTAGTGTGCAAGAGCCGCATGGCCTCATTTCAGGAAGCAAAAGTACGGCCGGGTTATCAACACTGCTTCTGCTGCAGGTCTATTTGGTGGCTTCGGCCAGTGCAACTACTCTGGTGAGCATTCCCGGACGTCCAGAGTAGAGCTTCAGGCTAATGGAAGCAGCTGCCAAATTGTCCCAGGTCGGGTTCACAGAAACGTTGGCCAAAGAGGGTTACAAGTACAACATAATATGCAATGCCATTGCGCCTATAGGTACGGCAGAATCTGTTCCATTCTTTTCTTTGTATCTTCTCTTCTTTTATCCTTCTATTCGGGAGTCTGGGCAGCACTCAATCAGCCAGTCTCCTCTTACCCGATTGGGGTTTTTCACAATCTTGGTACCTCTGACTGACTCCGATTACAGCTGCTAGCAGAATGACGGAAACTGTAATGCCACCCGATATCCTTGAAAACCTCAAGCCGGATTGGGTAGCACCGTTAGTTGCCGTGCTCGTACATTCTTCGAATACGCATGAGACCGGCTCGATATTCGAGGTTGGTGGTGGTCATGTTGCGAAACTACGGTGGGAGCGCGCAAAAGGTGCGCTGCTCAAGATTGGTCCTACCTTGACTCCTGGAGCGGTACTTAAGAAGTGGAAGAACGTGAACGATTTCTCGGAGCCGAGTTATCCTACTGGTGTGGCAGACTTTATGAGCTTGCTAGAGGAGGCACAGAAGCTGGGTGATAATGACACCGGGGAGAAGCTCGACTTCACTGGAAAAGTTACGCTGATAACCGGTGCCGGGGCAGGGTAAAGGTCCTCCCGTGGTAAGATTTGGTCCTACGATGCTAACTACTACAGGCTTGGTCGTTCATACGCTTTGCTGTTCGCAAAGCACGGCGCCTCCGTTGTGGTCAATGATCTAGTGAACCCTGATGATGTGGTCCAAGAAATCCAGAAATTAGGCGGAAAAGCCGTAGGCAACAAGGCCTCCGCAGAAGATGGTGACGCTGTTGTCAAAGCGGCCATAGATGCGTTTGGCCGTATTGACATCGTGATCAACAACGCTGGAATACTGAGGGATAAGGCATTCAATAATATGGAGGATCATATGTGGGATCAAGTCATTGCTGTCCATCTCCGTGGAACATATAAGGTAACCAAAGCTGCATGGCCATACTTCTTGAAACAGAAATACGGACGGGTAGTTAACACGACAAGTACGAGTGGTATATACGGTAACTTTGGTCAAGCAAACTACGCTGCAGCGGTATTATCTCACCCAATGCTCTACTAGACACATTTTCGCTAATTTTTTCTAGAAACTCGGCATATTAGGTTTCTCGAGAGCTCTTGCCCGTGAGGGTGCGAAATATAACATTTATGTCAATACGATTGCACCCAATGCAGGCACAAACATGACACGAAGTATCATGCCGGAAGAGATGGTTCAGGCCTTCCAGCCTGAGCAAGTAGCCCCGCTTGTCGTGGCACTGAGCTCAGACAAAGTACCAAATCCTCCAACGGGTGGCCTATTCGAGGTTGGCAGCGGCTGGCATGCTCGGACAAGATGGCAGAGGAGTGGAGGCCACGGCTTCCCTATTGACATCAAATTGACCCCGGAGGCCGTATTGAAGACGTGGAAAGATATCGTCAACTTCGATGACGGTAGGGCCGATCATCCAGAGGATAGCCAGGATGGCTTGAAAAGTATAATGAACAACATGCAGAACAAAAGCGGCGGATCTGCTGGAAAGTCGGCGGACAATGCCAATCGGGAAATCCTGGACAACATTGAAAAAGCCAAGAAGATGCAAGCCGAGGGCACAGAGTTCTTATATGATGACAAGGATGTCATACTATACAACCTCAGTGTCGGTGCCAAGCGTACGGAACTTCCTCTAGTGTATGAAAACTCGGATTCTTTCCAAGCACTTCCTACCTTTGGTGTCATTCCATTCTTTGGCGCCTCTACTCCCTTCAACATGGACGACATTCTACCCAACTTCTCGCCTATGATGCTTCTCCACGGCGAACAGTACCTCGAAATCCGCAAGTTCCCAATTCCCACAAACGCAAAGCTGGTCAGCTATCCCAAGCTGGTTGAAGTGGTAGACAAAGGAAACGCCGCCATTATGGTATCAGGAACCACGACCAAAGACGCAGCTACAGGCCAAGACGTCTTCTACAACGAGATGTCCGCTTTCATCCGCGGAAGTGGAGGCTTCGGTGGTTCGAGCAAGGGGTCAAATCGGGGTGCAGCAACAGCGGTGCATCAGCCACCAAAACGTCAACCAGATGCTATTGTTGAGGAAGCCACGACTGAAGAGCAAGCGGCGCTATACCGCCTCAACGGCGACAGAAATCCTCTTCACATCGATCCGGAGTTCTCCAAAGTCGGCGGCTTCAAGACTCCGATCTTGCACGGATTGTGCTTCTTCGGTATCAGCGGAAAGCATGTGTATCAGACTTGTGGGCCGTTCAAAAATATCAAGGTAAGATTTGCGGGAACAGTACTTCCAGGTCAGAAGTTAAGGACAGAGATGTGGAAAGAAGGCTCAAAGGTGATCTTCCAGACGAAGGTCGTGGAGACTGGGAAGCTCTGTATTGCCGGGGCAGGGGCGGAGTTGATGACAGATGGAAAGGGTGCGAAACTGTAATAGATAGTCTACATGGGGTGATGCGTGTAAGTTGTTGCTGTAGCGTACTACAGCAAGTGTGTAAAATAGCAATCTTGGCCCTTGTATAATGTCTTTATGATAAGTAGTGGATGATTCGAATTACCATACCTTAGTCTCTGGATTCACTATGTGACAATACCAGGCTATTTGGTTATATTACGCCAGCTGTAAGGTTAGGAAACGGCGGGATGTCATCGACCTCATCAACTGCTGCAGCGTAAATCCAGATGAAATAGACCGCCAGCTTTACCAGCAAGCTCCACCTTCTACGCACTATGGCCAACGGGCAAGTTCCACTGAACTACAGCTTCGGATCCTCTTGACATCGGCTAACTGACCTTTTCCAGCGCAAGCATAATCGTCGGCCTCGTCTTTGTCGTTGTTGCCTCTCTCTTAGCCTACTTCTTTTCGCCGAAAGGAGATAACCAGACGTATGTTATCACCTGCCTCCACATGGGCCTGAATGTGAAGGCTTTGGACCCGGTAGTATATGGGGGATACTTATGAGGAGAGCTGACTTAGAGATGTTGGCTTGCAGTGTCTGGCGCAGTAGCTTGATCCTGAGCTTCGCAAGTTGCTATATCATGTGGGGTAAGTTCTTTGGTGCACCAACCCTCCTTGATCGCTTTCATCAAACATGGAGCGAGCAGGGCCACTCAAGGTGAAAAAGCATATGCTGACATTATATTCTACACTATAGCCATAACCTTCCTGGCACAATGGCATCCCCTCATAAAGCCACAAAATAGCCAGCTCAGGCCGGAGCATGCACCCTGAGCACGAGTAGAGTATGGTATGTCTACAAGGGAGGAAGTCAATGCATTGATAAGGTGTTTGGGTGGAGCTTGGGTGTTGATTTCTCACATTTGTTTGGGGTTGGAGGGGGGATCGTCAGTTGACGCAACCCAAGCAAGGGCAAGGCACCCGGGGCACCCTATTCAAGTGTGGAAAGGTCGAAATTACTGTGGTGAATGAGGCCCGAACGTGGTCAGGTTTAAGGAATTGGATTGATCTCTTTAACGCCAGCTCGTAACGATCAGACAGATCGTGAACACACTGCGGAGAATTAGAGCATGAAGATTGAGAGTTAGATGGTGATTGAACAGATTAATATTGGCATCAAAATACTACTGAGAAGCTAGCTGTCAACCGCTTATTAGGTATATCTTTCAAGTTATAGAATGCAACTAATTCCAATTCACAATAGAGACCCGTCCTGAGACTAGCACTCAAGGAAAGCATCAGTGGTCTTTTCTTTTCTCTCCGTTGCAGGGCTCGAGTTCGGCATGTATGCTGGTACAGAAAGAATTGGTCCAGAGACCAAGTTCGGCCTGCATGCTCGTGCAAAGCCGATGACAAAGCCGACGACGTCCTTGGTTATCAAGAGCCAAAGCAAATACTGGGGAACGCGATCCCCCAGCTTACAGGCAGTGAATAGACCGTGTGGGTTCCTCAGAGCGAATGGTGCAGCAGGCGAGTCCTAGTAGTCGTTCAAGACAATCCTGGGCAGGTAAAGGCCACGAGTAGGGTGACTTGGCACACGATGCCGTCAATGATCTCCCAGGTAAGGCTGGACATTCTATATTCTTAAGTTGGTTGGGACGGAGAATTTCCGATGTCTTGTTGCCTTGAAGATGGGTCTCCTTTTGAAGCTGGACTAATTGATCTGTAGGGGATACTTGAAAAGATCGAACACAAGCGGATGAGTATACATGCCGAGTACTTGAGAGAGCAGAGCATTGTGAAACCAAGCATTTGCAATTTCGTATTGTTAACAGAGCAGGTTTCCAACTAGGCCTATCACTTAGTCTGAGACACGGTGCACAACGGCTATTATCTAGCTTGAAAAAGCGGTTGAGTCTCGCCGTGACGAAAATGTAGCGTAGGTACGACGGTTCGTTAAGGAGAAACGAGTTTTCGAAAATCAAGGATCAAAAGAACGGTTTGTAAAGCAGTCTATCTTCTTATCATGTTATACCGCAAGCGTTCTGTTCTGACCAACTTGTATATATTATCACGATGGTTCGAATCAACTAAAATCGCATATATGAACCAAAGGAGAGACAGTGAAAAGATGAAGAAACGAATGGTTGAGATGTTAAATTCTCGAAGTGTGAGAACTAAATTCGATTTTTCGATTGGTCGAATTGTCGACAAATTCATAACGAACCGTCGTAGTAGGAGGCGAATATGTAATTTTTTTATTTCTTCATTAAGTGCGTGCAGCCTATGGCTATGGCACTATCTAGGCGCTGTGTGTATGCTAAATTACATGTAATTTGGTCAAAATCATCCTTTATATCTTCCCATCGAGCAGTCACATCGATAAAATTAGGAGGCGAAATATTTACAGAAGAAAAACACATTATACTGATCCATTTATCAGTCAGTATTAATTCTCGGATATATGTTCTTGGAAGTGTCACACGGTCTTTCTGTCAGTGTTTGAATTGGTTCTTTTTCAACGGAGTGTTCTATATTGATTAGACTTTTCAGCGACATACTGAGAGCCAGAGTGATTTTTCCTTCGTTTCTATCGCGCCCGCGTGTCGGGCTCATAGAATGGCAGTGCGATGACTATCTAAGTCTCCGAGCAATTTCTGATCCTCGCGTGTGGCTGCCCCATCCAGGGCTCCATTGTATGCCGCCCAAATCTTCGGGGGAGGAACAGACGTGCCCCAGTACACGAGACAACGAAATGAGGAAAGAACAGCATTGCTCTTGCAACATTGGGTCCGCGTTAGTGACATGTACTAGAGGAAAGCATCCATCAAATCCAAGGGAGGTAGTACACAGTAGGAATGCTTCTGCACAGATGTTGTGGACAAGACGCCCCATGACATAGCAGCCCCAGTAAGTAATCTTAACAGTGCCATAACGCCACCCATTCACTAGAACCTAGTCCTTCGAAGGGATTTCCTCTCAGCACTGAGCGGCTTAGATTGAATTGTCGGGAATTGGAACATCTTTATACGCCGGGGACTCGGACGAGTCACTATTATATGTCGTAGGCTAAGATAAACCGCCGTTCGTCAAGAAAAACGAAAATCAATTCGTGACATGGTTTGAAAATAGGGACGGGAGGATCGAAAAGACGAATAGCGTAGAGAACCCGCCACATACATGCAACAACGTGTACTTGTGAAACGGCAGACAGTCTGGTCAGCTAAACTTCCGTTGCATATCAGCCTCCTGTTACCGTGAAGATATGCAAAAAGCCAGTATTTCAAAGCTACCTATCGTCTATCATAAAGTAAAGACGTATCGTACCCCCAGCCCCTCTGGCATGTACTGACGCCTGCGAAGCGACCGTGATGCGCCTATGCCAAAGCGCCACTGGCACCGCCCTAATGCATTCCGTTCGCTGTGGGAATCAAACCCGAATAAAGAATGAGATACAATCTTGATCGCATGAAAGTGTCCTGTTATTCATCGCAGATTAGGGAAAATAGCCTTGTACATTGAAGGCTTAGGATATGGGATTGCCATTCCGACGGCTGGTTAGGGGAGAGTTGCCATCACCTAGCAAACATGCTCCCGTTCTAAAACCATGGAAATCATGATGTCGAGCTCGAGGCTGCAGCAGAAGATGGTTGTGTGGCATCGGGACGGGGTGTGCTCTTCTCGTCAACACCTTGCCCTCTACACAGCGGACAGGAATTGCGTCCGGTGGTCAACCACTAGAGATTTTAGACATCAGCCTCAGATCTAACAATGAACTAGGAATACTAAGGAACATACCTCGTCAATGCATTCACGATGGAAGAGATGACTGCATTTCGCTAACTTTCGTAACTCCTCGTCAGGCTCGTAGTCGCAAAGACAGACCAGACACCGCTCGCCAGGAGCTATCTGGATGTGGCCGATACCCTGGGTAGCATACGCAAGGAGCATATCTATAGATCTCTGGACACGGTAGATGCCTTGAGCCGATGCAACGTCCTCGCGACTGGCAACAGGCGGCTTCGCAGGTCCCAGAAGTGCTGACAGTAACATCATATCCTCGTACGTGGGGTTCTGGTGGCCAACATGAATTAGCACATTGGCTTTCAAGGGTACAGTCGAATGTTGGGGCACTTACGTCTGTAAAGAGACTCGGTGCCGCAAAAGCAGGATGATCCTCTGAAAGATTTGTGCCAACCACGTAAATCAGCCAACTACGACTCCCTTGTGACGGAGTTTCATCAGGCTCAACGTCATCAGGTTCCACTACACCATTTCGTCGTGCGGCACCGGCCCCAAGGTCTCGGTGGCGTGCGAATTCCGAGTCACTTCGGCGCCGTTGTTGGACCGAGCGTGTGGCTTGATCTTCGGGAGTTAGTATACCTGCTTCACGTAGATGCTGCGTGGCAATATCACGAGTTGGAAGCGGTGGATGTTGCGCGGCAGATGCGGAAGACGGGCGTCGATTTGGAGTTGTTGTCCCAGACGAGAAAGCAGAAAGACCTGGATCTGCAGGCGTAGAGGGTGGAGGGTGTGGTCCGGGAGGAGACTCTGACATCGCGTTTGGCACACCGGAGTGAGGAATGGGCGTTGCTTCTGCAGAACCTTGACGGCTTGAATTGAGCATACGCTGGTGGCGCTGGCTATCATAATTTGCAGGAAATGTATTAACGCCCCCCATCGAAGCACGTCGGCGGTGAGCAAACCTCGACCTTCCATCGGCATGTCGAAGTAGTCCTCCACCTCCACCTCTCAGGAGATTGTTGGATGGCGCCGCAGGTAAACTCAACAAAGCATCTAAACTCGGGTCTGCATTCGCTGCATCTTCATGGACCACATGATCTGAAGGTACGGAGCGGACGCCGACAACCACGAGCGTGACAGTCCTACCGTCAGATCCATCGAGATTGTCATCGGTGGTAGAGGGTCGCTCGTCGGCTCTGGCGCGGGATGCCAATCTCTCGGTAGCTGATGCGGCACTGCTTGCACCACCACTACCTGGCGTTGTGTTGACAAAACGAAAAACTCGCAGAAAGTTCAAAGGCGGAAGCGTACCAGCAGGTCGCGTAGGGTCGTTGCCACCTTCAAGAGTGCGTACATCACCCGTTGAGGCTGTAGCTTGCTGTAGAGTCCGAAAAAGGGTATTAAGACTTCCATCAAGACCATCAGCACCAACAGCTTGCATGTTAGTAATGGCTTGCTCTGGAGTTCCTGAAAGCTGAGCAGCAATCGCTGCAGCAGCTAAGTGTAGTATCCGAGGCAGAGGGCCTTCGTCGTCTCTCCTGATCAACCTACTCGATCTTCCTCTGAGCATGTTGGGCATCCGCCGAGGCTCACGTCTTCCTCCAGATCCACGGTCTGCCCAGCGCTCTGCCCAACTGGAGCCCTCCGATCGAGCCGCAGGACGTTCGGGAGACTCGACTACGGCGGGAACAGCTTGGGTTCTCTGATCTCGATTATTGGGAAGCAAAGAGTCAATTGCGGGACCGTTTAAGTCGATGCTAGTATCTGTTGCAGCTAGAGGGGGAAGTAGATAGTCAGTGTTATCAGCCACGATCACTGTTGTGGGGCGGCGAGGTGAAGTCTGATTGCCCTGATCTCGGGTGACCTGTTCACGGCTCGTAGAAAGGAGGTTTTCAATGGGTATCGACAGTGATCGGCGAACTCTGGACATGCGAGAACTTCGCACCGACGAAGGTGTGAGACTAGACGGCAAGATTCGTCGAGGTTCAGCAATTTCTTCCAGTGCCGGGCCTTGCGTTGATGTTACCGTGTAGCCAGTCGAAGGTAATGATCCATCTAACACCAAGGGGAATGGTCGGGATATAGGCGCGAGCTCTCTTCGCCGTCTTGTTCTTAATGACGTAGAAGAGCCCGGAGATAGTGATCCAAGCATTGAAAAACGGTGGTTGTTGCGTGGTCCTGAGTCTTCAGTGGCCCCTGAGGGAAGCCTATCTGACAATCTTCGCCGCAGCGTGCGACCTTCTCCATAACCTTCTTGATCGGTATTAGACGACCCAACACTGGAATAACGTGGTAGGAGCCTTGAGCTCAATCTGGATATAACCGAAGATCGTCTAGGCATTGGCGATGCGGTGATGTGTGTAATAGGCGCGTCACGCATGCCTAGATCCTCCATGTGAACCAGAGGCCTTTCTTCTTGCTGCTCGTAAAAGATCTGATCACGCGTTAAAGTATCGCCACTATTACTTAGATTTCCCCTAACCGGGATAGACTGAGCAGAAATCTGTCGACTAAATGTTGCGAACGGCCGTGTGGATTGTGCATCCTGCTGCTGAGCAAGTCCGGCTGACGGTAGGGACGAAGGCTGGTCCATTTGTCCCTGCCCTGTAGCTCGCACCCTCGTCTGTAGAGTACTTCTACTTCCTCGATCTTGAACGAGCTGTGAGAACCGCCTGGAGTCGCGGTGCAGAAATGCTTCGCGTTCACGCTGGGACGAAGCACTTTGGCCCATGGTGGGGGCCTTTGTTATGGGGCCGGAGGACGAGTGCAGTTGAAGTGTACTGCGTTATATCATGTTGATATCAGAGGAGCATTGGCGTGGAAGACTGGGAAACTGCTTGTTTGAAAAGAGTGCCTTGTAGCTTGCCAGCTGAGTCTGTTCTAGATTGCTCTATAGAAAGAGTGGCTCCAAGAGGCGGTCCAGATAAGGTGTGTGGATCGTGGAAGATATAATGAGACCTGAGTCGGAAGATGTAGCTCAGAGTCAAGGTCGGGTAGGCGCGACGGCCGGGATTGCATGTGAAACTTGTCCTGGTGAGATGTGCTGGTCGTGGTCAGCAAACAGATGAAGATGCAGTTGCACCTGTGAACCAAAACCTGTAAGGCTGCACAAGGCAAGCGGTAGATCGCGGAACCGCCGCCTCTTTGTGAGATGTCTGACTACTGAGCTACTACCTCCGTACTGTGGTAGATCACCAACGAGCACGGAAACGTGGAAAACTTAGGTATGAAAAGTCGATGTCATTAGTCTTGGAATACCAAGAAGGATTCCATTGCTTTTAATACCTTCCCTTTACATATTCACACAAGTCCTATCCTACAAAATGCACAGAAGTTTTAGGCACGGCAGAAACTTTGACTTCTTGAAGAACGTGTTTTGAACCCGTACACTTTCTCATACCGAATGAGAACTCAAGCAAGCTCCAGATGTTAACTGTTTATGCTTCTGAAATCAATGTAAGCGCTTCAGCTCTGTTGAACGTATGCCGGCGATGCCTGGACTCGAACAGGCTGATTACCGCCGAGTCCTCTCAGTGGGTATCTGCTAGCAGCCTTTACTATTTACGTGCTTCATCTCTGAGCCACCATGTCTTCTGCGTCATATTTCACACCGGCGTTCAAGCCGCCCCTTCGACCAGATGATCATCGTTCTTCCAAAAAACGGCAAGGAGATGGAAGCAGCTCAGAGGATGATTCTACGAACTCGGAAGTCAAAGTTCGCCCGGGCTTTAGGAAACGGGGATCCTCGATTAGTGGGTCTATTACTTCTGGATTTTCGCCGACAGCTGCGCCTGCTACTGTAAGGCGGGAAACCGCAGTTCAATACCAGGCGGCAGGGCAATCTTTCGATGCAGAGTTACCCGGTTTCAAGTTTCCCCATGCCTCGTATCACATGGCCACAATATGTACCTCGCTTGACACCAAAGCTATCGTTGAAGCTGAGCTCCCAACACTGAAGCCACCTTTGCTTCGAACAAAATTGCCTCCTCTTAGGCAATTGACAGCAAGAGGAAAAGCCGAAAAGCTTGGCTTGCGGCAAAAGCATCTCGACAACATAACGACTATTTTACATAGATGTGTCCTTGAATGCGATTTTCTTCGTGCTGGTAGAGCATGGGGAATGCTCCTCCGATCTGAGCAGAATGGTCATGGAATGGATATTAGAAAGAATGATCGATGGGGATTAGGTGCCGAAATCCTACTGAAGCGTAATACACACTCACTAGAGGGGGGTTATGGTGGAGAGGGAACGTCAGGGATTGAAATTGCCGGGCAATGGTTCAGCAGAGAAGGTTTTATAAATGCCAAAGATTATTACGAGAGACTGGTACTTCAATATCCCTATCGCAAGGCCTTTCCCACCGCCACAAGTGCGTTGGATTTTTATCCTGCCATGTTCGGGCTATGGTTATGTATCGTGCAGGACCAATATAAGAATGCAATCAAGAGCATCGAAAAAGCTGCAAGAGGCACTGTAGATGACAGGACAGAAACAAGCTCCGACGAGAGCGCAAGTCCGTCGCCGCTACTAAATCTTCGCAGGCGTCATCAAATGGCCGGTATTCGCGATGACACGTTGCAGCGTGGCGACGAGATTGCTTCCCGAATCAACGAGCTTTTAGTATCTCCGCCGTACTCCGATGACTCGAGGCTATGGCGTCTCCAAGGCATGGTAGCTTTGTGGATTGCAGACCTCTGGGTTGTACCTTTGCCTTCCCAGGCCGACGGAGATTTCAGCGAGGAAGAAACTTCGCGCACGCCGGTTTCTGCAGTACCGGGGGTCAAAGGAGAGCATATACAAGCCAAACTAGGACACGACCGATGTGTGGCTAATCGGCAAGTAGCTATTTCAAAGGCGAAGCAAGCGTTCAGTAACGCAAGGGGGAAGGGCGGAAACAGAGGAGCTACGATGCAGTACTTCAACTCCTTAGAGATTGGTGGTCAGGCGGGTTGACCGTTTCAGAACATACCTCAAACATCTCGGGACAATGAGCGCTCAAACTGCCGTAGTACAGTAGTAAAGCAAGTCCTAGCGACTGGCGCCTGCTTAATAGGTATAACAGATTTGAAAACTTATGCAGTCTTGTGAAAAACCCAGACTTGTGGTTTTCGTTGAGAAGAAGTGCCTCTGAAAGCATATATTTATGCTCATGCTGCCCAATGGCAACTGCTCGAGTTTGATGATACTGGGAGGTAGTAAAAGAATTACCCACTGTCATCGATATGATATTGTCCGTTGATTGTGGGACACGCGTTACACACGTATGTGAACAAGTAATGCGGGAAAAGATCAAGACACCGAAGCGTCTGTGGCGTACCCTACAACACTGGCACATTGAAGAGTCTCCCGGCTACTAGGTAGGTCCAAGCCAAAGATATTAATCAGCACGTACAGAATGCACAACAGAAACAGGTGCTTCAGAATCGCCATAGAAACCGCCATTGTCCGAGGTTGAGGGGTTGATATATACAGGCCGCCGCACCTTTCGGGATATTTCAGATGGGAACGCCTGGGGCTGACTTTGGGCCTGCAGCCTGCATGGCCCTGAGAGTCCTCTGTTTCTCTTTTGTTTCCCCCTTGATACAACAGATGTAGGCGTGCGCAATCCCGTCCGGTTGTGCCTTTTGAGTTATACAGGCCCGCCAGCCCAGTTGATGAGCATCTTGAAGATAGCGGTTGAACGGCTCATACTGATCAGTGCATTAAGAAGAAGCCCGCGGACTTGGCCCGAGGACGTCTCAGCCGCAATCCCGAGGGGAAAAAAGTCTTCCACACGCTTACATCTCAGCGCCTGGGTAGATAAGGTAAGGTAAGTACAGTACCTGCTTTAGTCAGCTGTAAGAAAGACTGGACGTTGACTGGTGACCTATCAGATCTGGATTTTTAGTATTGCCGGATCTGTACGTATGCTGATTGTATAATCTATATAGGTAGCAAGGTACGGTACTACGACGACCAGCACCGGGAACAAGGTACGGTACGAGTACTCTTCACTCTAGCCGTCAAAGTCAGCAGCCCCCAAGCCCGGCAATTCTTACTGCTCGAGCGAAGCAATCAAGAATCCAACATGAAATAACGGAGCTGAAGCGCCTCTTGTTTAATGTGGCATGGCATCACAGCGGTAAACCGTGAAAC
>JAABUR0100004539.1_pt1 | contig 18461 bp, 15 predicted proteins | sample 5560091 | NCBI WGS metagenome assembly JAABUR01 (sample SAMN10711879, study PRJNA513375) | rock metagenome | isolation source: Antarctica rocks | place: Antarctica: Victoria Land, University Valley sud | reverse complement strand
GGGGAACCTCGGGAGATGGCTCCCCCCAGACCCCCGCCATCCACGATGGGGGCGGGCAGACGGACGCGGTTACCCGACAATGCACAGACCCTGGGCCGCGACGACGCGACGACGCGACGACGCGACGACGCGACGACGCGACGTCGTGTGGGCGCCCCCCGGGCCGGCGAGCGGCGTATCACGCGCGCACGACGCGGCCATACAGGCGTCGGGCGCATCCCGCCGCGCGTGACTCCCCGGCGCGTCGACGCTCCGCCGCAAAAGCGTGGCCGCCCCTGGCCGCGATCCGCCCCTGTGCGGCGCGCCCGCGCCGGCGTCCGATCGCTATACCTCCTTTACCCGGGCGCGCCGAATGGGCGACGGTCCCTGTCGCCCGCGGATGTGGCCCATGCGCCGTCTTCGCCCGATGAGGTGTCCGCCCGTGCGCGGGGATCGTGACGACCCCATGGGCGGGCCGGGTGGGCGCGGCCACGGTGGGGCGCGTCACCATCGTCGGCGCCGTCTTCGCATTGGTGTTGGGTGTCGGGGACACGGTGGACGTGGCGCCATGACCGTCCTGTGCGGGGAGGGGATCGCCCCCCGCGGGGGGCGATGACGCAGCCTGTCCCACCGCTGTCGCCGTGCTCGCGACGGCCACCGCCGTTCCCTGCGCCTGCGGCCTAGCCGTGGCCGTGGCCGTGGCAGCCGGCAGGCTCATGGCGGTCGCCACGGGCACGGCTGGCGTGGCGGCCAGCGTAGTGGTCGCGCCGGGGGACGCTGGCCCTGCGAGCGGGTGGATCGTCACCGCCTCCCAGGCATATTGGTCCACGAACGACCAGCTCAACTCGACCCAGCCGCCCTGCCCCCAACCCGTGCCCCACTGGTTCTCGACCCACAGCCCGTTGGCGTCGTAGCGCGTCGCGAACACGGCGTGGTTCCCGTAGCTCGCGCCCGGCGCGCCGTCGACGTAGGAGTGGCCAGCGTCCGCGTTCCAGAAGTTGTCGTAGACCGGGATGCCCAGGCCGACCGGGTCGCCCCCCGCGATGCTCGCCTCGATCGCCGCGCGCGCGGCGTCGCCCTGGTTAGCTCCCTGGAACAGCACGGCGTAGCCAGAGATCTTGTACGAGGCGGCGCTCGCCCGCTCGGCCGCAGTGGGCCTGTTCGTGTAGTCCTTGTCGCCCTGCGCGTAGTCCGCCCGCGTGTCTATCCCCTGCGCGACCTGCAGGTCCAGCGTCTGAGCGAACGACGTTGGCGCGTTCTGGCCGTTGGTCAGCTGGCTGTACAGATACATCGGCGCGAAGCTCCCCGCGCCGTCCGCGCCGCCCCCGGGGTAATAGCCGTCGCGGCGGGCGTACCAGCCGCGCATGTAGTAGGTCGTGACCCAGGCCACGCAGGAGTTGATGTCGCCCTGATCCGCCACGGGTGGACTGTATCGCGAGATGTCGACGCTCGCCGGAGACGCTGCGCCGTTGCCCGCGGCTGGCGCGCCTTCGCTGGACGCGGACGACACATCCGCCGCGACTCCGGCCAACACCGCGCCGGCGGCCCTGTGCGGGACCACCCGCGGGACCACCCGCGGCCCGTCCGCTTGCGCGAGCCCCAGCGCGTGCGCCCGGCCACCAGGCGCGCCCTCCGCTCGCGCCCGAGACGTAGCCAACGGCAGGGAGGCGCCAAGGAGCGCGAGCGCGAGCAGCGGCGCCGCGACACGGCGGGGGGAATAGATAGGGCGGATAGGATGGCGCATGATGGAAAGACTTTCTGTTTGTTGGCCCGCGGCGCCGTGGCGTGGCGGGCGTGGACCGATAGATTCACGGCGATGACTCCGGGAATCCGCGGCCAACGCGGGAGATCCTCGGTTCGGCAGCCGGGCTAACTCACCGTCCGACGGGTTGGCGGAGTCCCCACGCTTTGCGTCCCCACCTCGCGGCGGGTTTGCCTTTATCGCTCGATGCGCGCCACCGTCACCCGGTGGCGCCCCATCACTATCGGCGGCCAGGACGCACCCATTCAATAGCCCGGTGAGGCTGCCCAAGACGTGCTACCGGGCGCTGAGACATTAGGCCCGGCCCCGTTGCCGGTGTCGACCAGGACCAGGCCCGAAACTCCTACCAGCTTTGTCGGATATATGGAGAGGATGCTACCATGAGGTGGCCCCCTTCGCGATAGGCGCACCCACGCGCCGCGGACGATGGCGCGCTGTGGAAAGGCGCAAAGGCGAGAATGGGGCGGAGGTGGTGGTGAGCACGACGGAAACGGCGACGCGCGAGCGCGTCCCCGCGCCCACGGGCGACGTAGGGACGCCGCCGCGCCGCTCGCTCACGCCTCTCCTCGTCCTGCTCGGACCCGGCCTCATGGTTATGCTGGCCGATACCGACGCGGGTAGCATCATCACCGCCGCGCAGTCGGGGGCCCGGTTCGGCTACAGTATGCTGCTGCCGCAGCTCCTGCTCATCCCCATCCTGTACGGCATTCAGGAGATCACCGTGCGCCTCGGCATCTACACGCGTCAGGGCCACGGCGCGCTCATCCGCGACCGGTTCGGGGCGGGCTGGGCGCTGCTCTCGGTGCTGACCCTCTTCGTGTCGTGCCTCGGGGCGCTCATCACCGAGTTCGCCGGCATCGCGGGCGTGGGCGAGCTCTTCGGCCTGCCGCGCGCCCTCACCGTCGGCGCGGCGGCGGCGCTACTTATAGGGCTTGTCGTGACCGAGGGCTACTCCCGGGTCGAGCGCATCGGCATCGCGGTCGGCCTGCTCGAGTTCCTATTCATCCCCGCCGCCCTGCTGGCCCATCCGCACCCCGCCGCCATCGCGCGTGGTCTCGCCACGCTACCCGTCGCCCATAAGGAGTATGTGCTGCTCCTGGCCGCCAACGTCGGCGCTGTGATCATGCCCTGGATGGTGTTCTACCAGCAGGGCGCCGTCATCGACAAAGGCCTGGGTCGCCGCCAATTGCGCGTCAGCCGCTGGGACACGCTGATCGGCTCGGTGGTCACCCAGGTCATCATGGGCGCGGTCGTCGTGGCCACGGCGGCGACGATCGGCGTGGCCCACCCCGGCCAGACCCTCTCCACGGTCGGCGACATCGCGCGTGGGCTGGCGCCCTTCCTCGGCCGGGACGGCGCGCGCGCTCTCTTCGGTCTCGGCCTCGTCGGCGCGGCCTTTGTCGCTGCGCTCGTGGTTTCCCTGGCCGGCGCCTGGGGCGTAAGCGAGGTCTTCGGCTGGCGCCACAGCCTCGACGACCCACTGCCCCGCGCGCGACGCTTCTACTGGCTCTACAGCCTGGCCATCGCGGGGGGCGCCGCCGTCGTGCTGCTCGGAGGCAACCTCGTCGACGTCTCGGTCGACGTCGAGGTCATGAACGCCATGCTCTTGCCCATCGTGCTCGGCTTCCTGCTCCTGCTCGAGGCCAGGGTCCTCCCCGAGGGCGAGCGCATGCGCGGCCCCTGGAAGCCCCTCGTCTGGGCCATGGCCGGCGTCGTCATGCTCCTCGGCGCCTACATCGGCGTCGCCACGCTATTCAGCGCGTTGTAGGCGTAGGCCTGCGGCTGCCGTCCCGTATGCGGGACGGCAGCCGCAGGCCTACGTGACCACCACGTTGACCAGTTTCCCCGGCACGACCACCACATCGCGGATCTCTTTGCCCGCGACGACCTCGCGCACGCGCTCCAGGCCCAGCGCCAGCGCGCGCGCCTCCTCCTTCGAAACCGTGGCCGGCGCCTCGACGCGGTCGCGCAGCTTGCCGTTGACCTGCACCACCAGCGTCACCGTTCGCGCCTGTATCCGCGCCTCGTCGTAGGCCGGCCACGGCTGCTGGTGCACGCTGTACTCCCGGCCCAGCAGAGACCACATCTCTTCGGCCAGGTGGGGGGCCAGCGGCGCCAGCAACAGCGTTAGCGCGCCCACCTGCTCCCCGCGCGACCCCGCCGGCAGCTCGTCGCCCCGCTCCTTCAGCCACGTCGTGTACTCCATCAGGCGCGCGATCGCCGTGTGGAACTTCAGCCCCGCGATGTCCTCGCCCACCTGCTTGATCGTGCGGTGCATCCACACCGCGCCCTCACCCCCCAATCCCCTCTCGCGCACGTTAGGGAAAAGCGTCTTCTCCCTCTCTCCCGCGTCAGGGAGAGAGGGATAGGGGGTGAGGGCCGCCAGGTCGTAGCATCGCTCCAGGAAGCGGATGATGCCGGCGATGCTGCCCTCGCGCCGGACCTCGCCCGTCGCCGGGTCGCGCACCTCCTTGAACGCGCCGCCCTCCTCGTACGGGCCGGCGAACAAGAGGGCCAGTCGCAGGATGTCGGCCCCGAAGCGATCGATGTACTCGTCGGGCGTCACCACGTTGCCCTTGCTCTTGCTCATCTTCTCGGCCTGCCCCGTCTCGGGATTGACCGCGTTGATCAACCCGTGCAGGCGCAGCCGCGCGAACGGCTCGGCGAAGGGCAGCAGCCCCCGGTCGTGCAGCGCCATCGTGACGAAGCGCGCGTACAGGTGGTGCCGCCGCACGTGCTCGATCCCGCCCATGTACATGTCCACGGGCAGCCACTTCTCCGTCAGGCCCTCGTCGAAGGGCCGGTCGTCGTACTCGGTCGAGGGGTAGCGCAGGAAATACCACGCGGAGTCCAGGAAGGTGTCCGAAACATCGGTCTCGCGTCGCGCCGGTCCACCGCAGACGGGGCACGGCGCGTTGACCCACTCGTCCAGCGCCGCCAGCGGCCCCACCCCGGTCCCTGTCGGGCGGAACTCGTCGATCTCGGGCAGGATCACCGGCAAGTCCTCTTCTGGGACCGGCACGATGCCGTCGGTCGGGCAGTGGATCATGGGGATGGGCGGGCCCCAGTAGCGCTGGCGCGATATGAGCCAGTCGTGCAGCCTGTAGGTGGTGCGCTGTGCGCCCACGCCCCGCTCGGCCAGCCACTGGGTGACCTCCCGGATGGCCTCCGGCCCCTTCGGCGTGCCGTCGAACGGCCCCGAGTCGACCATCGCGCCGCCGCGCGCCATGGCCTCGGTCATGCCGTCGGGGTTGGGCGTCACGCCGCCTTCTCCATAGACCGGGCGGATCGGCAGGCCGAACGCGCGGGCGAAGGCGAAGTCGCGCGCGTCGTGCGCCGGCACAGCCATGATCGCGCCCGTGCCGTAGCCCATCAGCACGTAGTCGGCGATCCAGATCGGGATGGGCTCGCCCGTGGCCGGGTTGAGCGCATACGCGCCCGTGAAGACACCGGTCTTCTCCCGCGCGTCCTCGGCGACCCGCTCGCGCTCGGTCTTGTTGCGCACCGCCGCCGCGTACGCCTCGACCTGCGCGCGCCGCTGGGGCGTCGCGATCTCCATCGCCAGCGGGTGCTCCGGCGCCAGCACAGCGTAGGTCGCCCCGAACACGGTGTCCGGCCGCGTGGTAAACACCTCGAAATGTCGATCGGAGTCGGCCACCCGGAAGGTAATCGCCGCGCCCTCGGAGCGCCCGATCCACTCCGCCTGCAGGGTCTTGGAGAGCTCGGGCCAGTCCAGGTCGCGCAGCCCGTCGACCAGCCGGTCGGCGTAGGCGGTGATGCGAAAGAACCACTGCTCCATCTCGCGCTGCACGGTCGGCGTGCCGCAGCGCTCGCAGACCGCCTCGCCGCTCGCGCTCTTCTCGGTCTGCTCGGCCGCCAGCACGGTCAGGCACGAGGGACACCACGTCACGGCCGCCGTGGCGCGGTAGGCCAGCCCCGCCTTGTATATGTGGAGGAAGACCCACTGCGTCCAGCGGTAGTAGTCGGGGTGGCTGGTCACGACCTCGTGCGACCAGTCCCACATCGCGCCCAGCCGCCGCATCTGCGTTTCGCGGAAGCGGCGCACCGTCCTGTCGGTCAGGCGCATGGGGTTCTGGCCCACCTTCAGGGCGTAGTTCTCCGTGTGGATGCCGAACGAGTCGAAGCCCATCGGCTGGAACACGTCGTCTCCGTTCATGCGCCGGAAGCGACCGTAGGTGTCGGCCCCACAATAGGTGTAGACGTGCCCCACGTGCAGCCCTTCGCCCGACGGGTAGGGAAACTCCATCAGGTTGTAGAACGGGCGCGCCGCGCCGCGGATGTCGGTCTTGTATAAGCCCGACTCCTCCCAGCGCCGCTGCCACCTGGCCTCGATCATCTTCGCGTCGTAGCGCGCCATCGTACACCTCCAACCAATAAAAAACCTCCCGCCCCGCCAGCTATACCTGCTGGGGACGGAAGGTTTCCGCGGTACCACCCCGCTTGATCGTAACCCGCGCAAACACGGACGCATCTATAGGCGCGCGCATAGGCGTGAGACGATCCGCTCGTCGGCGCGGTAACGGGCGCGGCCGGCCATGGGCGTGAAGCCGTCAACTCGTAGGGGCGTAGCGCATACGCCCTGGCTAATCGCCGATTGCTAACGGCTCGAAGGGCGGGCGAGTTCGGGCGCTATATTACTGGCTCGCAGCGGCCACCAGCTCTCTGTCGGGCGCGTCCTACTACTCCCGCCTCTGCCCATGGCAAAGTTTTATGTATAAAGAGGATTATAGCAGCTTCAATTGAGCCCCGGTGTCGGCTCGCGACAGCGTGTTGAGGCCGTGCTCCGAGGCCTGTGCGGGCGTCGGACCCTCCCAGCGGTACAGGTCCAGCGGCACGAGCCCACGCGCGTCGAAAGCGACTCCCTCGGCCTCGAGCAAGTCGCGCTGGCGCGGACCCCGCGTGCTGATACCACCCTTGCTGTTGATGACGCGCTGCCACGGCACGGCCCCGGCGCGCCCCTTCGGGATTTCGTTGAGCGCGTAGCCGACCGTCCGCGCGTCGCACTCACCCCCGACGATTGCCGCGATGTCGCCGTACGTCGCGACCTTACCCGCCGGCGCCAGCTCGACCGCCGCGTATATCCTGTCGTAAAGCTCCCGCCCTGCCGCGTCGCCCATAGGTTCCTCGTTTCTCGCTTACGCAATCAACAAAAACTGTAGCCGATACTCTTAGCTAGCTGCCCGACTGGTCAACTACTCTTAGCTAGCTGCCCGACTGGTCAACTACTCTTAGCTAGTACCTTCCGCCTGAAAACATTCCGCGTATTAGGCGGCCTGGGCCTGCAGGGGTGATGCCAGAGCGGCCGGGGCGGACGCCTGCTCTGTGGGCGTGACGCGGCCGGTGTAGGTCCACGTGATGGGCTTGGCCATGGTGCGGTTGTCGTGCGCGATGAAGGCGAGGCCCTGGTGGCGCAGCGCGGCGTCGGAGGCGTGGCTGCCGCGCCGGAGCACCAGGCGGGAGAGCGTGCCGAACCAGATCTCCCCCTGGTTGAGCCAGGAGGTGTGCGGGGGCAGGTAGACGAAGCGGATGCGCTGGGCGGGGTCGCCCAGGAAGACGCCGCGCGTGGCCATGGACTCCAGGATGCCGCGCTTCTCCTTGACGCCCAGGTCGGCGTCGATCCCGCACGCCTGGGCGACCCACGCCACCAGGCTGGCCGAGCGGTGCGTGTTGAGGTTGTCGACGATGAAGATCCAGCCCGCGTCCGGGTCGGTGGACACGGTGCGCGCGATGTGGGCCACGACGTCCTCCTCGGTGCGGGTGGGGCCGAGGCTCGGCGCGACCATCTGGCCAGTGGGCACGTCCAGGTTGGCGATCAGGCACTGCGTCCCGTGGCGCACGTACTCACACGCGCGCCGCGCGACGTGGTAGGGGATCATAGGCAGCCCCGGATGCGCCCGCTCGAGCACCTGCATCGGCTTCTCGTCGGTGCTCATGGTATGCACGCCCCGCTCTGCGCGCGCCGGGGCGGCGTGGTAGCAGTCGCAGACCGCCTGCACCTCGCGCTCACAGGTCTCCCGCTCCACCGGCGGCGTGAGCCAGTAGCGGCTCCGGTGCGGCTGCACGTCCGCCGCCTTTTAAAAAACGGCCCACCGTGCGGGGCGAGATGGCCTCCACGATGCCCTGCTGGATCGCCGCGCCCGCCAGTTCGCGCGCGCTCCACTGGCTACACGGGCAGTCCGCCTCCTCTGGCGGCGTGCAGGCCAGCTTCACGATCCCGATCACCTGCCGCGCCGTGAACGTCGGCGGCGTGCCCGGCCGTGGCGCGTCGCGCAAGGTCGCCTCCACCGCCGCCCGCAGTTCCCGCTCCGGCGCGCCCGCCGCTTCCAGGGCCGTCAGCCGCTCCCGGGCGGTTGCCCAGCGCGCCCGCCACAGCCCCACCGTGTCCCGGTTCACCCCGTGCGCCGCCGCCACCGCCGTACCCGGCTGCTCCGCCGTCGCCAGCACCAGCCGCGCCCGCAGCGCCACCTGTTGGCCCGTGCCGTGCCGCCGACTCAGGCCCTCCAACACCGCCCGCTGTCGCGCACTAATCGCACTGCGCCGTTGTATCCCCCGTAGCATGCCCCCCCTCTCCCCTCGTGTCCCCACCGCAGCCTGTGGCCGCCCTTTCCGTTCCTCACCTCCTCAGTCTATCCCTCCTTGCGGAACCATTTCCGTCCAAGGGTACTAGCTGCCCCACTGGTCAACTGGTCATCGGAGCTTTGCTCGGTTAAGAGGCCGCGCCCCTCGGCGGTGTCATCCCCCGCCTTATCGTTAATTCCTGACCCTTCTCCTAGGAAGGTGTACTACGCTGCGCGGCCCGGCAGCAGGCGCAGCCGCCGGCGCGAGCGCGCCGGCGGCTCCAGGGGCGCGAAGCCCTCGCCCAGCACCGTCGTCGCCGCGGTCACGGTCATGAAGGCCAGCGGGTCCTCGGCCTGCACCAGCGCGCGCAGCGCGGGCTCCTGCGCGCGGTCGAGCACGCACATGACGACGGGGCGCTCCTCGCCCGTGTGGCCGCCGCGCCCCGCCAGCAGCGTCGCGCCGCGCCCGAGCTCGCGCGAAATGCGCCCGCCGATCGCCTCGGCCCCCCCGGCCCGCTGCGCGACGATCAAGGCCACGCGCTCGCCGGAGAGCCCCTCCAGCGCCCAGTCGATGGCCTTGCCGCTCACGAACAGGCTGATCAGGCCGTAGAGCGCAATCTGCGGGCCGAACACGAGCGCCGCCGCCCCGACCACCACCGCGTCGACGCCGAGCTGCGCGATCCCTGCGCTCAACCCCGTCGCCTTCTGCAGCAGCCGCGCCACGATCGTCGTGCCGCCCGTCGAGGCCCCCTGCCCGAACACCAGCCCGATCCCGACACCCGAGATGACGCCGCCGTAAAGCGTGGCCAGGAAAGCGTCGTGCGTGACCGGCCGCACGAAATGCTCCAGCGGGTCGACCGTCAGCGAGAAGATCGCCACCGAGGCGAGCGTGCGCGCGGTGAAGCGTACCCCGCCCAGGAACAGGTACCCGGCGACGAGCAGCGGCAGGTTCATCCCGAAGACGAGCAGGCCCGTGGGCAGCCCCCACAGGTAGTGCAGCACCACGGCCAGCCCGCTCACCCCGCCCGCCGCGATGCGCGCCGGCACGAGGAAAAGCGCATAGGCCACGCTGAGCAGCATCGTCCCGATGGTTAATATAGTATAGGTGCGCACGAGCGCGCGAGCCTGGGCCATGGCAGGCCTCCTTCCGATTGCCGAGTAAGAACGCGATGTGTGGAGAGAAGGCCACAGAGAAATAGCAACCTTTTCCTTGGCCTATTAACAGTATAACATTCGTCAATAGTTATATCAAGGGGAATATTATGCGGAAAAGAGGGCTTATTCGTGGATGACAGGGCTGTCGCAGACCGCATCGAGCGGGCCGTCGCGCGGCGCGCCTCCCTCACAGCTGACGAGGCGACGACGGCCTACCGCCTCGTCAACGGCGCGGGCGATGGACTGCCCGGCGTGACGGTCGACCGCTACGACGAGGCACTCGTCGTAAACCTCTACGACGACAGGGCCGGCCAGCGCCCGCTCGTCGACGCGCTCGCCGCCCTGGCGGATACCCTTGGCGTCCGCTCTATCTACGTCAAGCAACGCCCGCGCAGCGCCGCCCGCCTCTCGGCCGCGCAGACGGCCGCGCTGGCCCCCGACAGCCCCGCCTGGGGCGAGCGCGTCGAGAGCCTCGCCGCCCGCGAGAATAACCTGTCCTACCTCATCCGCCCCGGCGGCGCCCTGAGCGCCGGGCTGTTCCTCGACATGCGCGAGACCCGCGCCCAGGTGCGCGCGCTCGCACGGGGCCGCGCCGTGCTCAACCTCTTCGCCTACACGTGCGCCTTCGGAGTCGCCGCCTCGGCCGGCGGCGCGGCGCGCGTACTCAACCTCGACGCCGCCCGCCCCGCCCTCGCCTGGGGCCGGGAGAACTACGCGCTCAACAGTCTCGCCGCCGACCCCTACGACTTCGTCCACGGCGACGCCTTCGACTGGCTCGACCGCCTGGCCCGCCGCGCGGCCCGGGATGGGCAAACCTTCGAGCTCGTCGTCGCCGACCCGCCGAGCTACTCGACCGTCAAGGGCAAGCGATTCGCAGTCTCGCGCGACTACAGGGCGCTCGCCGCCGCCTGCGCCCGCGTCGCCGCGCCCGGCGGCCACCTGCTCCTCTGCGCCAACGAGGCCCACCTGCCGCGCCAGGCCTTCCGGCGCGAGTGCCTGCGCGGCGTCGCCGAGGCTGGCCGCGCCGCTCACGTCCAGTCCTACGAGGGCGCCCCCGCGCTCGATTTCCCCGCCCCGCCCGCCGAAGAAGGCCACCTCAAGCTGCTGTGCCTGGAGCTCGCTTGACCGGACGTCAACCCACCTATCACCGCCTTGCACGCGCGGCGCGCCGCGCCCCGCCTCGGCGTGGTGGATAAGACTTATCCAGGGTCTGTGAGAAGTCGACGACGCCCCGCTCGCCCCCTCCTCGCCCCCTCCTCGCCCCCTCCGCCCAGGGCTGACTGATCCCTCGGCTGCGGCCGAGGTTGGGGCGCACCTCCGGGGGAACCTGGGGAGATGGCTCCCCCCAGACCCCCGCCATCCACGGCGCGCGAAGGCAAACGGGCACAGGTAGGCATACGCAGGCATACGTGGGTACACGCGGGCACGCCTGCCCCAACAATTCACGAGCCCTGGGATAAGGCTTATCGCCCTCCATCGCCTGTACGCCTTATACTGTATGATATGAGGAAAAACTTGTGAGCGACGACGAACGACGACGCGGCGGCCGCAGGTCGCGCGGGCGAGGCGGGAGCCAACGACAAAATCCGCCGGCAGGGACAGGCCAGGCGACGGGCCAGGCGACGGGCCAAACGCCCTCTGACACACCACGCCCGACGGACCAGCAACAGCGGCCCGACCAGCCGCAGCAGCCCGGACAGCAGCGGACGGGGCAGCGCCAGAGATCAGGGCAACAGCGGCGGACGGGGCAACAGCAGCCCGGACAGCAACAGCGGCCCGACCAGCAGCGGCAACGCGGAGGGCGGACGCCGTCCACGCTCAAGATCATCCCACTCGGCGGCGTCGGCGAGGTGGGCAAAAACTGTACACTGCTCGAGTACGGCGACGATCTCGTGCTCGTCGACGCGGGCGCGTCCTTCCCCGGCGCGGACGAGCCGGGCGTCGACCTGCTCGTCCCCGACGCCTCCTACGTGCGCGACAACGCCCACCGCCTGCGCGGCATCGTGCTGACCCACGGCCATGAGGACCACATCGGCGGTCTCGCCTTCGTGGCCCAGCAGATCGGCGCGCGCGGGCCCATCCCGCTCTACGGCTCGCCCCTGGCCCTCGGCTTCGCGCGCGGCCGCATCGAGGAGCGCAAGGCCACGCGTCTGTTCGACCCGCGCCCCATCGAGGCCGGCCAGCGCCTCTCCCTGGGCGGCCTGTCTATCGAGACCATACCGGTCGGCCACAGCATCCCCGACGCCATGGCCCTGGCCATCCACTCCTCGGTCGGGACCATCATCTACACCGGCGACTGGAAGTTCGCCGATATGCCCCTGGAGGGGCGCGGGCGGTTGGAGGAGCTCGGGCGCGAGGGCGTCGCCGCCGTGCTGGCCGACTGCGTGCGCATCGAGTCGCCCGGCCATACCCCCTCGGAGGAGGGCGTGGCCAGGGCCGTGGAGCGCCTGATGCGCGCTGCGCCCGGCCGCGTCATCGTCACCACCTTCGCCTCGAACGTGCAGCGCGTGGCCAACGCCATCAACGCGGCGCACCGGCTCGGCCGCGCCTGCGTGCTGATGGGCCGCTCCATGGAGCGCAACATCGGGGTGGCGCAGGAGATAGGGCGGCTCAAAGTACCGGAGGGCGCCCTGATCAGCGCCGAGCAGGCCAGGCGCTGGCCGGCGGACAAGCTGGTGCTGGTTACCACAGGCAGCCAGGGCGAGCCGGGCGCGGCCCTGGCGCGCATAGCCGCCGGGGAGCACCGCCAGATCAAGGCGCAGCGGGGCGACACCGTGATCATCGCCGCCTCGCCCATCCCCGGCAACGACGAGACGATCTCGCGTACCATCGACAACCTGTTCCGCCTGGGCGCCGACGTGCACTACTCGCGCATCACCCCGGACATCCACGTGTCGGGGCACGCCGCCTACGAAGACCACAAGGAGCTGCTGCAGATGCTGCGCCCCCGCTACGTGGCTCCCTTCCACGGCGAGTACCGCATGATGGTCCTGTATCAGCGCCTGGCCGCCTCGCTGGGCATCCCCGCCGAGCGCACGCTCGTGCCGGAGCTCGGCGGAATACTGGAGTTCGGGCGCGAGGGCGCGCGCCGCAAGGGCTCGGTGACCAGCGGGCAGATTCTCGTGGACGGCCTCACGGTGGGGGCGGTGACGAACGCGGTGCTGCGCGACCGGCGCTCGCTCGCCGACGAGGGCCTGCTCGTCGTCGCCGTGGCGCTCGACCGCGAAACGGGCCGGCTGGTGAGCCCGCCCGACCTGGTGTCCCGCGGCCTGCCCGGCGCGGACGACGGCTCGCTCATGTCCGAGGCGCGCGCCCGGGTGCAACGCGCGCTGGAGCGCCGCCGCGGCGCGGTCGAGCCGCGCCTGGCCCAGGACCTGATCAGGGATGCCGTGGGCTCCTACATCATGCGCGAGACCGGTCTGCGCCCCATGGTGCTCCCCGTCATCACCGAGGTGTAGCGCCACGGCTGCTCCCCCTAGCCTGTCAAGGCTGCAATAGACGGCTATCCGGCTTATCGTGTGGAATCGGCACGCTACAACGCGTCGCCTACCAGGCCAAAGAGAGCGCGCTCGCCGTCGTTATAAGGAGAAGAAAAGGACCTCGCCCGCTCACGTCATCTATCCGCGCTATCCGGCGCCGCGGCTCAGGCAGCGTGGAGCACGCGCTGGCGGAGCAAGTCCAGCTTCATGCGGCCGAAGGCGGCGCGCTTGATCAGCTTGAGCGTGTTGATGTGCCCCTCGACGGGGCCGTTCGACCAAGGCAGCGCGAGGAATGCGTCAGAACTCAGAACACACACTATCTCCCACCTGTAATTCGTCCCAGAGCCAAGGCTAACAGCAGCCTAAACCCGAAGGAAAAACTACATTTTAGGCCACGCCAACGTCGGTTTGCACGGCCGAATTCTGAGTTCTGACACATTCCTCCCACAGAACCGCACCTCGTTACATAGAGCCAGTCAACGCCCGTTCCACTGCCTGACGATAGGGCAGAGGCGTCCGAGGCAGGAGCGTGCGTATCGGCGTGGGATCTCCGATCATATCGGCCTTCATGCCGTCCAGAAAGCCTTTGATCGCACCTTTTGGGGCCTTGGTCCTGCGTTCGACAAACGGCGCGAGCGCGCCTAGGAGTGCCTGCGGGATATGAATTTTCCTGGGATGATGGCGGCCCAGGATCTCTGCCGCCCTATCAACCATTTGGTCAGTCGTCAGGATGTCATCACTACCCACGTCGTAACATTGCCCATGCGCACGTGGATCGTTGAGGACGCCAACGAGATAGTAGACCAAATCATCAAGGGCGATGGTACGAAACTTTTGCCGACCGCTGCCCATCATCATAGCGGTCGACCTCTTGGCTTGACCCACCAGCATATTGAAGCCTTGTCCGCCCACTCCCACGATCTGGCCGGGCCGGATGACGGTCACATCGAGGCCGCTATGCAACAAGAACTGTTCTGCCTTCCAGCGCCCGCGTATCCACGCACTCGGTCCATCGGGCGCGGCCCCCAAGAATGTCACGTAAATCAGGCGACGCACGCCGTTCGTCCGGCACGCCGTCACGATGTTCTGCAATCCATTCATCTCGACGTCCATGAAGCCCTGACCCGCGGTCCCGGCCTGTTGGGGTGAGAGCGTATGGACGGAGATGTAGGCGGCGTCGATGGATCCCAGGGCATGCTGCATCGACGCAAGATCCGACATGTCACCTTGGACGACCTCGCAGCCAAGCGTGGCCAAATCCTGGATCTTCGCCGGGTTGCGTGCCACACAGCGGACGGCGTATCCGTCTGCACGCAGTGCTTGGGCGACATGCCTCCCGACAAAACCCGATGCCCCGATAACAAGAATCCTTTTCATATGCGACGTTGTTCTCCCTACGTGACCGCATGCGCGGCCCCGTGATTCTCACGATAGGCGATTGACGACATGGGGCGGCTCACCGAGCCACGCGCGCTCACAACGAGACCACCACCTTCTTGGCGGAGACGCCCTTCCTTTGGACGTCGAACCCGGTTTGCACGTACTCGAGACCCTTTCCGACGACGTAGGGATCGGGGGCGGCGACATAGCGGCCATCTGCGAGGGCCTGGGGCAGGAAATCCACGTAAATGACTGTACTAACCTCGTTGTCCATCAGAGAACTGCCGAAGATGAACTTCGTGCGGATGCGCCTCATCCGGGACTTCACCTGCAGCGACGCGTTGGACCACAGGAACTGGAGGATCAGCAGGGGGAGCCGGGGAGGCTTCTCGAAGGAGACGGCCGAGCTGGCCGTGGAGACGAACTTGTTGCCGGTGCAGGCGTGGACGACGTCCAGACAGGCCTCGGCCGACCCGCTTCCGATGGCGAGTGCCCCGGCGATCGTCTTACCTTTGAAAGCTTCGATGATGTCATCGACGACGGTCGTGCTGTTGTAATCGAAGACCTGGCTTGCGCCGAGCTTCGTGACATACTCGAAGTTCCGTGGGGATGACGTTGTGATGACCTCATAGCCGGCGGCGACGGCCAGCTGGATGGCATTGCTGCCGACGCTCGTCGAGCCTCCCCAGACGAGCAGGGTCTTGCCCGTCGGTCTCGGGGTCGCGGAGGGGTGTTGTAGCGCCAGATGATCCCTCTGGAAGAGGCCGCAGGCCGCGGTAGAGAGGGCCAGGGGAAGAACAGCGGCGTTTTCATACGCCATGGTGCGGGGGATGGGTGCGGCCATGTGGGCGAGGACGACCGTGTAGTCCTGGAAGGCGCCTTCCGCCCGCCGAACTGTTGCGCTTTTTGTCTGTTCCCACGGCTTGAGCGAGGACACGGTCGCCCACTTTGAATCGCGTGACGGCTGTGCCGACCTCCACCACATCTCCCGCGAGATCTTCGCCGAGGATGAATGGGTATTTGATCCAGGAAAAGATGAGGTTGCCGGCGACCTGTTTGATCCAATCGAGGGGGTTGATGGCCACGGCGTGATTCTTGACGACGATCTCGTTCTCCCGTGGGGGCGTGTAGGGCGCGGGCTTGACCTCAAGTTGGGCCTGCGTCGCTCCAAGCCATGCAGCTGTATTCGTTGGCATGCGGGCTCATCCTTTCTTGTCGGAACTGACGGCGTGGTGGTCGGTGCGAGGCGCTGTCCATCCGCGTGCGGTGGGAGAGGCCGTGGACAGAGGCGACAGGCAGGACGCCGACGGCGTCCTCCGCGGCCCCCCCGTTTGTATGTAATCAGCCACTAATAAAGCGGCGCAAAAAAAGCCGTCAGGTTCTGTGCATAGCGGCTATATCGCCCCATCCATCCTCTCCTTGGCCGACGAGGTGCGGCAGGTCGATCGCCGCGGCGACCATGAGAAGCATCCCATACGCGAAGAATCGGCGCAGCGCCTCCTCGCCGGCGCCCGACCATGCGGTAGAGCGCGGCATAGCGGTCGTGCGCGACCGCCCGCACCTCCCGGTCGTTCGACGCGGCGAAGGCCTGGAGCAGCAGGAACAACTCGTCGCGCCCCGCGAGCGACGTCGCGTACGCGCGGCCCATCGCCTCCAGGACAGCGCCGTCCGTCGCGCCGGCCGCGGCGAGGAAGGTGGACGCGATGCGGTCGTAGACACGCTCCAGCGCGGCGAGGAACACCTCTTTCTTGGAGCCGAAGAGCCGGAAGATATACGGTTGCGAGATGCCGGCGCGCCGCGCGATAGTCTCAGTCGGGGTCCCGTGCAACCCGTACACAGCAAACTCGACGATGGCCGCGTCGATGATCGCGTCACGACGCGCGTCGGCGGTCTGGCGAGGCGCTGGCGGCACATCCGTTGTCTTCATATTGTTAGTGTATACTCACTATCTTGCCTTGTCAAGCAGACACCGGCACAGAGGTTCGACTATCGGTGAGCCCGTCTCGTCGGCTAAGGGATGGTCTATCAATGAGGTGCCTGTCTCAGGTGACGTGCGGGAGGATGGTGTCGTTCCACTCCCCGTGAAACGCGTCCAGCCGGAGATGGATCGTCGTCATCTCATCGTTGGACACCTTGGCCGTGGTCGGATACGTGGTGGTGTCCAGGTCGCTCTCGACGCTCATGCTGTCATTTGGCTCGGTATGTTGCACCGTTCTCCGGGAGAGTGCGTACTTGACGTTGGTGGACGATCGAGGAGACCTACACAGCCGCACACGGCGGGGCGGACAGGCGTGTATCGACGGGGAGATAGCGCCTGTGGCATCGTGCCGAGGTTTGGTGACGCAGCCTACCAACGTCAAGTACGCACTCTCCTGCTCATGAGAGTGCGTACTTGACGTTGGCGGGGTGCCGGCGCGTGTTTCCTCGTAGGCGAGGAAGCGGCTCAAGGCGAGATACTGAGGTATGACCTAAACGTATCCTTCGATCAATTACACCCCCTGTCAGATCCGGCAGGTCAATTTCTTGCCGCCCCTGATTCCCTGTGATCGGTGCGGTCAGGACGCCAGCCGCGTTGACGTTGCGACCCGTACCGCCATCGACATCGACCTGGAGCACCCCGCCTTGTTGTCCGTGCGCGTCAGCGTCCACTACTGCCCCGCCCGTCACCATGACGTGCGCGCGCAGCCTCCGTTCTTACGCCCGGATGCCATCTACACGCGGCGCGTGGTGCGCAAAGCCGTCGAGTCCGTGTACGTCGATGGCCTGGCCTTCCGCACCGTAGGCCAGCGCTTGGCGCGCGACTTCTGGGTGCAGCCCAGCGAGGCCATCATCCGCCGGTGGTGTCGAGCCTACCACACGGGCATCGCGCTCGACGACGCTTATCAGGCGTGGATCGTCGCCGCGTTCTCCGGTATCTTGTGCGTGGATGAACTCTATCAGCACGATCTGGCGCTCTTGCTGGCCGTGGATCCCGCCGCGCCGGAGGGCGACCGCGTGGTCGGCTACCAATTGGTGCGCGAGGGCGTCGACAGCGCGGTGATGAAGCAGTTTCTGACGCGCCTAGCCGCGGCCGGTATCTAGCCCGACGAGGTGATCACCGACGGCTCGACGCTCTATCCCGGCGTGCTGGCCGACGTGTGGCCGCAGGCGGCGCATCACCTCTGCCTGTTCCATGAGACGCACCGCCTCACAACGGCCGCACAAGAGGTGATCCGCCAGGTCCGTCGAGCACTGCCGCTACCTCCTCCTGCGGCGACGTATGGCTGGGGCGGCCCGATGCGTGCGCAGCCGCCAAGCGATAACCCAGCCGATCCCGCCGTCCAGCGTTGGCAGGCGCGGCAGGAGGCGCGCCGTGCCGGGATCGCCCAGGTTCAAGCCCTAGCCGGCCAGGGTCTCTCGTTGCGGGCCATCGCCCGGCACACGGGCCTCCATCGCCGCACGGTGCGCTCCTGGCTGCGCCCTGCGCCCCCTCTACGGGCGGCCTTCACATCGTCGAGCCTGCGGCGTCCTCGCCCACGCGCGCGTACCACCGGCGGACGCCCGCTCTCGTTGCACACATCCAGCATCTCGCCGCGCAGGGACTCTCCTACGTCGAGATCGCGCGGCAGACGGGCGTCCACCGGGTCAACGTGTCTGCTTGGTTGCGGGAGTTTGACCAGCAGGGAGAGCCGCCTCTCCCTGAACCCGTCGTCGTGGCGGACACGCTGACCGTACCGAGTCAGGACGCCCCCCGGACTGACATCCCTCCGGCCTCGGTGTTGCCGCCCGCACCCTGGACGAGTTGGGCGGAGGTGCGCCAAGTCCGGGAAGCGCTCAAGGAGCAGCGCGGCCTGTTGCTGCGGCGACCCGCGCACCTCGGCGCGACATAACAGGCCCAGGTGGAGGCGCTCTTGGTGAGCCCAGTGGGGCCGACCTTGACCGTGGCGCGCGCTTTCCTCACCGACTGGTACACCCTCTTTAAAGACGAGGAGGGCCAGAAGCGGAGCCTGAACGAGGCCCAGGCACGCTATGACCTATGGCGCCAGGACGAGCGCTACGCGGCACTGGCCCCGTTGCGTCGCGCGCTCACCCACATTCCACCTGAGCGCTTCGTCCATCTAAGCCAGTTCTTACGACATCCGTCCTGGG
>JAABUR0100004535.1_pt1 | contig 18472 bp, 18 predicted proteins | sample 5560091 | NCBI WGS metagenome assembly JAABUR01 (sample SAMN10711879, study PRJNA513375) | rock metagenome | isolation source: Antarctica rocks | place: Antarctica: Victoria Land, University Valley sud | reverse complement strand
CGAGGCGCACGAACCCGATCGCGTTGGGGATCGTCCACGGGTTCAGCGGGCGCCCGGCAAGCGTCTCGGGCGGCGGCGGGCCCGAGCGGTCGAGGCCGAAGAGGCGCCGGACGGTGAGCGGTTGTCCGGAGCGCCCGCCGCGCTCTCCGCGGCCTACGGGAGCGCTCGCCACAGCTCCGCCACCGCCTCCGCCGCGCCGTCGAGGGCCACGGTGCGCGACTCGCGCCCGCGCCGCACCTGCACCTCGAGCTCGCCTCCCTGCAGCGTGCGACGCCCCACCGTGACGCGCAGCGGGCAGCCGAGCAGCTCCGCGTCGGCGAACTTCTCGCCCGGGCCGGCGTCGCGGTCGTCGTAGAGGGCCGCGAGCTGCGCGGCGCCCAGCTCGCCGTAGAGCCGCTCGGCGAGCTCGCGTTCCTCGGTCCCCGGCCGGCCCAGCCCGACGAGCTCGACGTCCCAGGGCGCGAGCGAGCGCGGCCAGGAGATCCCGTGCTCGTCGGCGAACTGCTCGACCGCCGCGGCGACGATGCGCGCGGGGCCGATCCCGTAGCAGCCCATGATCACGGGCTGCGCGCGCCCCTCTTCGTCGAGGAAGTCGGCGCCGAGCGGCACGGAGTAGCGCGTACCGAGCTTGAAGATGTTCCCCACCTCGATCGCCGCCTCGATGCGCACGGGCGCGCCCCCCACCGTGTCGCCCGCCTCCACCCGACGCACGTCGGCGCGCTCGCACGCGAAGTCGCGCCCGGGCTCGACGCCGCGCAGGTGGGCGTCGGGCCGGTTGGCGCCCGTCACGTAGCCCCCGGTCGCCACCGCCGCATCGAGGATGATCGGCACCTCGGCCCCGACGGGTCCGAGGAAGCCCCCCGGCCCGATCTGCGCCTCGACCTCCTCGGCTCGCGCCGGGCGAAAGCCGGCCCGCAGGTGGTTGCGCAGCTTGATCTCGTTCACCCGGTGATCGCCGCGCACGAGGACGAGCACGAGGCCGCGCTCCTCGACGACGACGGGGAAGGCCTTGAGCAGTGCGCCCGGGGCCACCCCGAGCGCACCGGCGACCTGCTCGACCGTCGTCAGCCCGGGCGTCGCCACCTCCTCGGGGACAGGCAGGGCCCTCGGCAGCTCCACCGGAGCGGCCTGCGCGCTCGCCACCTCGACGTTCGCCGCGTAGCCCGGCGCCAGCGCGACGTCGTTCTCGCCCGCCGGGCAGGGCGCCATGTACTCGTGGGCGCCGATGCCGCCCATCATCCCCACGTCGGCCTCGACGCGGTACCACTCGAGCCCGCAGCGCTCGAACATCCGATCGTAGGCCTCGACGTGACGGGCGTAGGAGGTCTCGAGCCCCTCGAGGTCACGGTCGAAGGAGTAGGAGTCCTTCATGATGAACTCGCGTGTGCGCAGCACGCCGGCGCGCGGGCGCGGCTCGTCGCGCTCCTTGATCTGGAAGTGGTAGAGGGTGAGCGGGAGCTCGCGGTAGGAGCGCACGAGCTGGGCGACGTGGCTCGTGACGATCTCCTCGTGGGTCATGGCGAGCACCATCTCGGCGCCCTTCCGGTCGCGTAGCTTGAGGAGCTCGTCGATGTCGTAGCGCCCGGTTTGGCGCCACGGCTCGGCGGGGAGCAGGACCGGCATGAGCATCTCCTGGCCGCCGATCGCATCCATCTCCTCCCGGATGATCCCGGTGACCCGCTCGTGCACGCGCCATCCCGCCGGGAGCCACGACCACAGCCCCGCCCCCACCTGCCGGATCAGACCGGCCCGGACCATGAGCTTGTGGGAGATCGCCTCCGCGTCGGCGGGCGGCTGCTTCTCCGTCGGCAGGAAGAGGTGCGAGAGGCGCGTCACGGGGATCGAAGCGTAGTGGTCGGCGTCTGATAGAACGGCCGACAGAGCTCCAGCCCCATTCGAGGAGAACGCATGCCCTACGAAGTCCCCGCACTGCCCTACGACTACGCCGCGCTCGAGCCCCACATCGACGAGGCGACGATGCGAGTGCACCACGACAAGCACCACCAGGCCTACGTGGACAAGGCCAACGGCGCGCTCGAGGGCACCCAGTACGCCGGGTCCCCGATCGAGGACGTGATCCGCCACCTCGACGAGCTGCCCGAGGACAAGCGCGGGCCCGTGCGCAACAACGGCGGGGGCCACATCAACCACACGCTCTTCTGGGAGTCGATGAGCCCCGAGGGCGGCGGCGAGCCCGACGGGGAGCTGCGCTCCGCGATCGACGCGGCGTTCGGCTCCTTCGAGGACTTCAAGGCCAAGATCAAGGAGACCGGCGTGGGCCAGTTCGGCTCGGGCTGGGCGTGGCTCGTGCACGACGGCTCAAAGCTGCAGGTGGTGGGCACCCCGAACCAGGACAACCCGCTCTCACAGGGCCAAACGCCGCTGCTCGGCGTCGACGTGTGGGAGCACGCCTACTACCTGAAGTACCAGAACAAGCGCCCGGACTACATCGACGCGTGGTGGAACACCGTCAACTGGCCCAAGGTGGCGGAGCGCTACGCGGCGGTCAGCGGGGGCTGAGAGGGGCGAGCGCCGCCCCCGGCGCGCGGGAGAAGAAGCTGGGGGCGTCGGGGGCCGCCCCGGTCGGTAGGAACCCGGTGGCCGGGCAGAGGTTGCGCCCGGCCGCCGGACTCAGGTACGGCTGAAGCGGCGCCCCGCAACCGGCGAGGCGTCCTCGTCGAGCGGGGCGGGCTCGGGGGCGGCAAGGCGGCCGAGCTCCGCGCTCAGGTCGTCCTGCGCGGAGTGCTCCTTCTCGAGCGCCGCCAGGCGCTCGGGCGTCAGCTCGCCGGCGTTCTCGGCCTCGATCCGCGCGAGCCACTCCGCGCCCTCGTGGGCATCGGCGTGGTTCACGTCGATCTTCTTGGACTGCGCGTACTTGTCGATCTCCACGAACAGCGCGTCGACGAGCTCCTCCTGCGGAACCTTGCGCAGCGCCCGCCCGCGGGAGAAGATGAGGCCCTCGTTCTTGGCGCCCGTGATCCCGAAGTCGGCGTGGGAGGCCTCGCCGATGCCGTTGACCGCGCACCCGAGCACCGCGACCTCGATCGGGTCCGCGTAGTCCTCGAGCCGCCGCTCGATCTCGGCCACCACGGTGTCCATGTCGAACTGCAGGCGCCCGCACGTCGGACAGGCGATCAGCACGGGGCCGCGCTCGCGGAGCTGGAGCGCCTTGAGGATCTCCCAGGCGACCTTGACCTCCTCCTCGGCGTGGAAGGTGGAGAGCGAGATCCGGATCGTGTCGCCGATGCCGTCGGCGAGCAGGGCGCCAAGGCCGACGGAGGACTTGAGCGAGCCCGACCACTTCGTCCCCGCCTCGGTGATCCCGAGGTGGATCGGGTAGGGCATCTTCTGCGCGAGCAGCCGGTTGGAGGCGATCGTGTTCGGCACGTTCGTCGACTTGATCGAGACCTTGAAGTCGGTGAACTCCAGGCGCTCCATGAGCTCGACGAACTCGAGCGCCGCGCCGACCAGCGCCTCCACCGGGCTCTCGCGCTCGAGCGCGTGCAGGTGCTTGGGCAGCGACCCCGAGTTGACGCCGATCCGCATCGGCGTCCCCGCGCGGCGCGCGCGCTCGGCCACCTCGGCGACCTTGTCGGGGCCGCCGATGTTGCCCGGGTTGAGCCGGATGCAGTGTGCCCCGGCGTCGATCGCCTTGAGCGCGAGGGTGTGGTTGAAGTGGATGTCGGCGATCACCGGGATCGGCGAGTCGACGACGATCGTCTTGAGCGCCTCGACGTCCTTCTCGCGCGGAACGGCGACGCGGACGATGTCGGCCCCGGCCTCCGCCACCCGGCGGATCTGATCCATCGTGGCGGTGAGGTTCGCCGTCTCGGTCTTCGTCATCGTCTGCACGGCGACCGGCGCGCCCCCGCCGACCGGGACAGCGCCGACGTGGATCTGACGAGACGAGGCCATGCCCTCAGTGTACGCACGCCGTTCGACGCCTCCTCCGGGGCTATCGTCCCGTGGCATGAGCGTTCGCGGCGTCGAGAGAGCCGGAGCCGACGCCGTGCGCGGGGACGCCTTCTGGCCGGCTCAGCTCGCGGTCCTCGGCGCTCTCCTGCTCAACCTCGCGCTGCCCGAGAAGCTCACGCTCGGCCCGACCTGGCTCGTGCCCGCGGTCGAGGGTCTGCTCCTCCTCGCGCTGGTCATCACCACCCCGCGACGCACCTCCGACGAGGGCCGCGGCCGGCGCTCGGCCGCCCTGGCCATCATCGCGCTCGTGAGCATCGCCAACACGTTCTCGCTCGTCCTGCTCGTCCACTTCCTGCTCAAGGGAGGCAAGGCCAACGGCCACCAGCTCATCCTCTCCTCGATCGTGATCTGGCTCACGAACGTGATCATCTTCGGACTCTGGTACTGGGAGCTCGACCGCGGCGGACCGGGCGACCGGGCGAGCGGCAACGATCGCCCGCCGGACTTCCTCTTCCCCCAGATGGCCTCGCCCGACGTGAGCCCCCGGGGCTGGCGGCCGAACTTCGTCGACTACCTCTACGTCTCGTTCACCAACGCCACGGCGTTCAGCCCCACCGACACCATGCCGCTGACGCCGTGGACCAAGGTCCTCATGCTCGTCCAGTCGCTGGCCTCGCTCATCACCGTCGCGCTCGTCGCCGCGCGCGCGGTGAACATCCTGAGCTGAAAGCCGAGCGGCGCCGCTCAGCGCTCGTACATCGCCTCGATCTCGTCGGCGTACTTCGCGGCGATTGGCTTGCGCTTGAGCTTCATCGTCGGGGTGAGCTCGTCGCCGCCCGGCTCCCAGTCGCCGCGCACGATCGTGAACTTCTTGATCTGCTCCACGCGCGCGAGGCGGGCGTTGGCGGCGTCGACCTCGCTCTGCACGGCCTCGCGCACGTCGTCGCGCTCGGCCAGCGCCGCGAGCGAGTCGTCCTCGACGCCGTTCTTCTTGGCCCACTGCGGGGCTCCGTCGGCGTCGAGCACGATGAGCGCCGTGTTGTAGGAGCGCGCGTCGCCGAGGCACGCGGCCTGGCCGACCAGCGGCCCGGCCGACTTGAGGACCGACTCGATGTGCGCAGGCGACATGTTCTTGCCGGCCGCGCTGATGATGAGCTCCTTCTTGCGGTCGACGATCTTCAAATAGCCGTCCTCGTCGAGCTCGCCGATGTCGCCCGTGTGCAGCCAACCGTCCTTGATCGCCTCGGCGGTCTGGTCGGGCATGTTGCGGTAGCCGACCATCACGCACTCCGCGCGCATCAGCACCTCGCCATCCTCGGCGAGCCTGATCTCCACGCCCGGCGCCGCCGGTCCGACGGTGCCGATCTTCACCTTGCCCGGCGGATTGACCGCGCCCATCCCGCAGGTCTCCGACATGCCCCACAGCTCCGCGACCTCGATGCCGATCGCGTGGAAGAACTCGAGCACCTCGGGCGGAGTGGGCGCGGCGCCGACGTTGACCGTCACGACCTCGTCGAGCCCGAGCATCTTGCGCAGGTTGGCGAAGATCTCCTCGTCGGCCTTCCGCACGGCCTGGGCGAGCTCCGCGGGCACCTCCTCCCCACGCTGCTCGCGGCGGACCTTGTCGAGGGCGGCGTCGAGCGCGCGCTGCACGGGCTCGCGCTGCTCCTCGGGCTGCTGGGCGAACATCGACTCGAGGCCCGACTTGATCTTCTCCCAGATGCGCGGCACCGCGAAGAACCAGTTGGGGCGCACCTCGGGCAGGAAGGAGGCGATCTGCCGCGGGTCATCGCAGCACGTGACGGTGCCCGCGAAGACGATCGGCAGGTAGTGGTGCGCGGAGCGCTCGGCAATGTGGGCCGCCGGGAGCCAGGAGATGACCCGGGCGCCGGGCTCCAGCCTGATGAGCTCCTGGATGCTCGCCACCCCGCTGATCTGGTTGCGGTGCGAGAGCTGCACGCCCTTGGGCGGCCCGGTCGTGCCCGAGGTGTAGATGAGCGTGAGGATGTCGTCGGGCTCCACCGCCTCGGCCGCCGCCTCCGCGTCCCAGCTCGGATTGGAGCCCTCGACCTCCGCCAGCGAGACGCAGCCCTCGGGCGCCTCGCCGTCGACCACGATCACGTGCTCGAGGCCAGGTAGGTCCTTACGGGCCTCGAGGAGGTCGCCGAGCAGAGCCTGCTCGGTGACCGCGATCCGCGCCTCGGCGTCGGAGACGACGTACTGGATCTGCTCGGGCGAGTAGGTGTTGTAGATCGAGAACGGCGTGGCGCCCACGGTGATCGCGGCGAGGTCGGCGACGTGGAACTCGGGCCGGTTGGAGAGCAGCAACGCGATCGTCTGCCCGCGCTCCAGGCCGAGCGCGGCGAGGCCGCCGGCGAGGGCGTCGACCCGCTCGCGGGCCTGCGCCCAGGTCAGGCACACCTCGTCGTTCTTCGTGCGAAACGCGGGCTGGTCGGGGTGAGCGGCCGCCGTGAGGCGGAAGGCCTCGGTGATGGTGGCGGCATCCACCGCCGCCCGGGTCGCCGTGCTGCTCGCCATGGTGCCTCCCTCGACTCGCTCGGATCCTCGCCCGAGAACGCTACCGCAGGGCTGCGGTCGAGCGCGCCGCCGCTCAGCGCACCGCAAAGCCCCCGTGGCTCAGCGTGCTGATGTCGTTGGAGAGCCCGACGAGGAAGACGAAGATGACGAGCATGAAGCCGATCACGCTCGCCCGCTCGAGCACCCCGAAGTTGATCGAGCGCCCGCGCACCTTCTCGGCGAGGGCCCAGAAGATGTGGCCGCCGTCGAGCGGGAGGAACGGGAAGAGGTTGACCACGCCGAGCGAGAGGGAGATCAGCGCGAGGATCTGCAGGGCGAGCGTGAAGCTCGCGGCGAAGGACTGCTGGGTCGCCTTGAACCCGCCGACCACGCTGCCCACCTGCCCCTTGCCCCGGTCGTGCTCGAAGAACTTCGGCGCCACGAACACGTGGCCGATCGCTCCGAGCGTGGCGGCGGTCACGCGCCACATGGTCGAGACGCTCTGGCCCGCGGCCTCCGACCACGCCACGGGGCGGGTCCGGAGGTCGAAGCCGAAGCCCACGCGCGTGCGCTTGGCCTCGGGGTCATAGCGGGGAGTGAGCGAAAAGCTCAACCGGCGCCCGTCGCGACCCACGGTGACGCGTGCGGGAGTGCTCGCCCGGCAGCCGGGCGTCGGGGATCCGGGGCAGCGATGGCTGGCGATCTGCTGCGAGATCGCCTTGGCGTCGCCGCTGCGCCCGTCCACCGACAGGATCCGGTCGCCGGCGCGCAGCGTTCCGGCCGCCGGAGGCGCGAGCGAGCCGTCGGCGATCCGGTCGCTCACCACGGGTGTCCCGTGGCGATCGGTCACCGGCTTGCCTGTGTGGTGGCTGACGAAGAACAGGATTCCGAACGCGAGGACGAGGTTGACGGCGGGCCCGGCCACGATTACGACGATGCGCTTCCACGCCGGCTGGCGGTAGTAGGCACGGTGCTCGATCTCGGGCGGGATCTCCTCGTTGGGGTTCATCCCGGTGATCTTCACGTAGCCGCCGAGCGGTATCGGCCCGATCCCGTACTCCGTCTCGCCGCGGCGGACCTTGAGCAGCAGGGGGCCGAAGAACAGCGAGAAGCGCTCGACCCGCATCCCCACCGCCTTGGCGGCCGCGAAGTGGCCGGCTTCGTGGAGGAGCACGAGCAGGGCGAAGCCCACCGCGGCGAGGACGTAGCTCATGCCGCCGCCCGCTCCGAGACGAGCTCGCCAGCGAGAGCGCGAGCCTCGCGATCGGCGGCGTAGAGGGCGTCGAAGGAGTGCACCGAGCGAGCGCCGAGCCGCTCAAGGCAGCGCTCGACGACTGCGGCGATGTCCGAGAAGGCCAGTCGCTCGGCGAGGAAGGAGTGCACGGCGACCTCGTTGGCGGCGTTCAGCACGCACGGCGCCGTACCTCCCGCCTCACCGGCGGCGCGCGCCAGCGCGAGCGCGGGGAAGGTCTCCGAATCCACCTCCTCGAAGGTGAGCGTGCCCAGGGCGGCGAGGTCGAGCGGCGCGACGGGCACGTCCGCGCGCTCGGGATGGTGCAGCGCGTAGGAGATCGCCACGCGCATGTCCGGCGTGCCCAGGTGGGCAAGCGACGCTCCACCCACCACCTGGATCAACGCGTGGACGATCGACTGGGGATGCACGAGCACGTCGATCCGTTCGTAGGGCGTCCCGAACAGGTGGTGGGCCTCGATCAGCTCGAGGCCCTTGTTCATCAGGGTCGCCGAGTCGATGGTGATCTTGCCGCCCATCGCCCAGGTCGGATGGCGCAGCGCGTCGGCCACGCTCACCCCGGCGAGCTCGCTGGCGCTGCGGCCGCGGAACGGTCCGCCCGAAGCGGTGATGAGGAGCCGCTCGACGGCGCCCACGGGCTCGCCCTCGATGAGCTGGTGAAGCGCGGTGTGCTCGGAGTCGACGGGGACGATCGTCGCGCCGGTGGCCTCGGCGAGTTGGGTGACGAGCTCGCCGCCGACCACGAGCGACTCCTTGTTGGCCAGCGCGAGGTCTATGCCCTCGGCGAGCGCGACGACCGTGGGCCGCAGGCCGGCCGAGCCGACGAGCGCGTTCAGGACGAGGTCGGCCTCGGACTCGGCCACGAGACGCTCGAGGCCGTCCGGTCCCGCCAAAACCTCTCCGTCCCACTCCTCCGCCGCTCGGGCGGCCGCGCCCGCCTCGACGAGGGCGATCCGGCCCACGCCGTGCTCGCGTGCCTGGCTCAGGAGCTCCCGCGAGGACCCATGGGCCGAGAGGCCGACCACCTCGAGCTCGGGCGAGCGCGCGATCACGTCGAGCGCCTGGGTGCCGATGGAGCCCGTCGAGCCGAGGATGAGAAGCCGGCGCACCGGCTCATTGTGGCAGCGGCCGTCGGGCTACCCGGTGAACCGCGGGTGCGGCGCGCGGCGGGCGCGCACCGCGAGCACGCTCGTGCGCGCTGCGGTGAGTCCGCTCGCGCTCGCGCTCGCGCCGTAGCGGCCCGGACGATGCAGGACGGCCACGACGCTCACCCGCCCCCGCGCATCGGTGCGCATCCGGTGCCCCGCGAAGCTCACAAGGGCGCCGCGCACCGGCACCAGCGGCGCCAGCGCGGCAGCCCGGACGTCCCCGTTGGTGCAGACGATTCGGCGGGTGTTGACCGTGAAGGCAAACCGCCGTCGCTGTCCTGCCGTCACCCGCGAAGGGGTCACGGAGAGGCGCAGAGCGCCCTTGGGGCAGGGACGCTCGGCCACGGGCAGCGCGACGTTCAGGCTCGAGATCTGCACGCTGAAGGGCGTGTTGCTCGGGCGGTAGTACGTCGGGTCCTGCCCGCGGAGCTCGAGCTTGACCGTGTGTCCGGCCAGGAACTTGTAGCCGTTGCCGTGCAGCTGGAAGGTCACCGGTCCGCTCTGGTTGTCGAGCAGCCGGTAGGCGGAGCGAGAGATGAGCCGCTCGGTGCCTCCGGGAATGACGTCGTAGAGGCGCGCGTCGAGCTGGCCGTTGGGGCCCATGGTGTTGACGTTGGCCCGGACGGTGGGCAGCCCGAGGAGCGTGAAGCCGCTCCCGGTCACCGGGTGCGTGTAGACCGCGGTGCCCGGCTGGGTCTGGTTGGAGACCGTCTTGCACGCATCCGAGGTCCCCGCGGGGTCGAGCTGGGGCACCGGGTCGAAGGCGGGGCCGTCAAGGGCGCCGCCTGTCGAGAGCACCGTCTGCGCGCTCCCGGCGCCGAAGCTCACCGCACCCGGGTGGAGGGCCGGCCAGCTCGAAGCGCTGAACGGGCCGCCGTCGGGCGTGTCGCTGGTCTTGGGGCAGGTCTGGGTGAACGCCGTGACGCTCCCCGCGGCCGGGGCCGTGCCCGACCCGAGCAGGCGAGCGGCGAAGAAGTCCGAGCCCTGGGTGTTGAACGCCTGATTCACCGTCGTCTTGTTCGACCCGCGGGAGTGCCCGAGGTCCCCGAACTGCAGCGAGACCGCGGCGTGCGGGTCACGCGCGCGCAGGAGGTTGTAGATCCGCAGCGCCTCGGCGGGCGGGAAGAGGTCGTCGGTCCAGCCGTTCTCGATCAGGAGCGGGGCCGGCGCGTTGCCGGAGAGGGTCGAGAGCCCGAAGCCGCCCTTGTCCGTGGTTATCTCGTCGAGGATCCCCCGGGTCTGGGCCGTCGCGGGCTCGCCCTTGAGGACCTGCGTGAAGTCGAAGGGCAGGTCGGCGTCGGGGTTGTTGCACGGGGTCGCCGGCGGGTTGCCGCAGTAGTAGCCGGCGATCTGGCCCGAGGCGAAGAGCCCGTTGACGTAGCTCTGGATGGGCACGCCGACCGGGTCACGGCTCAGTCCCGCCGTTCGATTGTCGAAGTCGAGGAAGCGGCCGTTGGGCAGCAACGAGGAGGAGAGGTCAGACCACGGCCAGCGCGGCCACGAGGCGGTGATCGAGAGGGGCGTCCCGTTCGGGCTCTTCCATGGCGAGAACGTGCGGTCGGGGTTGAGGATCCGATCGCGCAGGAAGGCCAGCTCCATGCTCTGCCCGCCGCCGTAGGAGATGCCGGTCACGCCGATGGCCCCCGGCTTGGTGATCCCCTGGTCGACGAGCGAGCCGACCAGGTCCTGCGCGTCGCGCGCCTCGAAGCGGGAGTCCGCCAGGCGGATGTAGCCGTTCGCGCAGTCGCCGGTGTGGTTGGCGGTGAGACCGCCGCCGCAGGAGTTGCCAAAGCCGCGCACGGTGTAGTTGAGCACCGCGTAGCCCTGCTTGGCGAAGTAGTTGTTGTTGTAGTGGAAGACGGTCGAGCTCTTGCCCTCCGGGGTGGTGGACTCGAAGTCGGTCTTGCTGCCGCCGTAGCCGTGCAGCATCACGATCGTCGGGAAGGGGCCATCTCCCGTGGCCGGAAGGGTGACGTCGACGTCGAGGGGGACGCCGTCGAAGGTCTTGACGCCGTTCACCGTCCGCCCGGGTCGGTCGTCGGTCGTCGGACAGAGGCGCACGCCGTTCTGGGCCGTGCACGCGTGGCCGAACGGCGCCGGGGTGGCGGCGGCCGCGGGGGCGGCGAGCACGAGCGCGGAGAGGAGCGCGAAGGAGAAGAGGTAGCGACGCATGGACTTCCTTGTGGACCGGGGGACCGCTCGATTGTGAACGATTCGTGATCGTAGGGTCGCACTTGGCGCGGCGTCACGCGCGACGAGGGGGTTCAGAGCAGCGCCACCCACACGTAGTAGCCCGCCACGACGGTGAAGAGCACGGCGTCGAGGCGGTCGAGCGCCCCGCCGTGGGCGCCGAAGAGCCGCCCGGTGTCCTTGGCCCGGGCGCCGCGCTTGATCGCCGACTCGAAGAGGTCGCCGACCGGGGCGGTCAGGGCGACGGCGAGCCCGAGGATGATCGCGTGCCCGCCGCTCAACCAATCCTGGTAGCGGCTCGCGCACCAGACGGCGAGCACGGCGATCGCGATCCCGACGAGCAGCCCCTCCACGGTCTTCTTGGGCGAGAGCGTGGGTGCGAGCGGGCGGCGTCCGAGCGCCCGCCCTCCGAAGTACGCGCCGGTGTCGCCCAGGAAGGTGCCGATGAGCACGTCGATCATGATCGCGTTGCCGTGCGGCAGGCGCACGAGCAGCATCGCGTGGGCGAGCGCCAGCCCGATCCAGTAGACGCCGAGCAGGGTCGTGGCGATCGGCGCCGTCGCGCCGCTCCCGCCGGGGCGCCCGACCGCGAGCGCGAAGATCAGCGGGACGGCGAGGACGAGCACGAGCAGCACCTGGAACTGCCCTCCGTACAGAGCGGCGAAGACCAGGGCGATCACCGCGAGGAAGCCGCCGATCTTCACCGGCCGCGTCCGCTCGAGCAGCGTGTAGAGCTCGTGCAGGCACGCGATGCCCAGGGCGATGATGCCGAGTGCGAAGACGAGCCCGCCGAAGTAGACGATGAGGATCGCGAACACCGCGGCGGGGATCGCGACGAGGACTCGCGCGGCCAGGTCGGAGCCTTCGTCCCGGCGCTCGGCGCGCCGCACGCGGCCGGAGGAGCTCACGCCTCTCCCCGGCCGCCGAAGCGACGGCGGCGGTCGGAGAACTCCGCGAGCGCCGACTCGAACGCCGCGCGCGAGAAGTCGGGCCAGAGCTCCTCGCAGAAGACGAGCTCGGCGTAGGCCGCCTGCCAGAGCAGGAAGTTCGAGATCCGCCGCTCGCCGCTCGTGCGGATGAGCAGGTCGGGGTCGTGCATCTCCGGCGCGTAGAGGTGGCGGCGGAAGTCCTCTTCGCCGCCTCCCGAGAAGGAGTGCGCCGCGTCGAGGATCTCCGCCCGCCCGCCGTAGTTGAACGCGACGCAGAGCGTGATCCGGGTGTTGAGTGCGGTCAGCTTCTCGGCCCACTCCATCTGCTCCACGAGCGCGCGGGGCACGGGCTCGCCCCGACGCCCCACGAAGCGCATCCGCACGCCCTCGGCGTGCAGCTCGGGCGTCTCGCGCTCGATCCGCTCGGAGAACATCCGCATGAGCGCCGTGACCTCCTCGGCCGAGCGCGACCAGTTCTCGGTCGAGAAGGAGTAGACGGTGAGCTCGCGGACCCCGAGCTCCACCGCGTCGCGCAGGCGCGCCTTGACGACGTCGGCGCCGGCCTGGTGCCCGTCGAGGACGGGCAGCCCGCGGGCGCGCGCCCAGCGCCCGTTGCCGTCGGTGATGATCGCGACGTACCTCGCCCGCCTCGGCCCCTGGCCCTCGGCCGCGGGCGGCTCCGCCGGAGCGGACGAGGTCATACCTCCAGGATCTCTTCTTCCTTGTGCTTCAGCGCGGTGTCGAGGTCGGAGATCTTCTGGTCGGTGAGCTTCTGGAGATCGCCCTCGGCGCGGTGCTCGTCGTCGGATCCCGCCTCGCCGGCGTCGCGCAGCTCGCGCAGGTCGTGCATGACGTCGCGGCGGATGTTGCGCACCGACACGCGGCCCTCCTCGGCGATGCCCCGCACCACCTTGACGAGCTGCCGGCGCCGCTCCTCGGTGAGCTCGGGCACCACGAGGCGGATCAGGTTGCCGTCGTTGGACGGCGTGAGCCCGACGTCGGATTCGAGCACCGCCTTCTCGATCGCCTTGATCGAGCCCTTGTCGTAGGGCTGGATCGTGAGCATCCGCGCCTCGGGGGCGTTCACGGTGGCGAGCTGCTTGAGCGGAGTGGACGCGCCGTAGTAGTCGACCTGCACGCGATCGAGGAGGGCGGGCGACGCGCGGCCGGTGCGCACCGAGCCGAACTCGCCGCGCGTGGCCTCCACGGTCTTGGCCATCCGCTCGCGGGCGTCGCTCAGGAGGTCCTCGATCATGTCCGCACCATCGTTCCCACGCGCTCGCCGCACACTATGCGATCGATGTTGGCCTCGTCTCCCATGTTGAAGACGTTGATCGGGAGGCGGTTCTCCATGCACAGCGCGAGCGCGGTCGAGTCCATGACCCGCAGCCGGCGCTCGAGCGCCTCCATGTGGGTGAGCTCGGGCAGGAACTCGGCGCTCGCGTCCTCCGCCGGGTCGGCCGTGTAGACGCCCTCCACCCCGTTCTTGGCCATGAGGATGATCTCGGCGTGCACCTCGACGGCGCGCAGCGCCGCCGCGGTGTCCGTGGTGAAGAACGGGTTGCCCGTGCCCGCGGCGAAGATGACGATCCGGCCCTTCTCGAGATGGCGCATCGCGCGCCGGCGGATGTAGGGCTCGGCGACCTCGGAGATCGCGATCGCCGACTGCACGCGGGTGGGAACGTCCTGCTTCTCGAGCGCGTCCTGCAGCGCGAGCGCGTTCAGCACGGTCGCGAGCATGCCCATGTAGTCGCCGGTGGCCCGGTCCATGCCCTTGGCGGCGGCGGCCAGCCCGCGGTAGATGTTCCCGCCCCCGACGACCAGCGCGACCTGGACCCCTCGCGCGCGCACCGAGGCCACCTGGCGGGCGATGGCGACGATCCGCTCGGGGTCGGTGCCGTACTCGAGCTTGCCCATCAGCGCCTCACCCGAGAGCTTGAGGAGCACGCGCGAGAACGCGGCCGGCGCCTCGAGCGACGGGGCCTTACTCACCGACGGCAAAGCGCACGAAGCGACGGATCACGACGTTCTCGCCGGTCTTGGCCGAGAGCTCGCCCCGGAGTTGCTCGATCGTCTTGCCCTCGTACTTGTCGGCGTTCACGTGGACCTGGAGCAGCAGCACGTTGTCCTCGAGCCACTTCCGGAACTTGCCCTCGGCGATGCGGGGGCGGACGTTCTCGGGCTTGTCGGCGGCCTGGGCCTCGAAGACGCGCAGCTCGCCCTCGCGCACGTCGTCGGGCACCTCGGCCTCGGAGACGTAGCGCGGAGCCGTCGCGGCGGCGTGGAGCGCCACGTCGCGCGCGAAGGCGGTGAAGTCCTCGTTGCGGGCCACGAAGTCCGTGTTGCAATCGACCTCGACGAGCACGCCGACCTTGCCCCCCGCGTGGATGTAGGTCTGGACGGTGCCCTCGGTGGTCTCGCGCGCGGAGAGCTTGCCGATCTTGTTGCCGAACTCGACGCGGAGGATCTCCTCCGCGCGCTCGGCGTCGCCCTCGGCCTCCTGCAGAGCCTTCTTGCAGTCCATCATCCCCGCGCCCGTGCGCTCGCGGAGGGCCTTGACGTCCTGGGCGGTGATGCTCATGCGCTCTCCTCGGGCTCCTCGGTGGCCGGAGCCTCGGGCGAGACGGGCCCGCCGGGAGGCGGCGCCGGGTTGCTCGGGATCTCCTGGACCTCGGTGGGCTCGGGCTCGGCCCCCGCCCCCGGCGCGGGCGTCGCCGGAACCTCGGGGGTCGGGGCCGGGTTGCTCGGCGCGGGCTCTGACCCCGCGGCGGGTCCGGCGGCACCCTCGGGGGCCGCGGCAGCGACCTCGGCGGCCTCGCGGGCGGCCTGCTCCTCGGCCTCGCGACGCGCCTGCGCCTCGGCCTCGCGTCGCTGGCGCTCCTCCTCCTCGCGCCGGGCCTTCTCCTCGGCCTCGCGACGAGCCTTCTCCTCCTCGGCGCGGAACACCTGGTGCCCGGCGGAGACGACGTCGCCGATCGCGCTCGTGATGACGGCGCACGAGCGGATCGCGTCGTCGTTGCCGGGCACCACGAAGTCGATCCCGTCGGGATCGCAGTTCGTGTCCACCAGGCCGATGATCGGGATGCGCAGGCGCTGGGCCTCGCGTACCGCGATGAGCTCGGTCTTCAGGTCGATGACGAACATCGCGTCGGGCACTCGCTGCATGTTCTTCACGCCGCCCAGGTTGGCGCGCAGTTTCGCGAGGTCGGCCTGCGCCGCCATGCGCTCCCGGGTGGGCAGCAGCTCGAGCTGGCCCTCGGACTCGTAGCGCTCGAGGTCGTGCAGGCGCCCGATGCGGCCGCTGATCGTCCCGAAGTTCGTGAGCAGGCCCCCGAGCCAACGGTGGTTGACGTAGGGCATGTCGGCCTCGGTGGCCACGTCGCGCACCGCGTCGCGCGCCTGCTTCTTGGTCCCCACGAAGAGGACGGTGCCGCCCCGGTGGGCGACGTCGGAGCAGAAGGCCTGAGCCCGGTCGAGCAGAGCCTGCGTCTTCAGCAGGTCGATGAGGTAGATGCCACCCCGCTCACCGTGGATGAACCGGCGCATCTTGGGATTCCAGCGTCGCGTCTGGTGGCCGAAGTGCACGCCGGCCTCCAGCAGCTCGCGGATGCCTACTTGAGCCACGTTGTCCTGCTCCCTTTTTCGATTCGGCGATTGGATGCCCGCCCGGTGAGAGGCGCGGACCCGGCTCGAGGAGGAGCCGGGCAGGGTCGCGCCGCCCGAGGGATCCGAACGGGGTCGGGAAAATGATCCGGTTCCGGGGAGTCTACGCAAGTTCCTGCGCTCCCTCTCGTTGGAGGGAGTAACGGGTCCGCCGCCCTTCCCCATTGCCGGCGGGGGGCTCGTTTCAAGCGGACCGGCCTCCCTTCCCCTACCTCCGGTGGCTCGGTTCGTCTTACATCGTGGCGGGGCGGCTGTGGACGGGCCGCCCCGTCGCGTTTATCCGTCTGACCCGGTCGGGCGGCGGCTGCTAGCCCACCGCGAGCCGAGCCGCGGCGCTCGGGCGGGGTTCGGCGTCGAGCCGGTGCCACGCGTAGAGCCACAGCGCCGCGCGCCGCTCCTCGTCGAGCAGGGCGCAGCCGATCAGCTCGGTCTCGATCCGCGCCAGCGACTCGCCGCGCTCGGCACGGCTATCCACGGCGCGGCGGCAGACCTCGAGGTCGGTGAGGGACCGCGGAGTCAGGTGCATGCGCTCAGGCTCGCCGCGATGCCTCAAGCTCGGGTTAAACGTTCGTGACCGGTTCGCCGCGCGCCCGCGCGAGCGCCGCCTCGAGGTCGTCGGGCAGAGGCGAGGTGAGATCGAGGGGGACCGCCGTGAGGGGATGGGTGAAGGCGAGCCGGGTGGCGTGCAGGAACTGGCGCCCCAGCCCGAGCGTGCCCGCCGTGCCGTACTCGGGGTCTCCCGCGACCGGGTGCCCGATCGCGAGCAGGTGCGCGCGGATCTGGTGGGTGCGCCCCGTCTCGAGCCACACCCGGAGGAGGGAGTAGCCGGGAAGCGCCTGCTCGAGGGCGAAGTGCGTGCGGGCCTCGCGTGGCTCGTCGGTGTCGGGCGAGACGCGCGTGCGCACCCGGCGGTCGCGTCCGATGGGAGCGTCGACGGTCCCTTGCCGAGCCGACGGGCGCCCCTCGACGAGCGCGAGGTACTCGCGGCGCACCTCCCGCGCCGCGATCGCCGCCTTGAGGGCGCGGTGCACCTCCTCGGAGCGGGCGACCACGAGAAGCCCCGAGGTGTCGCGGTCCAGCCGGTGGACGATGCCCGCCCGCCAGGGGTTCTCCCCGCCGGCGGCACGGCCGGCGAGCGCCTGGGCGAGCGTGCCGTGGCGATGTCCGCGCGCCGGGTGCACGACGAGGCCCGCGGGCTTCTCGACCACGATGAGGTGCTCGTCCTCGTAGGCCACGCCGAACGCGACGGCCGGCGTCGGACCGGCGGCTTCGGCGGGCACGGCGAACCCGTCCTCCTCCACCGTGATCCGCTCCCCGCCTGCGAGCCCATGGCGCTTGGGTCGGTGAGCGCCGTCGACTCGCACCCGCCCCGCGTCGATCAGCCGCTGCGCGCGCGCGCGCGATCCCAACGGCTCGGCCAGGAAGGAGTCGAGCCGGGTTCCCGCCGCGCCGGCCGGCACGCCGAGCTCCCTCATTCCCGGGGCGCGGGGCGCGGTCCCTCGAGGACCCAGAGCAGCGCGAGCACCCCGACGGTGATGGCCATGTCCGCGACGTTGAACGCCGGCCACAGGGGGACCTTGACGAAGTCGGTCACCGCCCCGTCGCGCAGCCGGTCGAGGAGGTTCCCGAGCGCCCCGCCGAGCAGGAGGCCGGTCGCGAGCCATAGCCCGTGGCGCTCGGGATGGCGCACGAAGTAGACGAGCAGCAGCACGACCGCGGCGAGCGTCGCTCCGAGCACGAGCGCCCCGCCACCGGGAAAGAAGCCGAAGGCCACGCCGGTGTTGCGAACGTGCACGAGCTCGACGGCGGGAAGCACCGGGTCGCTCTCCCCGGGCTCGATCCCGTGGCGCACGAGGAGCTTCGTGACCTGGTCGAGCGCGAGCACGGCGAGGACCGCGACGAGGACTCGCGCCCACGGCGAGCGCCAGACGCTAGCCGGCGATGAGGGTGACGAGGAGGCGCCGGAGGATGTAGAGGACGAAGATGGCAACGATCGGCGTGAGATCGAACGGCCCCATCATGGGGATGAAGCGGCGAAAGAGCCGCAGGTAGGGCTCGCTCACGTCGCGCAGGAAGCCGAGCACGGCGTCGGTCGCTCGCGAGTACGGCGCGCGCACGCCGAGCGAGAAGACCATCGAGCTCAGCACATAGGCGAAGATGAGCAGGATGTAGACGGTGAAGACCGCGCTTACGTAGCTGGCCACGTCGATCCGCGAGAGCGCGAGCGGAAAGCTCATCGCGGCACGGGCGCGCCGTCGATCACCGCGTCCATCGCCTCCTGAAAGGCGGTGCGCAGCCCCCGGCGCTCGAGCGCCGCCAGCCCGCGCGCCGTCGAGCCGCCTGGCGAGGCCACCTCGCGGCGCACCGCGAGGGTGTCGTGGCCGCGTGCGGCCAGCAACTCGGCGGTGCCGGCCATCGTCTCGACGGCGAGCGCCGCCGCTTGGCCGGCGGGCAGCCCGCGGCGCACGGCCGCGTCCACCTGGGCCTCGATCACCAGCGCAAGGTACGCCGGCCCGACGCCCGCCGTGGCGGTGGCGGGCACCATGAGGTGGTCGGAGAGCGTGACTACCGCGCCCAGGCGGCCGAACAGCTCGTTCACGCGAGCCTCGAGCGCCGCATCGGCCCCGGGCGTCGGTGCCGCGCAGATCACCCCCCGACGGACCTCGACCGGCGTGTTCGGGAGAAAGCAGAAGACGGACGTCCCGGGGTAGGCCTCGCGCTGCATCTGCGGCGGCGCGGCCAGCACGGAGGCGACCGCCTTGGCGTGCGGCCTCACCTCCTCGGCCACCGCCGGCAGCTGGACCGGCTTGTGGCAGAGGACGACCAGGTCGACGCGCCGGGCGAGCTCCGCGTTCGAG
>JAABUR0100004533.1_pt1 | contig 18473 bp, 6 predicted proteins | sample 5560091 | NCBI WGS metagenome assembly JAABUR01 (sample SAMN10711879, study PRJNA513375) | rock metagenome | isolation source: Antarctica rocks | place: Antarctica: Victoria Land, University Valley sud | reverse complement strand
CCAGGATCATCGGGGCACGGTTGCCGCTGTGAACCGCGTCGAACATGGTGTTGTACGTGGCCAGGACCTGCGCGGAGTCTTTCGCTGATTGGTCCGCAGAAATGCCGACGCTGCTGGAGTGTCGTTGTGAGTAGTAGTAGTTGAAATCCATGGTGATCTGCGTGTGGTGGCTGGGGTAGTCCAGCACCGGCTCCTCGATGGGGAACTGGGACATTCCGAGCTGCCAGATCTTGTAGCCGCCGGTCATGTACTTGGTGGTCTGGGTGGGCCAGTAGAGGCCGTTGCGGGTGAAGCTGGTGTCGTAGGTCATGCCGTGGGCCTGCAACGCTGGGTACAGCCCGTCCTGGGTGCCTTCCAGGCACGGGGTGCGTTCGCCTTTGATCTCTGCAGCGGGCAGGTTCAACTTGGCGGTGATGCCGTTGTTGACGTCGACGTTCTTGATCAGGGCGAAGAACTGATCGAGTTCGTTGTTCCAGTCGCCGGTATTCCACTGGTCTGCCCCGGGTGGATTGTCTTGGCAGAAATGCCCATTGAAATGGCTGCCGATCTCGTCGCCGCGTTTGACGGCATCGTTGAGGTCGGCGATCTCCACCGGTAGGTCGGCCGGTTCGCTGAAGCTGATGGAGGCCTGACCCGGCCCGTGGTGGGGCCCGTCCCCAGGACCGTCGTACTTCTCCTGGTTTCCGTGGACAGCATGTAGGTGCCGGACAGAAAGCCGGTGAAGTGGAATGGCACCCGGTCCTGGATGCTCTTCCAGTACTGCCACTTCTCGTGCCAGCCGACGCCGTCGAAGCTGAGCACGATGAATTGCGGCGGTTTCTGGCCGGCTTTCAGCCTGGTCGGCACGAACCCGTCGGGCTGGGCGCCGGCCGGCGCGGTGGTCGGCGTGGTTGCCGGAGTAGCCGTTGCCCTGCTGGATGTCGACGGCGTCGTTGACGGCGCGGACTGCGTCGTCGAGCCGGCCGCGACGTCCGACGAGCTCACAGCTGTGCCAGGAGAAGGAATTGTCGCTGGAACCGTGACGTTGCTCGTGATGGTGACCGGAGCGCCCGGCGACCCGGCAGTGCAACCGCCCAGAATCAGGCCAGCTGTCGTCACGACGGCCAACCAGCGGGCATTGGCGCGACGGGACCGTCGGACGGTCCGGCGGTGAGTTCGAGGCACGCGCTCACCCTATCCGCCTCCCACCGAGAGCTCGTCACGTACACGGATGCCGGGCAAGTCCGCGCCACCACGCCTCCGGCGCCCGGTCCGGGCTTGGTCGCGCGGCGTCCTGTCGGCCACGAGCAGTGAGAATCCCGCCCGCATTTGCCACCGGAAGAGCCCGCTCGCAGGAAATCTCAACAGGAACATAGTCGAGACGGGGGATTGCGGCGCCGAATCAAGAGAACCGTCTCCCACGGATGAGTTAGGTTTTCGTCACCGAGTGCACTTGTCCAGCGTTTTCATCAACTCGCTTGAGGAAAAGGCGTCCGAAGTTACGAATTAAGTCACTGAGCGTTGACCAGGTCGAGACAGAATTACCACAAAGGAGTGAGTAGTGCCGAAAGATGCATACCAGCAGTGTGTTTCGGCTATTGAGGACGAGCTTTTTGATGGAATCAGTAGTACTCTCGATTTATCGCCTCGACCAGCGGTGCAATCTGTTATTTGCCTGGATGTGGCTCAGAGTAATAATTCTTTCACCCAGGGGTGTATAGGGTGATACAGACCATTTAGGCCAAATGGGTGGTAAAGTCGTGAATCAGCGGGGCTCCCCGTCAAACCCTCCATTTCGAAGGAAGTCAGCATGGCGAAAAAAATCTTCGGGGACACCTCGGCTCCGAACATGAGCGTAGTGACGATCAAGCGTGGTGGACGCACCCTGGCTCGCGGGCTGGTGACGACCGCTGTTGCTGCGGCCCTGGTGACCGGAATGGGCGGCATGGCCTCGGCGGGCACCACTGGCTCAACAACCGGGAACGTCGCAGTCACGTCGGCGATCTCGTTGACCGGCAATACGACCTCGTTCATCCTCACCGGGGTGCCCGGCAGCGCTCCGGCCAACGCGGCAGCTGTCACTTACTCGGTGACGACCAACAACCTGGCCGGCTATACGGTCACGGTCCAGGCCGCAGCGGCGACCTTGGCTCCCACCGCCTTCGGCAACACTGATTCGATTCCGATCGCGGCGTTGAGCGTGAGTGGCGATACGCCGGGTACGTACACACCGGTGAGCACCACTGCGCAGGTTGTGCACGCGAAGGCCACCCGGTCCGCCGAGGCTGGTGACACTCTCACCGACGGTTACCAGGTCGTCATCCCGTTCGTGAACCAGGACACCTACCACGTCACTCTGAACTACGTGGCCGCCACCCAGTAATCGAACACCGGTAGTCCATACCAAATCAGTTAGTCAATTCATCAGAAACCGGAGGGTCACTCATGACCGGAATTCTCCGGCGCGTTGCCGCGATCGGGTTGTGCATCCTGCTACTTGCCGGAATGTCCAACCCGATCGCGTCGGCCGCAACAAATGCAAACGCTCGCGCGTCAGGAACGCCGACCTCGGCACCTGCCGACGGCGGCACCGCACCAGCCGCATCCCCCACCGCAGCGAGCGATCCGCCCTCGGTGTCCTACAGCCTGGTGCCGGAACAGTTCTCCTTGTTGATCAGTCCCACCAGGCTCGTCATCGGCCAAAATGACCTCAACAAGGTGCAGAAGTTCCAGGTCGTCAACCGTGGTCAGGCGCCGGCGCCGGTCACCGTGCAGAAGCGCAACTTTCTCGGCAGCGCGGACGGATCGCTGAACTACCAGGACAATGCCCCGTATGCGGCTTCCGCCTGGGTGACGGTGAGCCCGATGACCTTCGTCGTGGCCCCCGGCGCCACCCAGGTCGTCACCGCCACCATCAAGACGCCGGCGAAGCCGGACTTCGGCGACCATCAGGTGGCGGTCGTCTTTCTCGTCCCCGCCGGCAAGACGAGTGCCAACATCAAGATCAACCGGGGCATCGCCACGCCGATGTACATCACCGTGCCCGGTCCCACCAGCAATGCGGCGAACATCACCGACCTGTCGGCGCCGGGCTTCGCCCAGGGTGGCCCGGTCACCCTGACCGCGAAGGTGCACAACACCGGAACGGTGCACCGGGATTTCCGGGGCGCCACCTTCTTGTCGGTCAGCGGCCCCGGCACGGCTGTCCCGTTCCCGGACTTCACCGTCCCGCGCGGCTCGACCCGAGACATCAGCACCACCTGGACCCCGCCGCTGATCTGTATCTGCCACCCCAAGGTGCAGTTCGTCAACGCCGACGGCGCATCCCAGTCGGTGAGCGTGCGGGTGATCATCTTCCCGGTGCGTCTGGTGTTGATCGTTCTCGTCGTTCTCCTTCTTCTGGTGCTGGCCGTGCGGATCAGTCGCCGCCGGTACCGCAAGAGCATTCAGAAAGCGGCCGCGGCGCTGACCGGTGCTGCCGCCACCGGAAATGCCTAGCCGGCGCAAGCGGGCGAATCCGCTGCGGCGGCGCGCGCTGGCCCTAGTGACCAGCGTCGCGATGATGACGGCAATGATGACGGCGCTGCTGAGCGTCCAGGCGCCGACTCCCGCCTCCGCAGCCGTCACCGTGCTGTTCGACAACACGTTCACCGGTTCCACCGTGAACGGCACCGGGACGGTCACCAAGCCGACATCGATCAGCGGGACCAACGCGGCGTGCCTGACAGCGAGCGGGAACACCACCACCGGTCCGTTGCTGAGTTGCTCGGGCACCACCGACACCGCGGGCAGCGGGGCACTCCGGTTGACCGCCGCCGCCGGAACTCAGATCGGCGGCATCCTCGGGGCGACGACCTACGCGACCACCACCGGTCTGGACGTCACCTTCAAGTCGTATCAGTGGGGCGGCGGCGGCGCCGACGGGCTGTCCTTCCTGCTGGCCGCCGTCGACCCGGCCAACCCCGGCCCGCCCGCGGCTATCGGCGGCGGCGGTGGCGCTCTGGGTTACTCAACCTCAGGCGCCGGCGCCGGCGTGGTCGCCGGATATCTCGGAGTCGGTCTGGACACCTACGGCAACTTCAGCGCCCCCGGCTCTCAAGGAACGGGTTGCGCCACCGTCCCCAACATCAACGCACAGGTTCCGGGTGCCGTCGTGGTCCGCGGTCCCGGCAACGGCACGACGGGGTACTGCGGTCTGACTACCACCTACGACGGCACCGCCGCCTCGCAGGTCACCCTGAAATCCACAACCCGAGCCGCCTCCATGGTGCCGGTGGAGGTGCTGGTGAACCCGACCGCGGCCGCGTTGACCGCGGCCTCCGGAATCGTGGTGGCCGCCGGAACGTACAAGGTGGTGGTGACCCCGATCGGCCAGGCCGCCAAGACGCTCACCGGCACGCTGCCCGCAGTTCCATCCACTCTTTACCCCTCCGCCACCTGGACGAACGCGAACGGCATTCCCAAGCAGCTCGCCTTCGGCTTCGCGGCCTCCACCGGCGGTGTCACCGACTACCACGAGCTTTCCAACGTACGGGTGGCGAGCCTCACGCCGCCCCCGGCCGCCCCAGCCACCCCGGCCGCGCCGACCGTGTCGGCCACGGGACTGAACAGCGCGACCGTCAGCTGGGCGGCGCCGGCGAACAACGGCAGTGCGATCACCAAATACGTGCTGACCCCGTACCTGAACGGCACCGCGCAGACTGCGCTGAACTTCGACCCGGCTGCGACCACCCGGACGATCAACGGCCTGACCGCGGGCGGTTCGTACACGTTCACGCTGGCGGCGGTCAATGCCAACGGCACCTCGGCCGCCAGCCCCGCTTCCAATGCCGGGGTTCCGTATTCCGCGGCGACCGCCCCCACGGTCACTGCGGTCAAAGCCGGTGACTCCTCAGCCACCCTGACGTGGAGCGCACCCAGCGGTAACAGCCCGATCACCGGCTACCTCGTCACGCCATACATCGGGACGACGGCGCAGCCGACCCAGTCGTTCGCTGGAACGGCGACCACCCAGACGCTGACCGGTCTGACTCCCGGAACGGCCTACACCTTCACCGTCGCGGCGACGAACTCGACGGGCACCAACACCCTGTATCGCGTCAACGCCGCCGGAACTGTCGTCGCGGCCACCGACGGCGGCCCGGCCTGGTCGGACGACACGGCCGCGAGCAGCACGCTGCACAACACCGGCAGCACTGCCTCGGGCGCGGCCGCCAGCGCCATCGGTTTCGACTCGACGATTCCGACCGGCACCCCGACAGCCCTGTTCAACAACGAACGGTACGACCTGGGAGCCAAGGGAGACGGCGGGGAGATGTCCTGGTTCTTCCCCGTCACCTCGGGCGCCACCGCCAAGGTGCGGCTGTACTTCGCCAACCAGTGTGCCTGCACCTCTGCCGTCGGCAGCCGCCAGTTCGATGTGGCGCTGGAAGGAAACACCGTGCTGGACCACCTCGACATCGTGGCCGCCGCGGGTGCGAATCTGACTGCCACCATGCGCGAGTTCGCCGTAACCAGCGACGGCACGATCAACATCGACTTCACCCACGAGGTGGAGAACCCGCTGATCAACGCCATCGAGATCATCCAGACCGGGCTGCCCTCGACGGGACCGGCCTCGGCCGCGTCGGCGTCGGTCACGCCCAACGCCTCGCCGAGCCTCAACTTACCGGCCCCGCCGGCCGGGCAGGTCGGAGTGGCCTACAGCAATCAACTGGCCGTCACCGGAGGAACCTCGCCGTTCGCCTGGTCGGTGAGCACCGGCACCCTGCCCGCCGGACTGACGCTCAGCACGTCCGGTCTGCTCAGCGGAACTCCCACCACAGCCGGCAGCAGCACCTTCACCGTTCGGGTCGTCGACGCCAACAACCAGAGCACGACCCAGTCGGTCACCCTGGTGGTCACCGGCAAGCCGGCAGTTCCGGCCGCGCCGACCGCCACGCCGGGAATCACCAGCGCGACCGTGGCCTGGGTCACCCCGTTGAACAACGGCAGCCCGCTGACCGGATATGTGGTGACCCCCTACCTGGGCGGAACGGCGCAGGCGGCGGTCACCTATGACGCCGCGGCCACCATTCGGACACTCACCGGCCTGACCGCGGGCGGTTCGTACACGTTCACGGTGGCGGCGGTCAACGCCAACGGCACCTCCGCGGCCAGCCCCGCCTCCGCCGCTGTCGTTCCCTATTCCGCGCCCAGCGCCCCGACCGTCCCCGCGGTCACCCCCGGGGACTCGAGCGTCACCCTGAACTGGAGTGCCCCCGGCAGCAACGGCGGCAGCTCGATCACCGGGTATGTCGTGACCCCCTACATCGGGGCAGTGGCGCAACCGGCGACGACTTTCACCGGGACGGCGACCACCGGGACGGTCACCGGTTTGACACCCGGCCAGCCGTATACCTTCACCGTGGCGGCTAAAGGTTTGCTGGGCACGAACGCGTTGTATCGCGTCAACGCCGGCGGCCCCGCCGTCACGGCGACCGACGGTGGCCCGAACTGGTCGGACGACAGCGTCGACACCGCCCTGCACAACACCGGTAGTTCGGTTGCAGGGGCGAGCCCGTCTGCCGCCCTCGACTCGACGATCCCGTCCGGTACGCCGACGTCGCTGTTCGATACCGAGCGATTCGACCCGGGTATCCAGGGCGATGGCGGGGAGATGAAGTGGATGTTCCCGGTGACCTCGGGCGCAACGGTCAAGGTCCGGCTGTACTTCGCGAACCGGTATTCCGGAACGAGCGCCGTCGGTGCCCGCGTCTTCGACGTGGCGCTCGAAGGATCCACCGTGCTGGACCATCTGGACCCGGTAGCCGCAGCGGGCGCCGATCAGACTGCGACCATGCGCGAGTTCATCGTGACCAGCGACGGCACCGTCAACATCGACTTCACCCATGAGGCCAACAACCCGCTCATCAATGCCATCGAGATCATCCAGACCGGGCTGCCCTCGACAGGGCCGAGCTCCGCCGCGTCGGCGTCGGCCACTCCCAACACATCGCCCACCCTCAACTTCCCGGCCCCGCCGGCCGGGCAGGTCGGCGTGGCCTACAGCAACCAGCTGACTGTCACCGGAGGCACCTCGCCGTTCACCTGGTCGGTGAGCGCCGGCACCCTGCCCGCCGGGCTGACGCTGAACTCGTCCGGTCTGCTCAGTGGCACGCCGACCACCGTCGGCAGTAGCACCTTCACCGTGCGGGTGGTCGATGGCAGCGGCCAGAGCGCCACCCAGTCGGTCACCCTGGTCGTCACCGACAAGCCCGCCGCCCCGGCCGCGCCGACCGCGACCGCGGGAATCACCAGCGCGACGGTCAGCTGGGTCGCTCCCGCCAACAACGGCAGCGCCATCACCGGATACGTGGTCACCCCCTACAAGGCGGGCGTGGCGCAGACCCCGGTGTCCTACGACGCCTCGGCGACCAGCCGGACCCTTTCCGGTCTCACCGCCGGCAGTTCCTACACCTTCACCGTGGCCGCTACCAACGCCACCGGAACCTCCGCCCCCAGTGCCCAGTCCACCGCCGTCACCCCTTATGCGCTGCCTGGCGCACCGACGATCTCCGCAGCCACGGCCGGAGATTCAGCTGCCACCCTGACCTGGACCACGCCCAGCAGCAACGGCAGCGCCATCACCGGCTACGTCGTCACCCCGTACATCGGGGCCACCGCGCAGCCGACGCAGACGTTCTCCGCCGCGACCACCCAGACGGTCACCGGGTTGACCGCTGGCACGGCGTATACGTTCACCGTGGCTGCGGTGAACCAGGCCGGCACCGGTCCGGCCTCGGCCGCATCATCGCCGGTCACCCCCAACAACTCGCCCAGCCTCAACTTCCCGGCACCGCCCTCCGGGGAGGTCGGGGTGGCGTACAGCAACCAACTGACCGTCACTGGCGGCACGTCGCCGTTCACCTGGTCGGTGAGCGCCGGCACCCTGCCCCCGGGGCTGACCCTGAACGCCTCCACCGGCCTGCTGAGTGGAACACCGAATGCTTCCGGCAGTGCGTCCTTCACCGTGCAGGTGGTCGATGCCAGCGGCGAGACCGCGAGCAAGGCAATTACCCTCGTCATCGCGGCTGCCCCGGCGCTCAGCTTCACTCCCGCCGCTGGTGAGGTGAATGTCGCCTACAGCCAGCAACCGGTGCGCACCGGCGGCACCGCGCCGTTCGCCTGGGCAGTCACCGCAGGCAGTCTGCCGGCCGGTCTCTCGATCAACGCCTCGACCGGGTTGGTCAGCGGCAGCCCGACCGCAGCGGGTAGTTTCTCGGTCACCATCACGGTCACCGACTCCTTCAACCAGGTTGCCACCACCACGGCGACGATCGTCATCGCCGCGCTACCGACCCTGACGTTTCCGGCGCCGGCCGCCGGCCAGGTCGGGGTGGCCTACAGCACCTCGTTCACCGCGGCCGGCGGCACCGCGCCGCTGACCTGGTCCATTCCGGCCGGAGCGCTGCCGGCCGGGTTGACGCTGGCCGCCGGTACCGGCGTGTTGTCCGGCACTCCGACGACCGTGGGCACTTACTCCTTCACGGTGGCCGTCACCGACGGCAACAACAAGACGGCAACCAAGGCGGTGACCCTGGTGATCGCCGCCGGACCGCTGGTGATCGTCAAGACCGCGAACGTGAACTCCGCCGTGGTGGGCAGCACCGTGCAGTACACGGTCACCGTCACCAACACCGGGTCGTCCGCCTTCTCCGGTGTCGCCCTGAGCGATCCGTTGACCGGCGTCCTGGACGACGCGGTCTACAACTCGAACGCCACGGCGAGCACCGGGACGGTCTCCTATGCGTCGTCGACAGTGAGCTGGACCGGCAATCTCGCCGCCAACGGATCGGTCACCATCACCTACTCGGTCACCGTCAACAATCCGGACGTCGGGAACATGGTGCTGGCCAACACGGTGAGCTCGTCGACGCTGGGTACCAACTGCGCCGCCGGCAGTGTCGACGCCCGCTGTACCGCCACCGTGACCGTGGCCGGTCTGACGATCGTCAAGTCGGCGGACGTTTCGTCCACGACGCCCGGCAGCACCGTCCACTACAGCATCGCGGTGACCAACTCGGGGCAAACCGCTTATGCACCTGCATCTTTGACCGACAACCTCGCCGGGGTGCTCGACGACGCCACCTACAACTCCGACGCCACCTCGACATCGGGCAGCATTGCGGTCAGCAACGGATCACTGACCTGGACCGGCAATCTCGCCGTCGGTGCGAGTACGACGATCACCTACTCGGTCACCGTGGCCGATCCCGATACCGGCAATCGTTCGCTGACCGGGACCATCGTCTCGTCGACCGCCGGCAGTACCTGCCCCAGCAGCAATCCGGCGGCCTCCTGCAGCACCGCCGTTACGGTGCTGGTACCCGCTCTGGTCATCACGAACAGCAGCAATGTCAGCACCACCACCCCCGGCTCGACCGTCCCGTACACGGTGACCCTCTCGAACACCGGACAGACTGCCTACACCGCAACAACCGTCACCGTGGCGCTGGCGGCCGCTCTGGATGACGCCACCTACTCGGGCAACGCCACCGCCTCCGCGGGCAACGTCTCCTACAACGCGGGCACCAAGAGTCTGACCTGGACCGGCGACCTGGCCATCGGGGCGGTCGTGACGATCACCGCATCGGTCACGGTCAACAACCCCGACGCCGGCGACAAGACGATGACCACCGTTGCCAGCTCGTCGGCACCCGGCAGCACCTGTCCTGCCGGCAGTTCGAACTCCGCGTGCACTGCCACGGTGCAGGTATTGATTCCCGCGCTCACCATCACCAAGTCGGCCGACGTCAGCTCGACCACGCCGGGCTCGATCGTCCACTACACGGTTTCGGTCACCAACTCCGGGCAGACCGACTACACGGGTGCGGCTTTCAGTGATTCGTTGGCCGGGGTGCTGGACGACGCGACCTACCGGAACGACGCCGCTGCCACCAGCGGGACCGTTTCCTTCAGCGCATCCACCGTGGGCTGGACCGGCAATCTCCTGATCGGCGCGACCGCCACCATCACATATTCGGTGCTGGTGAACCAGCCGGACACCGGAAACAAGTCGTTGACCGGCACGGTCGTTTCCGCCACGCCGGGCAATACCTGTCCCAGTGGCGGCACCGACCCGCGCTGCACCAGCAGCGTCACCGTGCTGATTCCGGCGTTGACCGTCAGCAGTGCCGTCGATGTCGGCACCACCACGCCCGGCTCGGTCGTCAATTACACCTTCAGCCTGAGCAACACCGGGCAAACCGCCTACAGTGGCGCCACTGTCGTGGTCGACCTCACCGGTGTGCTCGACGATGCCACCTACAACAATGACGCATCGGCGACCACCGGTTCGCTGGTGATCAACGGCAACGGAACCGCGACCTGGACGATCAGCCTCGCCGCCGGCGCGTCCGCTTCCGTCACGCTGTCGGCGACGGTGAACTCGCCGCCGGCCGGCAACAAGACGCTCAGCACGACCGTGACCTCGGATGTACCCGGCAGCACCTGCCCGACCGGGTCGGCGAACACGGCCTGCAAGACCACGGTCACCGTCCTCATCCCTGGCTTGACCATCACCAAAACGGCGAATGCCTCCGCCGTCACCCCTGGAGATGCGGTCGGGTACACCATCACGGTGCTCAACAATGGTCAAAGTTCCTATTCCGCAGCGTCTTTCAGTGACTCACTGAGTATGGTGCTGCCCGACGCCACCTACGGCGGCGGCGCGACGGCGACGAGTGGAACAGTGTCGTACTCCGCCTCGACGCTGTCCTGGACCGGAGCGCTGGCCCCGGGAGCATCCGCGACCATCACCTACTCGGTGACCGTGCGCGACCCGGATCCGGGTAACAAGCGCATGGTCAACACCGTCGTCTCCTCGGCAGCGGGCAACAACTGCGCGAGTGGCAGCGCCGATGCCAGGTGCACCACGGCCGTGAACGTCCTGGTACCGCGGCTGACCATCACCAAGACTGCCAACGTCGCCACCACGACTCCCGGTGCCGTGATCGGATACACGATCACGGCGACGAACTCCGGCCAGACCGCCTACACCGGAGCGACATTCAGCGATTCGCTGACCGGCGTGCTCGACGACGCCACCTACAACTCCGACGTCGCGGCCGGCACCGGCACCGCGACCTACACCAACTCGACTCTGGGCTGGACCGGCGACCTGGCTGTCGGCGCCGCTGTGACGCTGACCTACTCGGTGACCGTGCACGCGGCCGACGGTGGGAACAATCAGCTGGCCAATACCGTCATCTCGACCACTCGGGGCAACAACTGCCCATCGGCCGGCAGCGACGCCCGGTGTACCGTCACGGTGCCGGTGGCCCGACTGGTCCTGTCGACCAGCTTCCAGGAGGCGACCGCCACCCCGGCTCCATCCTCCACCTGAGTTCGACCTACACGAACACCGGGCAGGTGGCCTACCCGGGTATCTCGGTCACGAGTCCCCGCAGCGATGTCACGGATGACGCCGCCGACAACGGCGATCAGACGGTCAGTTCGGGGACACTGGCCTTCGGATCCACCACGGCCACCTGGACCGGTGACATACCCGTCGGCGCAGTGGTGACCATCACGCGGACGCTCACCGTGCAGAACCCGGACACGGGCAATCAACGGGTGACCGCCACCCTGAGCTCCACCGCCCCCGGCAACAACTGTCTGTCCGGCACCACCGATGCCCGCTGCACCTTCCTGGCAACGGTGCTGACCCCGGCGCTGACCATCTCCAGGACCGCCAACACGAGCGCCACGGTGCCCGGCGGGTCGGTGAGTTACACCACCACGATCCACAACACCGGCCAGACCGCCTACACCGCTGCGGTTGTCACCGACCACCTGGCCGGCGCGCTGGACGACGCGACCTACAACGCCAACGCGGTCGCCACCTCCGGCGCACTGTCGTTCAGCTCGCCGAGCCTGACCTGGACGGGAGACGTCGCCGTAGGCGCCACTGTCACGATCACCTATTCGATGACGGTGAAGAAACCGGACCCGGCAGACAAGACCATGGTCAGCTCGGTCAGCTCCACCAACGTGGGGAGCACCTGTCCGCCGGCGAGCGGTGACGCCGCCTGTCACAACACGGTCCTGGTCCTGACCCCGGCGCTGACCATCGCCAAGACCGCAAACGTGGCCAGTGCGACCCTGGGCTCTACCGTCACCTACACCGTGAAGGTCACCAACTCCGGGCAAACTGCATACGCGGCAGCAAGTTTCAGCGATCCCCTGGCCGGTGTGCTGGACGACGCCACCTACGACCAAGCCGCGACCACGGCGACCGTTGGCACGGTCGGTTACGCCAACGGAGTGCTCAGCTGGACCGGCGCACTCAACCCCGGCACCGCGGCCACCATCACCTACACCGTCACCATCAACAACCCGTCGACCGGCGACCGCAGCATGGTCAACACCGTCAGCTCCGCGAACGACGGCAACAACTGCGCCACCGGTAGTACCGACAACCGCTGCACCGCAACCGTTGCGGTCACCAACGCCGCCACACTGACGTTCACCAAGGTCGCCGATGTTCCCTCGACGGTGGCGGGCGGGGTGGTCAAGTACACGGTGACGGCCGTCAACTCCAGCGCCTCGACCGTCGCCTCGGTCGACTTCACCGACTCCCTCGGCGGCATCCTGGACGACGCCACCTACAACGCCGACGCCGCCGCGAGCAGCGGTACGGTCACTTTCACCGACCCGAAGCTGACCTGGACCGGGGACATCCCGGCCGGCGCCACGGTGACGGTCACCTACTCGGTCACCGTGCACAAACCGGTGACCGGTAACCAGATTCTCGCCGGCACCGTCACCTCGACGTCGTTCCCGGGCAGCGACAACTGCCTGGCCGGCACCACCGATCCCCGCTGTACCAGCACGGTGCCGGTGGCCGGACTGGTCATCGAACAGCACTACACCGAGACGAGCGCGACACCAGGTCAGCTGCTGCACCTGTCGGCGACGTTCACCAACACCGGAGCAATGCCGTACACCGGGATCCGCATCTCCAGCCCCAGCGCCGACACCGTCGACGACGGGATTCCCAGCGGTGACCAGACCGCGAGTTCCGGGGACCTGGTCCTGAGTTCGACGGCGATCACCTGGACCGGCAGCATCCCGGTCGGCGGGGTCGTCACCGTGGTGGGCACCCTGACCGTCAAGAACCCCGACCCGGGCAACAAGATCATCACCGGAACCCTGGCATCGACGGCACCGGGCAACAACTGTCCGGCCGCGGGCACCGACCCCGGGTGCACCGCGTTGATCAATGTGTTGGTGCCCGGGCTGACGATCAGCAAGTCGGCGAGCACCATGACCGCGGTCCCCGGCGCTTCGGTGGGATACACCGTTTCGATCCAGAACTCGGGCCAGACTGCCTACAGCGCAGCTTCTGTCACCGATTCACTGACCGGCGTGCTTGATGATGCGACCTACAACACCGACGCCGTGACAACGTCGGGGACGCTCTCCTACAACTCGCCGACCCTCACGTGGTCCGGCAGCCTCGCCGTTGGCACAACCGTGACCATCACCTACTCCGTCACGGTGAAAAACCCCGACCCCGGGGACCAGACCATGGCCAGCTCGATCAGTTCGGCGGCCGTCGGGAGCAGCTGTCCGCCCGGGGACGGCAACGGCGCCTGCGGCAATACCGTCACCATCCTCAACCAGGCGCTGACCCTCAGCTCGACGACCAATAGCTCGACCAGCATTCCAGGCGCCGTTGTCACCTACACCGTGACGGCGACGAACAGCGGCCAGACCGATTACAGCGCCGCCACTTTCAGCGCGCCGTTGGCCGGCGTGCTCGACGACGCCACCTACGGAAGTTCTTCGGCGGACATCGGATCGGTCACGCTGGCCGGCCAGACGCTGTCCTGGACGGGGGCCCTCGCCATGGGTGCCACCGCAACCATCACCTACACCGTCACGGTGAAAAATCCGGACACCGGGAACCACCGGCTCGATCAGACACTCACCTCGACCACCGAGGGCAGCAGTTGCCCCGCCGGCGGCAACGATGCCCGGTGCACCACGTCGGTGCTCATCGCGAGTCTGCACATCATGACGGCCGCTGACGTTGCAACAACGAAACCGACTTCGGTGGTGCATTACACCGATACCTTCACCAATACCGGGCAGGTGCCCTACGTCGACATCACCATCTTCGTCGACGTCAGCGGGGCCGGGGACGACGCCACCTACAACGGTGACGCAGCCGCCACGTCCGGCAGTGTCAGTGTCGTCCCTGGCTCGCCGATGGTCAGCTGGACCGGCGACCTGCCGGTGGGCGCCACGGTCACCTTCACCAGTTCGGTGACGGTGAACAACCCGGATCTCGGCGATCATTACCTGAACGGCCTGTTGACCACAACCGCAGCAGGCAGCAACTGCCCGAGCGGCAGCACCGACCCAGCCTGCGCGAACAGCGTCCGTGTGCTGATCCCGGCACTGAGCATCACCCAGGCCGTCAGCACCTCGAGCACCACGCCCGGTTCCGCGGTCGGTTACACGATCACCATTGCCAACACCGGGCAGACGCCCTACACCGCGGCAGTGGTCAGCGATTCCCTCCAGAACCTCAGCACCGATGCGACGTACCAGAACGACGCCACAGCCACCTCCGGAACCGTGAGCTTCGCCGACCCCACCCTGACCTGGACCGGCGACCTGAATGTCGGACAGAGCGTCGTCGTGACCTTCAGCGTTCGGGTCAACAACCCCGACCAGGGTGGCAAGAGTCTGACCAATCGGGTCGTCTCGAACGAGTTGGGCAGCACCTGCGCCACCGGTAGCACCAACGCTGCCTGCTCCACCACGGTCACCGTGCTCATTCCCGCACTCGACATCGCTACCACCACCGACACCAACACGACCACCCCCGGCTCCGCCGTCGCGTACACCCTGACGGTCCGCAACACCGGCCAGACGGAATACAACGGTGCCAGCGTCACCGCGTCCCTGACCGGTGTGCTCGACGACGCGACCTATGCCGGAGATGGAGCCTCCACCATTGGGGCGGTGACCTTCAGCAGCCCAACTCTGACCTGGACCGGCAATCTCGCTGTGGGTGCCAGTGTGACCGTCACGTACTCCGTCACGGTGAACAGTCCGGACGCGGGCAACAAGGTGCTCGCCACTTCGGTGAGCTCTCCCGCACCGGGCAGTACCTGCACGCAGTCCTCCCCGTGCGTCAACACCGTCACCGTGCTGATCCCCGGACTGTCGATCACGAACACCGCAGGCGTCGCAACGGCCACGCCGGGTGACCCGGTCACCTACACGATCACCCTGCGCAACACGGGACAGACCGATTACGTCGGCAACGTCCTGACCACATCGCTGTCCGCTGTGGTCGACGACGCCACTTTCGACGGCACCATCAACACCTCCGCCGGAATGGCGAGCTACTCGAACACCACGCTGTCGTGGACCGGCAATCTGCCGGTCGGAGCCGTTGCGACCATCACCTACACGGTGACGGTCAAGAATCCGGATCCGGGTGACAAGGTGCTGGCCACCACCGTGCAGGACTCTGCGGCCGGCAGTACTTGTCGAAGCGGCGGCACCGACCCGTCCTGCACCGCGTCGGTGTCCGTATTGGTGCCGGCGTTGACGATCAGCACCTCCACCGGGGCGCCGACCACCACTCCTGGAAGCGTCGTCGGATTCACCGTGCTCATCAGCAACACCGGACAAACCGCTTACACCGGCGCCGTCGTCGCCGATTCCCTGCAGGGTCTGTTTCCGGATTCGGTCTACAACGGGGACGCCGCAGTAACCGGCGGCGGGACGCTGAATTATGTCGACCCGACGCTGCGCTGGACCGGCGATCTGCCGGTCGGAGCGAGCGTCACCATCACCTTCTCGGTCACCGTGCACGACCCGGACACCGGCGACAAACGCATGATCAACGCGGTGAGCTCCACGGTGGCCGGGAGTAGTTGCCCGCCCAATGGATCCGCTGCCGCCTGTTCCGCTGCGGTACAGGTCCTGGTGCCGGCCTTGAGCATCACCAAGGTGGCCAACGTTTCAACGGTGACCGCCGGTGGCGATGTCACCTACACGATCAGCCTGGTGAACACCGGCGAGACCGCTTACGCGCCAGCCACCTTCACCGATTCACTGGCGGGGGTCCTGGACGACGCGGTCTACAACGGTGGCGCGGTGGCCAGCACCGGCAGCCTGCAGTACAGCAACAGCACGCTCGCCTGGAGCGGCGCCCTGGACGTCGGGGCCAGCGCCACCATCACTTACACGGTGACCTCGGTTTTCCCGGCCACCGGCGACCATTCGATGACGAACGCCGTGATCTCCTCGTCGCCCGGGTCGACCTGTGCGACCGGCGCCCCCGCCCAGTGCCGCACTGCCGTCACCGTTCTGGTTCCGGCCCTGACGATCAGCAAGACCGTCGACTCGAGCGAGGTCGTCGCCGGCGGTCGCGTGCAGTACACGATCTCCGCCACCAACACCGGCCAGACCGACTATTCGGCAGCGTCGGTCACCGACTCACTGGCCGGTGTGCTGGACGATGCCGTCTACAACAACGACGCCTCCGCCAGCGTCGGCGCGCTCAGCTATTCCGGCGGCACTCTGGGCTGGACCGGCGACCTGCCCAGGGGAGCGAGTGTGCTGATCAGCTTCACGGTCACCGTCAACGTTTCCGGATCCGGCGACGCGATGCTGACCAACCGCGCCGTCTCCACGTCCGTCGGCAGTACCTGCCCTTCGGCGGGCGGCGGTTCCGGGTGCGCCACCTCGACCATCGTGGACGCCCGCACCATCACGCTGAGCGGACTGACCCCGTCCTTCACCCTCACCGGCCTGCCCAACAGCACCGTCAGCCAGAACGGCGCGGTCAGCATGACCGTCACCACGAACAGCACCAGCGGCTACTTCGTCACCGTCCGGGCCGAGACAGGGTTCCTGGTCGGTGCAAGTCCGCGCAACAACGTCAGCATCCCGATCGGTTCGCTGCGGGCGCGCGAAAGTGGGGCGTCCCTGTTCCAGGCGCTGTCGGCAACCTCCTCGCTGGTGGTCCACCAGCAGAGCGGTCCGTCCGGCCCGGGAGGCGACGCGGTCAGCAACGACTACCAGGTGCAGATACCGGACGTTCCATCCGATACCTATTCCGGAACACTCGACTACATCGTCGCTGCGCAATAGGGTCCGCGGAAAGGTGCCAAGCCACGACAGAACAGAAAGGAATTCCATGTCCAGGGTAAAAAGCTCGTCGACGGGCTCTCGGCTTCGTGCCGTCGGTTGCTACTTCGGCGTGGCGACCGCGGTGAGCATCCTGCTGGCGCCGACGTCATTCGCCACGGACGCAGCCGACCTCGGTCAGTCGTCGACGAGCGCTGCCACGACGACCGCTGCGTCGACTGCTCTCGCCAAGTCCACCGCCACTTCGACCGGCGCGGCGACCGCGCCACAACTGCGAATCTCGGTGGACAACGGGCGAACTTCAGCCACGGTGGGCGATTCTGTCAACTACGTCCTGACCATTCAAAATCTCGGGTCGGCCGACGCGCCCGGATTGCAGATTACCCAAAGCGTGCCCGTTGGCTTGAAATTCAAATCAGCCGACGCGGGCGGAATCGTCAGCGCCGGCAACGTGCGTTGGACTATGGATCTCACCGCGGCGAAGACGGCCGTCTTCCACACTGCGATGACCGTTTCGGCCACTCCGAAAGATTTGTTGCGGCTGGCCACCGTCGCGTGCGCAAGCCTGTCCGTCAAGGCGCCGCCTCTCGTCTGCGCCTCGCACTCGGACCAGCTCCCCGCCGGCGCGGCGGCCGCCGCGATTGCTCCGGCGAGTACCCCCACTACCCATACCTGGTGGTGGTACGTCGGGGGTGGGATCGTCCTGGTCCTACTTCTCGGGGTGGTGATGGCGCTGCTGGCTCGGCGTCGCTCCGCGTCCGCGACCATTGAGAGTCGGGCAATTCGGACACCGCAGTAAACTACGTTGGGTGATTGGCCGCGTACTATCGGCCATACCGCCTGCGATGCGCTGTCGAGGGTGGCTACCACGCCGTCGCCCGAGGACGTGGGTCAGCGCCGGAGCGGACGCGCCGGGAGGGGTCACGGTGAACACAGTGGGCACAGTGAGCACGGTGGACCACGGTCGGTGGGCCGCTCGATGACCGCCGCAGAAGTGGCATCGGTGGGAACCCGCGATGCCCTCCTGGCACACGCCGTCCAGGAATCAGCGGATGCCGTGTTCTGCCAGGACCCCGAAGGCACCGTGACGACCTGGAACCCGGCTGCCGAACGAATCTACGGTTTTCCGGCTGCGCAGATCCTGGGCCGACGGGCAGCGGAGTGTCTGCCGGACCGGACTCGGAACGAACTGCTCGAAGTCCATCGCACCGCGCTGGCGGGGCAGCGGGTGGAGCACTTCGACAGTTGGCACGAGCGCGGAGACGGTGCCCTGGTGCCGGTGAACGTCAGCGCCTCTCCGCTGCGGGACGAGTTCGGCCGGGTGGTCGCGGTCG
>JAABUR0100004532.1_pt1 | contig 18479 bp, 4 predicted proteins | sample 5560091 | NCBI WGS metagenome assembly JAABUR01 (sample SAMN10711879, study PRJNA513375) | rock metagenome | isolation source: Antarctica rocks | place: Antarctica: Victoria Land, University Valley sud | reverse complement strand
CCTTCAGCAACGGGCTTCCGTCGCCGCTGCCAGAGTTAGCGATTCAGTATGTGGACTATGCGGTGTGGCAGAGGAACTGGCTACAGGGTGAGGCGCTGGAGAGGCAGTTGGCCTACTGGCGGCAGCAACTGGCAGACATCCCAACACTGAACTTACCGACAGACAGACCGCGCACGTCCGTGCAACGACACCAGGGGGCACATCACAAGTTTGTGCTCCCCGAAATCTTAGCGCGAGATTTGAAGTTGTGGAGCCAGCGCGAGGGCGTGACGTTGTTCATGACACTGCTGGCCGCTTTCAAGGTGCTGCTGCATCGCTATAGCGGACAAGACGACATCGTCGTCGGCTCGCCCATCGCGGGACGCAGTCAGGGCGAGACGGAAAGCTTGATCGGATTCTTCCTCAACGCGCTGGTGTTGCGTACTGACTTGAGCGGGAATCTGAGTTTCAGAGAGTTGGTCAGGCGAGTCCGTGAAGTCGTGCTCGAAGCACACGCGCATCAGGATGTGCCGTTTGAAAAACTCGTAGACCAGTTGAAGGTGGAGCGTAGCTTAAGCCGAACGTCACTGTTTCAGGTGTCGTTCGTTCTACAAAATCTTCCCTGGAGCGAACTGCATATTCCCGGCCTGACGTTGACTTCTGTCGAGACAGAGACAGAGGCAGCCAAGTTTGATCTGTCTCTCCGAATGATGGAAAGGCCGGAAGGGGTGTTCGGTCTGATTGAGTACAACACAGACTTGTTCGATGAGGCGACCGTCGAGCGCATGACCAAGCACATGAGCGTTCTGCTGGCGGAGGTTGTTGCCGAGCCAGAGCAGCCCGTCTCAACTTTATCGTTCCTGACGGAAGCGGAGCGCCAACGGATGCTGGTGGAGTGGAATGACACCGCGACCACTTATCCTCCGTATCAGTTCATGCACGAACTGTTCGAGGCACAGGCAGAGCGAACCCCAGAGGGCATCGCGGCTGTGTCCGAAAGTGAGCGTATAACGTACCGAGAGTTGGATCGGCGCGCGAACCAACTGGCGAACTACTTGCGACAGCGCGGCGTCGGCCCCGAGGTGGGTGTTGCCGTTTGCATGGAGCGCTCGCTTGAAATGGTGATTGGCCTCTTAGCCATTCTGAAAGCAGGCGCTGCCTACATCCCAATGGACTCGGCCTATCCCAAAGAACAATTGGCCTTTATCCTGTCCAATTCTCGGACTCCTGTGCTCCTGACGCAAAGAGAGCTTGTCGAAAAACTCCCGGCGCATCAAGGGCAGACGATCTGCATAGACTCGGATTGGGAGCAGATCGCGCTCGCGGGCGAGCACAAGCCATCAACCACGCTCACGAGCGATAACCCGGCATACATCATCTACACGTCAGGCTCGACCGGGCAACCGAAAGGCGTTGTGATCACTCACGGCGCGATTGTTAACCGCCTGCTTTGGGGGCAGGAAGTCTATAAGCTTAATGAATCGGATGGCGTCATGCAGGTGGCCTCGTTCTGCTTTGACTTTTCAGTATGGGAGATTTTCGCTCCGTTGATGGCGGGCGCGAAGCTGATTCTACCGAGACCGAGAGAGCAGAACGACAGTTCTTATCTGGCCCGTTTGATTGCCGAAGAACGGGCTACAATCATTCACTTCGTACCGACGATGCTGCGCGTCTTTCTGGACGAGCCGGAAGTAAGACGGTGCGACAGCCTTCGGCTTGTCTTCTGTGGCGGCGAGCCGTTGAGTGCCGAGCTTCAGGAAGAATTCTTCGTCCGTCTTGATAACGTGGAACTCTATAATCAATACGGGCCGACGGAAACATCAGTTGACGTGACGTACAGCCGTTGCGAGCGCGGAAGCAAGCTGCCCACTGTGCCTATTGGGCGCGGGATAGCGAACACACAAGTTTACATCCTCGACTCCCGCCTCCAACCGCTCCCCCTCGGCTCTCCCGGCGAACTCTTCGTCGGCGGCCTCCCGCTCGCCCGCGGCTACTTCCACCGCCCTGACCTCACCGCCGCCTCCTTCCTCCCCAACCCTTTCTCCTCCTCCTTGGGTTCACGGCTCTATCGGACAGGCGATCTCGCACGCTTCCTGCCCGGCGGCCAACTGGAGTTTCTCGGGCGCGCCGACCAGCAACTCAAAGTCCGCGGCTTCCGCATCGAGCCCGGCGAGGTCGAGAGCGCGCTCTTGCGCCATCCACAGGTGCGCCACGCCGTCGTCACCGCCCGCGAAGACACCCCCGGCCTCAAGCGGCTGGTCGCCTACCTCGTCTGCCAGCCGCGCGAGCCGGGCTCGCCGCCCAACCCCGCGACCGCCGAGTGGCGCTCCTTCCTCGCCCCGCTGCTCCCCGAGCAGATGGTACCGTCAGCCTTCGTCCTGCTGGCGGCGCTGCCGCTACTGCCCAACGGCAAGCTTGACCGCCGCTCGTTGCCCGCCCCCGACCTGGCGAGTCTTTCAGCGCGCACGACACATCGCGCGGCGCGCACGCCCGAGGAGGCGATGTTGTGTGCCATCTGGCGCGAGGTGCTGGGTGTCTCGGAGGTCGGAGTCGATGATAACTTCTTTGAGTTGGGCGGTGACTCGATACTGAGTATTCAGATCATCGCGCGGGCGAACCGAGCGGGGCTGCGGTTGACGCCGCGCCAACTCTTCGAGCATCAGACGGTGGCGGGGCTGGCGGCGGTGGCCGATACGAGCCGGGTGGTGGTGGCCGAGCAGGGAGCGGTGGAGGGCGGGGTGCGGCTGACGCCGATTCAGGCGCGGTTCTTCTCATGGGTGGAGGTGGCTCCGCATCACTTCAACCAGACGGTGATGTTGGAGGCGCGCGCGGCACTCGACCTCGTGGCGCTGGAGCGGGTGGTGGCGGCCTTGGTGGGGCATCACGATGCGCTGCGGCTGCGGTTTATGAGAGACGAGGCGGGGGCGTGGGTGGCGCACAACGCGGCGGTGGAAGAGTCGCGGGTCGTGAGCCTCATTGACCTCAGTGCGGTGGGGGGGCAGGCAGGTAGTAAGGCAAGTAATGAGGTAGGCAGCGGGGCAGGCGGCGATGTGGAGACACGGCGCAGGTTACTCGAAGCGGCGGCAGCACAGGCCCAGCAGAGCCTCTTCTTGAGCGATGGGCCGCTGCTGCGGATCGTCCTCTTCGACGGTGGCAATGGCCTCGGCGTGCGGCTGCTGCTCGTCATCCATCACCTGGTCATTGACGGCGTCTCCTGGCGCATCCTGCTCGACGACTTGCAGCGCGGCTACGAGCAAGCAACGACGGGCGATCCCATTGACTTCGACGCGAAGGGGACGAGTTGGCGCGAGTGGGCCGAACGCCAGCACGCGTATGTCACCACAGCCGTAGCTGAGACTCGGTACTGGGAAGCAGAGGTCAGTGGTGAGCGCGCGCTCCTGCCGCGCGACTTCGAGGACGGCGACAACCTGATGAAGGACGCGGAGGTAGTGACGAGATGGCTCGACGAGACGCAGACGCGGGCGCTGTTGACCGAAGTACCAGCGGCGTATCGCACACAGATCAACGACGTGCTGCTGGCGGCGCTGGCCGAGACATTGGGCGGATGGTGCGGCGGCGAGCGGGTCGTGGTGGAGTTAGAGGGGCACGGGCGTGAGGAGTTGGGCGAGGGCGTGGACGTGACGCGCACCGTCGGATGGTTCACCTCTCGCTTCCCCGTCGCGTTGGAGACGATAGCGGGAGCGGGCAGCGGCGAGCGGCTGCGACGGGTCAAGGAGAAGCTGCGGAAAGTACCGAAGAAGGGTGTGGGCTTCGGTGTGCTGAAGTATCTGGGGGGCGGAGAAGTGGGGGAGCGGCTGCGGGGAGCAGAGGAAGGCGAGGTGAGCTTCAACTACTTGGGGCAGTTCGACGGGGTGCTCAAAGAAGGTGGACTGTTGAAAGGAGCGTTGGAGAGCGGGGGAGCGAGCCGTGACGGGCGGCAGGCGAGGGTGCAGGTGCTGGAGGTGAGCGGGGGTGTGGCGGGTGGGCGGTTGCAGATGAACTGGCGATACGGGAAAGAGATACATGAGCGGGCGACGGTGGAGCGGGTAGCAGAGGAGTACATGGCGAGTCTGGGGCGGATGGTGGAGCAGGGTCGAGCGGGGGAGGGAGTGGAGTACGGGGTCGGGGACTTCGAGTTGGCGGAGATGAGCGAGGCGGAGGTGCGGGCGGTGGCGGGGAGTCGGCGCGACATCGAGGACATCTATCCCCTCTCGCCGATGCAGCAGGGTATGCTCTTCTACTCGCTCTACGCACCGCATTCCGGCATGTACGCTGAGCAGATGAGTTGTACTCTTCATGGCGATCTCAATGTGGCAGCCTTTGAGCAGGCGTGGCGAACGGTGATCGAGCGCCATCCGGTTTTGCGAACCGCCTTTAAATGGGAGTCACTCGACAAGCCTGTGCAGGTCGTGCAGCGGAACGTCCAACTGCCTCTGGAGAAGTACGACTGGAGCAGCTTGCCGCCGCCGGAGCAGAAAAAACGTTTGGAGCAGTACCTCGACGAAGACAGGTATCGCGGGTTTGATCTGTCACAGGCTCCGCTGATGCGTTTGAAGCTGATCCGCCTGCCGGATGAAGCATATCACTTCGTCTGGAATCATCATCACCTGCTGCTGGACGGCTGGTCTGCGGCGGCGGTTCGCAAAGAGGTCTTCGCCTTCTACGATGCGGCGTGTCAGGGCATGGAACTGCCGATGGGACAGCCCCGCCCGTACCGCGACTACATCGCCTGGCTGCGGCGGCAGGACATGTCCGAGGCCGAGTCGTTCTGGCGAAAGGCACTCGATGGCTTCACCACGCCGACCTCGCTGACTGTAGATCGCGACCCCGGTAACATAGCAGACCCCGAAGACAACCGCGGACATGCGCGTCTCCGGTTATCGAAGGAGATTACTGCCGGGTTGCAGACGCTAGCACAGCAACAGCAACTCACCATCAACACCATCGTGCAAGGCGTGTGGGCGCTGCTGTTGAGCCGTTACAGCGGAAGGCCGGACGTGGTGCTGGGGGCGGTCGTTTCCGGGCGACCCACGTCGCTCCTCGGGGTCGAGAAGATGGTCGGCCTGTTTATGAATGCCCTCCCCGTGCGTGTGCGGGTAAAGGCCGATGAGGCGCTGATCGAGTGGCTGGTGAAATTACAGGCGGAGTTGGTTGACTTACGTCAGTACGAGCACAGCCCGCTGGCGCAGGTTCAGCGTTGGAGTGAGGTGCCGAGGGGCATCGCTTTGTTTGAATCCATCTTCGTGTTCGACAACTACCCGGTGGAAAAAATAATGGCCGAGCGAGAGTCGAGCATTGAGATTCGCAACTACGTCTCTTTTGAAAAGACCAATTACCCGATCACCGTCGTCGTGGCTCCGATGGAAGAACTGGGACTACGAATCAGTTACTACCGCAGCCGCTTCGAGGTGGCCGATATTGAACGAATGCTGGCGCATTTCGAGTCCCTCCTCAGTCACATCGCCCTCCAGCCCGATGTGCAAATCAAAGCTCTCTACGGCGTGCTCGATGAGATGGAGCGACAACAGATGATGGTCAAGCAGAGGGAGCTTGAGGAAACCAGCACGCGAAAGTTAAGCCGCAGTAGGCGGAAGGCTATCATCAGCCCTACAACCGAAACGAAAGGTGAAGACGTTCTCAAGCCGCCGGACGCGGGAAGCCCGGCGGAGAATGGACTCCTCGCCGCATCCGCATTAACGCTGAACGACTCCACTTCTTAAAGAGGTCTAAGCAAGCTCTCGGTTCGAGCCGCGTCCTGCCGACCACGTCAGAGTTAAGTCCCGCTCAAAACAATTGCCCGGCCTCAAGGGACTGCAAAGACAGGCATCCGCCTGATAGGCCGTGGTCTGGAGAATTAATCTAATGGCACTCAACGCAGAAGGCTACACGCTGATAAGTTTACCGCCAGCGGGGGAAGAGTTGCTGGCGAGCTTCAACGATCTGGTACTCGACCCCTACTGTGGCGGCAACCAGCGATATCGGCGTTTAAACCAGTATCGCATCCATTTCGAGGACGGACGTTGGAAACTGTTCCTGCTACCGCACCGTCCCTTTATCCAGTCCAAGAAGTACAACACTTTTGCCGGCGGCATGCTGCGCGACTATGAACCGTTACGCGTTGACCCTTCGATTTATGTCGATGTGTGCGCCAAGTCAATCCCGCTGCCCGTTGATATAGAGTGGCAGATAAACGTTCATCAATGTCGTGTGATCGCGCGGCCCGATGTCCCCGGCATCTCGGTTCCCGAAGGGCCGCATCAGGACGGCCATGAGTACACGGCGATTCTGGTCTCCAAGCGCCACCAGATCAATGGTGCGCTCACGAGCCTCTCCCCGGTCGGCGAGAGCGAACCGTTCTTCACCACCGTCCTTGAGGATAATCAGGCGCTCGTCTTCTCGGACGAACGCATGTTCCACTACACGTCGAACCTTGAGCCGTTCGATGAGTCCGGGCACCGCGACCTGTGGATGATTGTCTTTGATAAGTGGGACAGCGCGAGCCGGAACGAAAACAAACGCTACGGTACGGAGTATGAAAAAGCGGCGATGGCGGAAACATAGATAAAGAGTCTGGCTGACCCAGCGGCGGACTTCGACTGTCGCCCACCAAAGGCTTTGGCCTCCGAGGTGCCGAACCGCAGGGGAGCGCGAGCAAGCACACGTCACTCGAAGCCCGAGCCGCTCGACAACTATGAGGATGAAAAGCTATGGAGAACGAGAGGGCCAGCAGCCCGAGTATCAAGAATCTCAGCGCCCGGCGAAAAGCCGTTAGCGCCTCGCAAGAGGGTTGGGTGAAGGCGGAACTGCTATTCCCCGAGGGGCCGTCTCCGCTTGTGCTCCGGCCTCACGTCGAGGGCGTTGACCTCATCGCTTGGGCCGAGCGCAATCAGAATTTAATCCGCCAAAACCTGTTCGCGCGCGGGGCCATCCTCTTCCGCAACTTCGACAATGGATCAATGGCCCGGTTCGAGGAACTCATCAAGACAACGTCGGGCGAGTTGATGGAATACCATGACCGCGCCACGCCGCGCAGTCAGGTGAGCGGCAACGTCTACAGCTCGACGGATTACCCTCCCGAGTATCACATAGAACTGCACAATGAAAGCTCGTATGCCTTCACGTGGCCGAGACGGATTTTCTTCTATTGCGCCATCGTCGCCCGTGAGGGAGGCGAGACGCCCATCGCCGACTGCCGCCGCGTGTTCAATCGTATCGACCCCGCGATCAGAGAGCGCTTCATCGAGAAGAAGGTCAGGTACGTCCGCAATTTCGGCGAGGTCTTCGGGATGTCATGGCAGACGGTCTTTCAGACTGAGGACATCAATGTGGCGCTTGAGTACTGCCGCAGTAATCACATCGAAGTCGAACAGAGAGCGGATGGCCGCCTCCGCACTTGGCAGGTGCGCGGGGCTGTTGCCAGACATCCCGAGACAGGCGAGACGGTCTGGTTCAATCAAGCCACCTCATTCCACCTCTCCACTCTGGAACCCTCGGTGCGCCAGGCTTTGTTGGAGCAGGTGAAAGAGGAAGACGTGCCGAAGAACGCTTACTACGGGGACGGCTCACCCATCGAAGACTCGATACTCGACGCGCTGCGTGAAGCCTATCGGGAAGAATACCTCACCTTCCCGTGGCAGAGCGGGGACGTGTTGATGTTGGACAACATGCTCATGGCGCACGGGCGGCGGCCCTACGTCGGGCCGCGCAAGGTCGTCGCCGCGATGGCCGTGCCGGCCAACTGGGGAACGGTGTAGCTCAGACCGGGCGCAGACCGGAACGTAAAACTGGAGACGCAGCATGCAAGAAAAGGTCATACAAGGGTTTAGGCTTTCACCTCAGCAAAGGCACTTGTGGTCATTACAGAAAGACGACGGGGGCCCGGCGTACCGCGCGCTGTGTGAAGTGGAGATCGAAGGTGCGCTCGACCCCGAGATACTGAAGGATGCTGTACGCGATGTCGTCGACCGTCAGGAAATCCTTCGCACCACTTTTCAACGCTTTGCCGGGATGATGATCCCGGTGCAGGTTATCAGCGAGGAGGGCGTCTCACCCTTCCGGCATGAGAAGCTGTGCGGCCTCACTCCCGAAGAGCAGAAGGCGACAGTCGCCATGCGCTTCCAGGAGGCGCGTCAGTCGCCTCTCGATCTCGAACGGGGGCCGCTCGTGTTCACCTCACTCTTCACATTGACGCCATCAAGACACGTGCTGCACATCAGTCTGCCCACCCTCTGTGCGGATACCCTCGGGCTCTACAATCTGGTCAAAGAGATCGCGCGCTCTTACGCAGCGTGTCTAACCGGTGAACAATTAATCGACGAGTCCGTACAGTACGCAGACCTTTCCGAGTGGCAGAACGAACTGCTCGAATCGGAAGATACGGAAACGGGGAGAGAGTTCTGGCGCAAGAAAGATTTCTCCGACGTGTCGGCCTTAAAGCTCCCTTCAGAGTTCTCCTCACCCATCGCCGCCGGATTCGCGCCACAGTGTTTGCGCCTGCCGCCCGACACCGAACTGATAACGAGAGTACAGGAGCTGTGCCGGAAGTTCGAGACATCCCCCCCGACCTTTTTCGCTGCATGCTGGCAAGTGCTGCTCTGGCGTTTGACGCGCCAACCGGATTTCACGCTCGGCATCGCTCTCGATGGGCGGAAGCACGAAGAACTCAAAGAAGCCGTCGGGCTCTTAGCCAAATTCCTACCACATCAATCTCACCTCGAACAGAATCAGACCTACGCGGAACTCCTCGCGCAGGTCGGCGAGGCCATGCGTGAGATGAATACCTGGCAGGAGTTCTTCAGCCAGCAGCAGATCGCGTCCGCGGTGAGTAGTGACTCGGGAGCCTTCTTCTTCCCCTACTGTTTTCAGTTTGATCCGCCATCGGCGAACTATTCGGCTGCTGACATCTCATTCTCAATCATCAGCTATCATGCCTGCGTTGACCGGTTCAAAATCAAGCTCTCATATGCGCAAAGCGGCGGCTCCCCGAGCATGGATTTCCATTATGATTCAAACCTGTTCTCGCATCAGGACATCATTCATCTGGCACACCAGTATCACATACTGCTCGCCAGCGTCGTCGAGCACCCCGAGGGCACGCTCGGCGAGTTTGAGATTTTAAGCAAGGCCGAGCGGCAGCAAATTCTGATCGACTTTAACCGGACGCAAAGTCCCTTTCCGCAGGAACAGTGTCTTCATCAACTGATCGAGAATCAGGTCGAGAGGATGCCTGATGCAGTCGCGGTAGTGTTCGATGGCGAGCAACTGTCCTACCGCGAGTTGAACCGGCGTGCGAATCAGTTAGCGCATTACCTCCAGCAGCGCGGCGTCGGCCCCGAGGTGGGTGTTGCCGTTTGCATGGAGCGCTCGCTTGAAATGGTCGTGGCGTTGTTGGGAATCATGAAAGCCGGAGGCGCTTACGTCCCACTTCATCCTGCCTACCCGAAAGACAGCCTCGCTTTTCAATTGCAGGACTGCCGCGCCCTCGTGCTATTGACGCTCTCCGAGCTGATGGGACTGATGCCCGAGTCCGCTGCTCAAGTCATCTGTCTCGATACGGAGGCGGAGGCCATTGCGCTCCAGAGTGACGAGCAACCGTTAAGCGGAGCTGATCCCGGCAACATGGTGCTGCTCCAATACACCTCGGGCTCGATGGGCAAACCGAAGGGCATTGTGCTTGAGCACAGGAGCTTGGTCAATTACCTGAGTTGGGTTAACGAAGCTCTATTCGACGAGACCATGCAGAATGTGCCTTCGGTCAGTCGGCTCACCGTCGATGCCTCGCTTAAGCAACTCTTCGCGCCGCTCCTGCGAGGTGGTCGAGTGTGGATCATCCCGAGCGATGTCGTTCTGCAACCTGCCGCGCTGTTGCGGGAACTCAGCACCATACCCAACGTCGGTCTCAACTGCGTTCCCTCCCTCTGGAGCGCCGTGCTTGAGACCATTGAAGCGGGGGAGCCCAACGCCGCCGCGCTCAAAAATCTGACCGGTCTCCTCATCGGCGGAGAAGAGTTGACCGAAGAGATTACGCAAAGGTCTTTGGCTGCGCTCCCACAGCTACAGATATGGAATCTCTACGGCCCCGCCGAAGCGACCGCAAACATCACTGCGGGCAGAATCACTTCGTCCGAGTCAATAACCATCGGGCGCGGGATAGCGAACACACAAGTTTACATCCTCGACTCCCGCCTCCAACCGCTCCCCCTCGGCTCTCCCGGCGAACTCTTCGTCGGCGGCCTCCCGCTCGCCCGCGGCTACTTCCACCGCCCTGACCTCACCGCCGCCTCCTTCCTCCCCAACCCTTTCTCCTCCTCCTTGGGTTCACGGCTCTATCGGACAGGCGATCTCGCACGCTTCCTGCCCGGCGGCCAACTGGAGTTTCTCGGGCGCGCCGACCAGCAACTCAAAGTCCGCGGCTTCCGCATCGAGCCCGGCGAGGTCGAGAGCGCGCTCTTGCGCCATCCACAGGTGCGCCACGCCGTCGTCACCGCCCGCGAAGACACCCCCGGCCTCAAGCGGCTGGTCGCCTACCTCGTCTGCCAGCCGCGCGAGCCGGGCTCGCCGCCCAACCCCGCGACCGCCGAGTGGCGCTCCTTCCTCGCCCCGCTGCTCCCCGAGCAGATGGTACCGTCAGCCTTCGTCCTGCTGGCGGCGCTGCCGCTACTGCCCAACGGCAAGCTTGACCGCCGCTCGTTGCCCGCCCCCGACCTGGCGAGTCTTTCAGCGCGCACGACACATCGCGCGGCGCGCACGCCCGAGGAGGCGATGTTGTGTGCCATCTGGCGCGAGGTGCTGGGTGTCTCGGAGGTCGGAGTCGATGATAACTTCTTTGAGTTGGGCGGTGACTCGATACTGAGTATTCAGATCATCGCGCGGGCGAACCGAGCGGGGCTGCGGTTGACGCCGCGCCAACTCTTCGAGCATCAGACGGTGGCGGGGCTGGCGGCGGTGGCCGATACGAGCCGGGTGGTGGTGGCCGAGCAGGGAGCGGTGGAGGGCGGGGTGCGGCTGACGCCGATTCAGGCGCGGTTCTTCTCATGGGTGGAGGTGGCTCCGCATCACTTCAACCAGACGGTGATGTTGGAGGCGCGCGCGGCACTCGACCTCGTGGCGCTGGAGCGGGTGGTGGCGGCCTTGGTGGGGCATCACGATGCGCTGCGGCTGCGGTTTATGAGAGACGAGGCGGGGGCGTGGGTGGCGCACAACGCGGCGGTGGAAGAGTCGCGGGTCGTGAGCCTCATTGACCTCAGTGCGGTGGGGGGGCAGGCAGGTAGTAAGGCAAGTAATGAGGTAGGCAGCGGGGCAGGCGGCGATGTGGAGACACGGCGCAGGTTACTCGAAGCGGCGGCAGCACAGGCCCAGCAGAGCCTCTTCTTGAGCGATGGGCCGCTGCTGCGGATCGTCCTCTTCGACGGTGGCAATGGCCTCGGCGTGCGGCTGCTGCTCGTCATCCATCACCTGGTCATTGACGGCGTCTCCTGGCGCATCCTGCTCGACGACTTGCAGCGCGGCTACGAGCAAGCAACGACGGGCGATCCCATTGACTTCGACGCGAAGGGGACGAGTTGGCGCGAGTGGGCCGAACGCCAGCACGCGTATGTCACCACAGCCGTAGCTGAGACTCGGTACTGGGAAGCAGAGGTCAGTGGTGAGCGCGCGCTCCTGCCGCGCGACTTCGAGGACGGCGACAACCTGATGAAGGACGCGGAGGTAGTGACGAGATGGCTCGACGAGACGCAGACGCGGGCGCTGTTGACCGAAGTACCAGCGGCGTATCGCACACAGATCAACGACGTGCTGCTGGCGGCGCTGGCCGAGACATTGGGCGGATGGTGCGGCGGCGAGCGGGTCGTGGTGGAGTTAGAGGGGCACGGGCGTGAGGAGTTGGGCGAGGGCGTGGACGTGACGCGCACCGTCGGATGGTTCACCTCTCGCTTCCCCGTCGCGTTGGAGACGATAGCGGGAGCGGGCAGCGGCGAGCGGCTGCGACGGGTCAAGGAGAAGCTGCGGAAAGTACCGAAGAAGGGTGTGGGCTTCGGTGTGCTGAAGTATCTGGGGGGCGGAGAAGTGGGGGAGCGGCTGCGGGGAGCAGAGGAAGGCGAGGTGAGCTTCAACTACTTGGGGCAGTTCGACGGGGTGCTCAAAGAAGGTGGACTGTTGAAAGGAGCGTTGGAGAGCGGGGGAGCGAGCCGTGACGGGCGGCAGGCGAGGGTGCAGGTGCTGGAGGTGAGCGGGGGTGTGGCGGGTGGGCGGTTGCAGATGAACTGGCGATACGGGAAAGAGATACATGAGCGGGCGACGGTGGAGCGGGTAGCAGAGGAGTACATGGCGAGTCTGGGGCGGATGGTGGAGCAGGGTCGAGCGGGGGAGGGAGTGGAGTACGGGGTCGGGGACTTCGAGTTGGCGGAGATGAGCGAGGCGGAGGTGCGGGCGGTGGCGGGGAGTCGGCGCGACATCGAGGACATCTATCCCCTCTCGCCGATGCAGCAGGGTATGCTTTATCACTGCCTGAGCGTCGAATCCAGTTCTTACTTCGGTCAAACCAGCTTTGCCATTCGCGGTGAGCTGGATGTCAAGGCGTTCGCAGGAGCTTGGCAGCGCGTGATGGATCGGCACTCGATGCTGCGCACCGCTTTCGATTGGGAACACCTCAAGAACCCTGTGCAGATCGTGAGTACTAAAGTGGCGCTGCCGCTCCAACGCTACGATTGGCGTGAGCTGCCGCCGTCCGAAGAGGAAGAACGAATCAAAGCCTTCCTCAAGGCGGATCGGGAACTTGACTTTGACCTGTCACGGGCTCCGCTGATGCGTCTGAGCCTGATTCAAGTCAGCGACGACACGTATAACTTCATCTGGAGTCATCATCACATACAACTCGATGGCTGGTCAGTGCCCTTGTTGTTGAAGGAAATCTTTCTATCCTACGAGGACTTCCGAAACGGTGAGGAGCCGCAGCGAGAAGCGGGCCTGTCCTACCGCGACTACATCGCCTGGCTGCGGCGGCAGGACATGTCCGAGGCCGAATCGTTCTGGCGGAAGACACTCAAGGGCTTCGGTGTCCCGACGCCTTTCGGCATTGATCGCGCGCGCGTCGTGCATTTGAGGCAGAAGGGAGCACACGGCGATGCGCGCCTACAGTTATCCGAAGCGTCTACCGAAACTCTCCAATCGCTTGCTCGCCAAAATCACCTGACGCTGAACACCATCGTGCAGGGCATGTGGGCGTTGCTGTTGAGTCACTACAGCGGCGAGAAGGATGTGGTCTTCGGCATCACGGTTTCAGGCCGTCCGGCTGAATTGGTCGGCGTGGAATCAATCATCGGCCCGTTCTTCAACACCCTGCCGATTCGAGTCGGCGTCAACCCAGAGTCGCCGGTTCTATCGTGGCTGAGTGAATTGCAGACGAGCCACGTCGAGTTACACCAGTTTGAATATAGCTCGCTCGTGCAGCAACACAGCGACGTGCCCTTAGGCCAACCTTTGTTTGAAAACATTCTGGTCTTTGAAAACTATCCGGTGGACTCGTCGTTGCGTGAGCAGAAGTCGAACGTGGAGGTGCTGAGCGTTCGAGCTTCATTGCAGTCGAAGTACGCGCTGACGTTGATTGCGAGGCCGACACCGGTACTATCGTTCCGTATCGCTTATGACCAAAATCGCTTCGACGCGACGGCCATCGACCGCATGCTGGAGCATCTACGATCCCTGTTGGAAGATTTGGCGGCCAATCCGGCGCGGCGCGTCTCGGAATTACAATTCTTGAGCGAAGCGGAACGGCGTCATCTCCTGGGCACGTGGGACGGCGATGACACGACCCGCGCAGATGATGAGTGTGTCCACACGAACTTTGAGACGCAAGTCGAGAGTACCCCGGACGCCCTCGCCGTGGTGAACGGGCAGGAGCACTTCTCCTACCGAGAACTCAACGGAAAGGCCAACCAAGTTGCACATCACCTTCGAGCTTTGGGCATTGGGCCGGAGACCTGCGTAGGACTTTACGCGGACGACGAGTCGGAAATGATTATCGGCATGTTGGGTATTTTCAAAGCCGGCGGGGCTTACCTCGCGCTCGACACGCGGGCCACGGTCGAACATCTGGCTTTCATCATCATGGACGCAGAGTGCTCCGTCGTTCTGACGCAGCGGAGGCTGGCGAGTCAACTGGACTTCTGTCAGACGGCGGTCATGGCTCTGGATACGGAGGCGGTTGCGTGTGAAAGCCGCGAGAACCTATCCGGCGGGACAACTGCCGATGGCCTCGCCGCCGTCATCTACGGCAAATCCCCGATCAGTGATTTGAAGGGCACGATGGTTACTCATCGCGGTGTCTGCAACAGTTTGAAATTGAAGCAGAGCCTCAGCCCCATCTCCGAAGCAGACCGTGTACCAACTGGGCTGGCAGGCGGCATCGAGGAGCATGGCCTCGGACTATTCTGGCCCCTTACAACGGGCGCAACTCTCGTCGTCGCCAACCCGGAGGCTGGGTCGCGGGTCGTCGATCAGGGCGAGCGTAAAGTTGAGCTTGATGTGTGGCTTGATACCCACGCGGGCGTCGAATTGCACAGCTTTTACAAACTGCCGGAAGCTGGCGGCGAAGTCAGCCGCTTGTTCAGCGACGAGGAAGACGAACACCGCTCCGCGTGCATCGCGGGCGCTACCGCAAATACTCTGATGTGCTTGCTGAACGTTAAACTTGAACTGGTTCCGGTCGGGGTTGTGGGAGAGCTATATGTCAGTGGGGTTTCACTCGTGCGCGGGTACATCAATCAACCCGCGCTGACGGCTGAGCGGTTCATCCCCAATCTCTTCAGCAGTGAGCCGGGCGCGAGACTGTTTAAGACGGAGAAACTCGGGCGGCGGCGTGACGACGGGAGTATCGAAATCATCGGTCGCGTCGATCAGCGCGTAAGGGTCGGCGGAGCGAGCATCGATCTCGGAGAGGTCGCAGCGGTGCTAGCTCAACACCCTTCGGTGCGCGAGTCGTATGTGACCCTGAGGGACGCGGGTTATGGCGAGCAGCGATTGATAGCTTACCTCGGTCTTCAACAAGGTGCTGTCGCCGTCAGTTCGTCGGAGATGCGCGGCTTTATGCGGGGGCGTGTGTCTGAGCAGATGATTCCCGACCTCTTTGAATTTCTAGAAGAGTTGCCGAAGCGGCGCGACGGCAGGTTGGACGTTGAAGCGCTCCTCGCGCCGCAGGAGTCAGGCGGCGAGAGCGACCTTGAGGCGACAGGCTCACACACGCCTGTGGCGGAGATGTTGGCGGGCATCTGGGCGGAGATACTGGGGGCCAGAAAGGTAGGTGGAGAGGACAACTTCTTTGAGATGGGAGGGCATTCGCTGCTGGCGACGCAGTTGGTGTCCAGAATCAGAGAGACTTTCGAGGTGGAAATCTCTTTGAGAAGCCTCTTCCAATCGCCGACCGTGACGGGTCTGGCCGAAATAATTGATGAGATGATGAAGTCAGAGCACGGCCTGCTCGCGCCGCCGATGGTGTTGGTCAGTCGGGATGCCGAACTGCCGCTGTCGTTCGGCCAACAGCGGCTCTGGTTCCTCGACCAGATGGAGCCGGGTAACACTTTCTACAACGGCATGACGGCAGTGAGGCTGTCAGGCAAGCTGCACGTCACGGCGCTCGAACAGACGCTCAATGAGATTGTGCGGCGTCACGAAGTCTTGAGGACGAGTTTCCCGACCGCCGACGGCAAACCTCTTCAGGTCATTAGCCCCGCCGCGCACTTGAGCTTGCAGGGCGTCGATTTGAGTGAGTCACCGGACGCGGAGCAGGCCGCGCGCCGAATGGCGAATGGGGAAGTGCGGCGGCCATTCGACATCAGCCGTGGGCCGCTCTTGCGGGTCACGCTACTGAGGCTCAGCGCGGAGGAGCATGTGGTGTTATTCGCCGTCCATCACATCGTCTTCGACGCATGGTCGCGCGCGGTGCTGGTGCGTGAAGTCGCCGCGCTGTATGCGGCCTTCCACGAAGGCCAGCCTTCGCCTCTGCCGGAGCTTGAAGTCCAATACGCCGACTACGCACACTGGCAGCGCAACTGGCTACAGGGCGAAGTCCTTGAGGAGCATCTCTCCTTTTGGCGCAGGCAGCTCGGTGGCACTCTGCCCACGCTTCTGTTGCCCGTGGATAGGACTCGACCGGCTGTGCCCACTTATCAAGGCGCGCGCCACGTCTTCACTTTATCCAAAGAAGTGTCGAATGGGTTGAAAGCCCTGAGCCGCCGCGAGGGGACGACCATCTTCATGACGTTGCTGGCGGCTTACAACGTCCTGCTCTATCGCTTTAACCGACAGGAAGACATCCTTGTTGGAACCTCCATTGCCGGGAGGACTCACAGCGAAACCGAAGCGCTGATAGGGTTCTTCATCAACATGCTGGTGCTCCGCGCGAATCTCTCCGGCGACCCAACCTTCCGCGAACTGTTAGCCCATGTCCGCGAGCAGACGCTCAACGCATACGCGCATCAGGGTCTGCCCTTCGACAAGATTGTGGAGGAGTTGCAGCCCGAACGCCAGTTGAGCAAGTCGCCCATCGTACAGGCCGTCTTCGGTATGCAGAACGTGCCGGGCAAGCCGCTCGAACTACCCGAACTGAAGCTTAGTCCGGTCGAGTTCGAGAACGAAACGGCGAGATTCGACTTGACGCTCTTGATGTCTGAGGAGGCGGACGGCCTCAGAGGTATCTGGAGGTACGCCACAGACCTGTTCGACGCCGAGACCATCGCCAAAATGACGGGCCGGTTCGAGACCCTTTTGCGCGCCGTCGTCGAAACACCCGAATCACGAATCGACAGTCTGGAATTCCTCACTGAGTCCGAAAGAGACCATCTGACTCTTCAGGAGAACATCCACGCTGAGTCCAGCTACCAAAAGCTCAGGAGCGTTAAGCCCAAGACTATCTCTGCCGCGAAGAAGTGAGCGGCAGAGACGGAAGCTCCCCTGAGTCTCTATCACTTTGAGCAGTCCAATGTATAGTACTGAGAAAACAGAGGTGAATGATGACGAAGCAAGCGGTACAAGACGAATCCAGCTTTAGCAAGTTTCGCGATGTCAAACGAAGAACCGTCAAGCTCTCGCAGGAGGCGCTGATTCGGACAAGCTACCTAGACCCGGACGAAAAGTTCCCGCTGGTCATCCAGCCTAATGTCGAGAACCTCAACCTTGCCGGGTGGGCCGTTGGGAACCGCGACTATGCGCAGACGCAATTGCTGGCGCACGGGGCCATTCTGTTCAGGGATTTCAACGTGAAGTCGATGGACGAATTTCAACAGTTCGCGCGCGCCATCTCCCCCGACCTGCTGGGGTATTTGGAACGCGCTGCACCGCGCACCGAAGTCGGCTCAAAAATTTTCACCTCGACTGAATACCCGGCAGATCAGCACATCCCGCTCCATCACGAAATGTCTTATTCACATAACTGGCCGACCAAAATCTGGTTCTACTGCGAGCAGCCCGCCGCCGAAAGAGGTGCTACCCCGATCACCAACGACAGAAAAATTATTCATCTGATCCCGCCCGAGATCAAAGAACGGTTCATGCAAAAGAAGGTCATGTACGTCAGGAATTATGGCGAAGGGGTAGATATGTCGTGGCAGGAAGTTTTTCAGACTGAGGAGCGGTCAGTGGTCGAAGAGTATTGCCGGAAAGTTCATACGGAATTCGAGTGGCGTGGCGGCAATCGGCTCAGGACACGTCAGATACGACAGGTCGTGGCGACACATCCGCAAACAGATGACACCGTGTGGTTCAATCACGCGCATATGTTCCACGTCTCTAATTTACAGCCCGCGGTGCGCGAAGCTTTATTGAGTGAGTTCAAAGAGGATGAGCTTCCGCGAAATGCTTTCTACGGCGACGGCACTTCGATTGAAAGCTCGGTGCTCGAAACCATTCGTGATCTTTACATGAAGCAGGCCGTCATCTTCCCTTGGCAGAAGGGCGATGTTCTGATGGTAGATAATTTTCTGGCATCGCACGGGCGAGAGCCGTTTGTCGGGCCGCGCAAAGTTCTTGTCGCAATGGCCGAACTCTACACTAACCGCGACCTTTGATTTCGGCCCTGAGACATCTATCCACCGACCTTGCCGCCGCAATTTATGCGGCCATACGAACCCTGTGCACGCCCGAATGGGCCACCCCGTCCGGCTTCTTCTTTCCGGCGGCAATCCATTTCGACAATCCTCGGGCAACTCATCTTTCCTTAATGTTCGATAGAAGGATTCGAGTTTGATGGACGGCCTTACAGACCATCAGCGGTCTTAAAAGTAGTTGGGAGCCTACGCTCTACCACTTCCCATCGACCGTCTCATTTATGAATGGAAGGACAGAATTAATGCAAGAAGTACTGGAAAGTTCCGCACCGGGCCAGAGCATCGAAGGGTATCGGCTCTCACCGCAGCAACGAAGGGTCTGGAGGCTGTTCAGCCAGTCTGCTGTCATGCCCGCCGCCTCCCAGTGCGCCATCACGGTCTCGGGCCGTGCCTCCGCGCCGCTGC
>JAABUR0100004528.1_pt1 | contig 18488 bp, 18 predicted proteins | sample 5560091 | NCBI WGS metagenome assembly JAABUR01 (sample SAMN10711879, study PRJNA513375) | rock metagenome | isolation source: Antarctica rocks | place: Antarctica: Victoria Land, University Valley sud | reverse complement strand
AAGGAAACCACCCTCCCCGGTGAGCCGTAGCCCGTCATCACCGACCTTAGACATCAGATCGTCCAACAGACCGGCCTCGACCATCCTGTCGACCGTCTCCCGTGCCGTTAACCCACCCTCAGCAGGCCCAGGCTCCTTCGTCATGGCATCCATCATGCGTTCACTCCTCCAAGAAAGTTACTTACACAGAGAACCTGACACCCCCCACCGACATCGGGTTGATCGGGAACACCTCATAGCCGGCGCTCACCAAGGCGGCGACCCAGGAGCCGCGGTCGGTCTCAATCCCGACCTTCACCTCGGCCGCCGCGTCTCCGACGTCAAGATCGATCAGGTCCTCCGGTAAGTGTTCTGCGATCAAGGCATGCAGCCGAGTCACTCCTTTGAGCCCTTCCGGTAGCCGCTTTCGAGCCAGCACCCGGCCGGCATCATCGACGATCTCGATGTCGTGATGATCCTCGGCCCAGTCATCTCCCACGAACAACATCTCGTCTCCTGTCCCGGGCCTGCATCGGCGCAGACACCGTCAGCAGCGTGGAGGAGACAGCCAGCTATCTAATGGTCAAGTGCTCACCGAAACGGACCGGGGCACGTCATCCCAGCAGCGGTTACGCCTCCTCACGACCAGCGGGCGCACGGTCTGCCGCGAGACCTCAAAAGTCAGATCCGAAGAGTGCTGACCCACCAGCCGCTACCAGAACCGAGCCTGCCAAACAAACCCGGCAGAAGCCATTAGATCCGTATGCTTCGAAGCCAGCGATACCGTCGGGTGGTGACTGCCTCGTTGCCTCCCTCCGCCCGTGCCCTGACCCCGGACGAGGAGGAACTCATCGAACTTGCCCGAAAGACCATTGACGCCACCACGGACGCGGGTCCCGGCGAGGACGGCTTTCACACCATGGGTGCAGCCGTCAGAAGCGGAGACGGCCGGACCTTCACAGGCGTGAATCTCTATCACTTCACCGGCGGCCCCTGTGCCGAACTCGTCGCCCTCGGTGCAGCCAGGGCAGGCGGTGCCACCAAGATCACTCAAATCGTTGCGGTGGGTAACCACGGGAGAGGCCCGGTCGGACCGTGCGGACGTGACCGCCAAGTTCTCTTCGACTACTACCCGGGTGTTCGGGTCATCCTGCCCACCCCGGAAGGTCTGCGCAGCATCGCTATCGGTGATCTCGTTCCTCTCGCGACGGCATGGTCCTTTGAAGGTGGCTCTGAGATGGCATGACCAAGGTGCGCTCGCAGCGGCATGAGCGTGCGGTTGAAGACCCCTAGGCGGTACCCCGGATCTCGTCGAAGTGGTCCAGGTTCTTCTTGAACTCAGCACTGGACCAAACCCGTAACGGCGGCTCGGTCATTTTGCTGACGGCGCTCGTGTCCATGTCCTGCACCCTCAGTCCGGAATCGCGCCCATCGCCGCGCGCAGGGCATCGATCTGAGCCTGCAGTTCCTCGTTGGTTGCCATGCGGCGACGCTAACGCATGACTCCCGGAGCGACTGCTCCTGCTTGACCGCGCACGGAGAGCGGCAGATGAGTACGTTGAAGATTATGGTTGAAGACTCGGACGTCGCAATGGACAACGAGCACGAAGCCACTGACGACGAATGACCCGGTCGCATCTCCTACTGATTGGCGGTCGGTCCGGCGTCGGCAAGTCCACGGTCGCAGCCGAGATGCATCGCCAACTCGCCGAGCACGGCGTGCATCACGCCTGGATCGAAGGCGACAACCTCGACATGGCCTTCCCGGTGCCATGGAAGGCGGGCCACCAGTTGGCTGAGGCCAATCTGGCTGCGATGTGGTCGAACTACAGAGCTCTCGGCTACACCCGACTGATCTACGTCAACACCGCGAGCGTGCTTCCGCATGTGATCGCCTCCCTCACGACCGCTATGGGCGATGACCCGATAGTGCATGGCGTGATTCTGACGTCGAGCGACGCGGTGGCCGAGCAACGACTCGTCGCACGCGAGGTCGGCGGCGGCCTGGATTACGCCTTAGGACGCAGTCGCGAAGCGGCTCTCGAGTTGGAAGCCTCCGCTGCACCGGAAGTCACCAGGCTCAACACCGATGAACGTTCGGCGACTCAATTGGCCGCCGCGATCATCACATTGACCAGGTGGGACGCGCCCTAACCCAAACTGGCGTTCCAACGGGCCGACCGGCCGTCTCGCGCGGGAAAGGCGGGGCGCAGGCATGTGAGTGCGTTTAGCCCGTGCTCAGGGACTCCAGGAGGTGGCCTGTGCCCACTGTTCAGCGAGCGTCATCAGAAGAGGTTGCACGGTTGCCTTGATCTGGCCGTAGTCGTAGATGTCGGTGGCGGTCTCGGCCAGGCGGATTTTGAACAGTCCCCACGCGGCTCGGCTGTTGGCATCGGACCGGAGGTAGTCGCGAAACAACAACGAGTATCGGGCTGTAGGCGAGGCGACCTCGCGAATGTGGATGTTGACTCACCTGCCGCCCGGCGGTGGCGCGAAGACACGCTTCGGATAGGTGGCCTCGTCGAACGTCTCCATCTGGTTCCAGTCTTCGGGCCGTTCGCGGAAACCGTCTGCGACCAGGGCGCCGAAGTCGGCGTCGGTGAGTGATCGGACGCGCACCATGGCGTCGATGCAGTCTTTCGCGGGCATGCCTGCGACTGATGTCGACCCGATGTAGTCAACCGCTACTGCTGCGGGGACCAGGTGCTCCAGACGCGAGACGAGCTCACGGCCTTCGTCAGCCCATCGACGCTGATACGGGAGCACGTCTACCTGTGCGGCGAACGGTTCGTCGGGGAAGGGCACGAACGGGAGTGTGCCGGACAGCCGCATGAGAGTGTGTGGCCTGGCTAATCGTCAGGGGTGGTCGTCGCGACCATGTGCGGGCTGAGCCCTAGTAGTTCGGGAACGCGCTCAATGGCGCGTGCGGCATCCAGAACGACGTTCCAGGCGGTGTGGTCACCTACCCGCCTCTGCATGTCGTCGCTTGAGAGCGGCAAAACCTTCGACGCCCACGAGGTCGTCAAGTCGTAGACCTGCCTCGGCGACCTCGTCTGCCAGGTCGCCTGGCCGATGGGTGTAGCCAATGAACCCGTCTGGCACGACTGGCGGTAGGTTCCCGGTCCGTTCCGACTCGGGAAGAAGGGGCAGGAAGTCTGGAAAGTGCTCGTACAGCCGCTCCTGGAGCACACCATCCAGGCGAGCCGCCCAGCGCGAGATCGCGCCGATGAAGATCGGGCCGCCGTTGCGAACGACGCGGCGGGCTTCCGACAGAGTTTGGATCCGATCAGTGCGTTCGGGCAGGTGGTACATGGGTCCTAGGAGGAGGACGGCATCAACCGAGGAGTCCGGCAGGTCAAGCTGCGGGCGTCGGCCACAGCAGTGCGGATTGACGAGTGTCCGGACGACTGAAGTTGCTCGACATGGAGACCCATCACGTCGCGGTGCTCCAACTCGTAGCCCAGCTCGGCGAGCCACAGGGCGTACCGCCCCGGGCCGCCACCTATGTCCGCTATGACCGCGGGCGCCGCTGGCAACCGGCGCAGGAGGATCTCTTGGGTCCGCGCGAATTCCAAGACCCCCTTGGGCGCAGCGAGACGATCGCGCTCCTTGCCTTGCTGGTAGTAGGCCTTCATCTCAGCATCTGGGGCAACCACAAAGCTGACCCTGCCTGAGCGGAGCGCGAAACTCACCCTCTTTGAAGTCTCGGTGGGAGCTTCGTGGCGAAGGTCAAGGGTGAGACCGCCCTCAAAGAGCGGCGACCGCTCATCGGCAGATCCGGGCGCTCGCAGGTTGTAGCCCTTTCTGGGCGGTAGTCAGTGGCTCCGAGGATGCAAAGTAGGCAGCCGGCACTGGCGTGTATGGTCCCGGTCGACGCACTGACCTGTGACCGGAGCTCGACCTGAACCGCCCGTGGGCGTTTGCACTCTCCCAATCGCGTGTTGGCGGGCGAGGCGTACCCCGCACGGTTCAGGCGAGAACGTGCACATCTCCGCTGTTGGTCCGAACCAACCAGGAACGCGACAAGGACCAAAATGGCCGACCATTGAGAGTCCATCCGGGATCGCCCGCCGGACCTCAAATCCCGGCCGCTGCGCGGGAACGCTCCTCGGCGTAGGTCGCCACCGGGTGCAAATCAGCCCGTTGTCGCACGCCTCGCGGGAATCACGCGGCAACGGGGTGGTGAGGCAATCGTCGAGGTCGCCAAGCCGAACCCGATCGACCGGCTCGGCCGGTCGCCGCGCTGGCGTCGCGTGATCTGGGCGTGGCGGTGAACCCGAAGCCAGGTGCCGCCGGTGGTCTGGTCGCGCACGTTGGTGGCATAAGAACAGCACCGACGGGCTACGCCGTGGGCCGCGGTAGTTCCGGGTGACCTGGCCTGAGGAGCTGTGGCACTTCGACCTCACCGAGGGTGTGGTCCGTCACTCGAGGGGCTAGCCGCGAGCCGTGCCTTCGTTTCGCGGTGTGTTGAGGAGATCGTGGATGACCGAGACGACGTCGTCGATGGTGTGCATCTGGTGTGCCACGGCCAGGTCGGAGTCGTCGATGACCAGTTCGCGCCCGAAGACTTCGGCGAGTTTCGTCCATACCGTGCCGACGAGCACCAGGGCCGGGGTGTTTGCCTCGGTCTGGGCTGCGGCCCACACGATGCTGGCCTCGCTCAGTGTTCCGAGTCCGCCGGGCAGGGCGACGACCACGTCGGCGGCGAGCAGGTGGCGTAGTCGTTCGGCGTAGTCGGCGCTCCAGCGCAACTGGGTGTGGCTTTCGTGAGGGGTCAGGTGCTTCCAGGCTGACATCGGTAACCCGATGGTGTGACCTCCGACCGAGCGGGCGCCGGTCGCGGCGGCGCCCATCAGGCCGCCGTACCCGCCGGTGACTACCGTCCATCCCTCGCCGGCCAGGGCGGCCCCCAACCGTTCGGCGTCGGAGTAGCGGGGATCTTCGGGCCCGATGCGTGCGGAGCCGATGATGGCGACCTCAATGGATGAGCCGTCGGGAGGCCTATCCGGAGACGAGCTGGTAGCCACGCAGACCCTTCCTGCCCGACAGCGTGAGGATCACTCCGCGTAGTACGCCCTCGCTGTACTCGCTGCCTGGGTTGACGGCCACCGTCTTGCCGATCCGGGCCTCTCCGCGGGACTCGTGGATGTGGCCGTGCAGGCTCAGCATCGGCTGGTACGTTGCGATCGCGTCACGGACCGCAGAGCTACCTACTCCGGCGATCACTGGCGACCCGCCCTTGACGACCGGCCGGAAGTCCGCGTCGAGCTCCATGGCCTGGTCGATGGGGGTGTCCTTGGGTGGGACGTGGAGATTGAAGATCGCGCGTCGTGGGTCCTCGAGCTTGGCGACCTGCTCGTCGATGACCTTGCGTAGGTCGGCCTCGTCGAGCTCCCGCGGCGAGTCCCACGGGGTCCGGTTGGAGTAGCCGACCGAGATCATCGGGAAGCCTCCGGGGAGCTCGACGACACGGCTGTCGGCGTTCACCACGATGTCGCTTCCCGAGAGCAGATCGTCGATGAACATCGGGTCGTCGTTGCCGGGCGCGAAGATCACTTCGATGCCGGTGTCGCCGAGCCGGTCCTCGGCCATGTCGATCCACCGGCTCATGGTGTGGGTCATCAGCTTGCGGAACAGCTCGTCGACCCGGGCCGGGTCCGCACGCAGGGCCGCCATCTCGTCAGGGGTCATGGGGTGGGGGTAGAAGCCGGCATCGGAGATGAACTTGTTCAGACCGGCCAGTCCCGTGGAGTCGACCACCCGCTTGCGGCCGAACAGGTGGGCTGAGTACTCATCGGGTCCCAGCTCGACGACCGGCACGATCATCTTGCCGGTGATGTCACCCCCCATCACGACGGCGTCGACGCCGTAGAACTCGCCTGCGTTGAGGAACTTGCGTAGGCAGACGTCCGAGCCGTGGATGTCGGTGGCGAAGAAGACCTTGGTGTCCCTCATGCGTGTGCTCCTCCCACTTCCTCGGGCAGGTCGTACCAGGGTGTCTTGCGGCCGACCATGCTGCGCGCCTTCCAGCGCATCGACTTCGGTGCTGACTGCAGTGAGGCCTCGATGGCGTCCAGGCGCTGCGTGACCACAGTGGCGTCTCCGGGCTCGAGCAGTTCGCTGGCCGCGGTGCGCACCAGACTCAGGTTGTCGGTGACGGTGGTAAACCAGCCCCAGTCGGTAGAGGTGACCTCGCGCAGTCGGTCCAACGACATGGCGTCGACTCCGGCGGTGGGGGCGCCTGCGATGTTGGCGGTCTCGTGGGTGAGCACCAGGCGTACGGCATCCACGAGGTCCTTCCGGTTCACCTCGTGGATCTGCAGCTTCGTCAAAAGCAGGTCTGCAGCGTCGAGGGCGTAGGGGTGGTGGTGCAGGCGTGCGGACAGGTCCAGGCGGTGGCACATGGCGAACACACCCACGAAGACGTCGACCTGTCGCTTGTTCGTGGTGTCGTAGAACAGCATCCGCTGGGCTCCGTGCAGGGCGTTGAAGCGTTCGTTCGGTCCGTAACCGGCAGCCTGCATGAGTTGGGTGGTCTGCCGCGTCGCTCGTGCGGCGACCACGACGTCGAGGTCGCCGTATCCGCGCTCGAGCGCCGCGGGCACCGCGCGGTGGTCGTGCACCGCGACGCCCACGCCTCCGAGCAGACGGACCGGTAGGCCGGTGGCTGTCGCGGTATCGACCAGCCGCAGCCCCTCGGCGGCGACTTCGGCAAGGGGCGTGGTCATGCGGGGTCTCCGACCGTGGCTCGATGGATCGTCTCGTAGTGCTCGGCGCGGGCTTCCTCACTCGAGAAGTTGTAGGAGCGTTTGCCGGCCAGGGTGGCAAGGTGGAACCCGACCAGCGACAGCGGCAGGGCGGCCGTCACCGGCGACAGCTCCTCGGGCACGCCGGGGCCTAGGGGGAGCCACAACTCGCTCTCGGACCGGTTGTCCGGCTCGACGTCCGAGACGACCACCGGAGCAGCACCCACGAATCGCAGTTCGGAGAGGATCTCGACCCCTCGGTCGTGCGCGGCGCCGGAAGGGTTGACGAGCACGACCGGGTCTCCGGACGTGGTCACGAAGTACTCCTCGTGTGCCCACTCCTCGAGGTTGGTTGACACGGCAAGGCGCTGGGGTCCCTCGAACAGCTTGGCGGCACCGAACCGGGCCGTCGCCTCGTTGGGACCCGCCCCCAAGTACGTGGTCCACGAGCGCGTGAGCAGCAGCCGGGCGGCATCCACGGTGACGTCGCCACAGAGCTCGAGGGTGCGTGCCGCCTGGGCCGGCAGTTCGGCAAGTGCGCGGCCGAGCCGGCCGTCCTCGCCGCGGAGTTCGGAGACCAGCGCTGCCAGGCGCAGCAGGCTTCCCAGCATCGCGACGTACGTCGAGGTGCCCGGTGAGAAGCCCAGCGTCACGACATCGAGCGGCACCACCTCGTCACTGGCATGGGCCAGCTGGCTGTCGGGAGCGTTGGTCAGCGCGAAGACCGGGTGCCCGAATCGGCGGACCTGGATCGCGGCCTCGGTTGTCCGCCCGACCTTGCCGGAGAAGGACACGCACACCACGGCGCTCGCCTTGGGCAGGGCCCTGGGCAGGTAGCGCGCGAGATCGAGCGCGTGCACCGGGTGGGGCACGATCGGGGTGTGCCGATGAAACGCCAGGGCCGCGGCCTGCCCGGCGAAGGCGCTGTCGCCGCACCCGGTGAGCCAGAGGTGCTCGACGCCGCGGTCGACGAGGATGCGCGCGAGGCGGCCCAGATGCCCCTCGGCGTCCTCGAGGGTGTCGGAGATGACGTCGGGGATCATCGTGATCTCGTGTCGCATGACGTCGATGTCGTAGTCGTCGTCGGTCGGCGCATTCTGCGCCTCGCGGCGCCGGGGGGAGGTCGTTCCGGCCGGAGTCGGAGAAAGCGGCATCCGGGTGGCGCCCGCGGCGCAGTCTCGGGCTACCGTGTCGAGGTTGTCCGGCGGGTGGTCGAGCAGCCGCAGGCTGCCGGAGTTCGCGATCGCGAGGCCAGCAGTCGCCACCCCGAGGGCGACGGCGTCGACCGCTGCCATCCCGCGGGCAAGGCCGGCCGCCACGCTACCGCAGAATGAGTCACCGGCGCCGGTGGTGTCGACGACACGCGTCTCGATCGCGGGCACGTGGACCACGGTGTCATCGGCGAGGAGGTAGGCCCCACTGCCGCCTGCCTTGACCACCGCATGCCGCACACCGGACGCGACCAGCGAGGCGAGTCCCTCGCCGACCGTGGTCGTGCCGGTGAGGTCACGCAGTTCTTCCAGGCTGGGTTCGAACAGATCGATCGTCGCGGCCAGGGCTAGCACCCGCTCACGGTCCTCCCCGGCCCAGGCCTCGTGGGTGTCCAAGGTGACCAGTGCCGCGGGTGCGGCACGCCGGACCTCCTCGACGACGGCTTCGGCATGAGCCAGCGGCATCGCCGCGACATGGACGACCGCCGCACCCTCGACGGCGGCCGTGATGTCCTCAGGACGCGGAGCGATCTCACCTGAGCGTGCCGCGGGTGTGCGGTAGACCCAGTGCCGTCGGCCGTCCGGCTCGTAGATCACCCAGTTCTGCACGGTGGGTCCGAGAACGTCGACAACGTGGGTCAGGTCGACTCCCGCGGCGGTGAGCCGCTGCCACGCCTGGGCGGGGAAGTCCTCGCCGCGGCGCGCCACCAGCGTCACCGCCGCGCCGGCGGTGAGTGCCGCCGCCGCGGTGTGGACGCTGTTTCCGCCCAGCGTGCCCATCAGGGTCGTGCCGTCGGGCAGCACCACGTCGTCGATGGTGAGGTTCCCGACGACGACCACACGGTGGTCGCTCACTCCGGCGGGATTTCGCGGTATGCCAGGGACAGGTCGACACCGCGTCGCTTGTTCATCATCCAGGCCACGAAGTACCAGACCACGCCCACCGCGATCACGCCGATCATGAACTTCAGCGAGATCCCTCGAGTGACGGCGAACGTTGAGTTGACGGTGTCGTTGGCGATGAACATCACCATCAGGCCGCCCAAGGCGATCACGCCCCCGAGGCCAGCCAGCGTGACGGTGGGAATCCCGAAGAGGCGCCGGCCGCCACCGCCTTCCCAGATCTGGGGGAGTCGATAGGGGAAGACCACGCCGGCGAGGCTGACGAGGATGAAAGCGACGATCTGAGCCAGTAGTGCGCCCAGTAGGCTGGCCTGCGGGATCTGCACCAGTGCGATCAGGGCGACCACACCTGTGACGGCGCACAGCAGGATCGCCTTGACCGGTGTGTGGTGGCGGTCGCTCACGTCGCCGAGCCGGTGCGGGACGGTGCGGTCCAGCGACCAGGCGAGCATGTAGCGGGTCGCCTGCAGAGTCGACAGCGGAGTGCCCATGAGTGCCCAGAGGATGAACCCGAGGCCGATCAGCAACAGGATCGGGACGCTTCCGGTCAGCAGGCTGGCGAGCGTGTTGATGCTGGCCGGGATGCCGCCCGGGGTGGCGAGCTTGTCAGGACTGGTGTTGCTCAGATACGACAAGCTGTTCGCCCACTGTGACCCGACCGCGTGCTGGTAGATGAGGACGATCCCGGCCAGTACGGCGCCGTTGATGAGCACGCCGCCGACCATGGCGAAGTACTGCGTGCGGCTGGCGCGCTTGACCTCGCCACCGATCTGGGCCGAACCCTGGGCGTAGCCGACCACGAAGAACACCCACGGCAGCATCAGGATCGTTGCGGTCAGGCTGAACCCGTGAGCGGCGTTGAAGCCGGATGCCTGTGCCGTAGTCACGACGTCGGCGTACTTCAGGCCGTTGTTGCTCGCAGCCAGGTTGTTCCACTTCTGGGCGATGTCGCCGCTCTTGAACAGCAGCAGTCCTGCAACGAGCACGATGCTCAGACCGGCCACGACGAACAACCACTTCTGCACTCGCCAGTACCACTGGGAGCCGTAAATGAGGAGCACAGCGAAGCCGAACGTGAGCAGGGCGCCGATCACGATCACCCACCACTGTGTGGTGATGCCCAGCACCGTGTGCTCGGATACCAACGAGCTACTGGCGTCGATAAACACCTTGTGGTTGGTCACCGCCCCGATGGTTGTCAGGGCCACCGGTGCGGCGAAGGTGAGGGCGGCCCAGGCGTTGAAGCCGATCCAGAAAAAGATCAGCCACATGCCCTGGCTCCACGACAGAAGCCAGCCCGCGATCGGGTGCAAGGCACGACTGACGAAGACGTAGTCACCGCCGGAGCGGGGCATCGCGCCGGCGAACTCCGCGTAGACCCACAGCAGCGTGAAGGCCATCACCACGGTGCCGATGACGATCGAGAGCAGCATGCTGCCCCCCGGGAAGTTGCCGGGAGCCTGCAGGAGCATGAACACCGCCCCCAGAGCGACGTTCATGCCCAGGGTGTTCATGATCAGCGCATCCCACTTGGAGACCTCTCGGACGAGTCCCGTCGCGTTTCTCACGAACAGCTGGCCATCCTCGGAGAAGTCCGAGGGGATCGACGTCTGTGTCATTGCTTCTCCTCACCTGGAACGGTTGAAGGTGCCCGCGTGGCGGGCTCCCGAGTCAAGGGGTGCGTCGCTTCGCGACGCGTGCGCTCGTCGGCGGGACTTGCATGCATCCCGCCGCGGCGACTCTCGATGGCGAACCGGAAGTGCTCGGGTCGATAGAGCACCACGGAGTACTCCACGAGTCGGTCGCCCTGGTCGCGCGTCACACCGAGCACCTTCAGCAACGGACTCCCCGGAGTCAGCGCCATCAAGTCGGCATCCTCGAGACCGGCGCGGCCCACCTCGACGATGTTGTCCGCGGTTGTCATCTCCACGCCATGGACCTCGGCCAGCGCGTCATACAGCGAGCCCTCGCCGAGATTTCGTCCCGCCATCCCCCGATGAAGTCGCTCCGGGAGCCACGCGGTGAGCAGCGCGACGGGAACGTCCTCGAGGAGCGCCAGGCGACGCAGGCACCAAGCCTCCCGGCCCGACAGCTCCAGCGCCTGTCCCACCTCATCCGGTGGCTCCTCGATCGTGCTGCCCAGCACGTCAACGCGGGGGACCAAGCCTTGCTCTCGCATCGAGTCATGGAAGCTACCCAGGATCTGGATCTTCTCGACCATCCGCCGGGCCCGGACGAAAGTTCCCTTGCCCCGGGTGCGGTCGACGTACCCCTGCTTGGTGAGGTCGAGCATCGCCTGCCGCACCGGAGCCAGACTCACTCCCATAGCCTCGGCCAAGCAGCGCTCGTGGGGGAGCTGGGAGCCCGGGCGGAGCCAGCCCTGCTCGATGCCGAGCAGGACGGCCACCTTGATCTGGGCATGCAAGGGGGTGGGGCTGTGACGATGCACATCGCGTGCAAGCCGCTCTTCCATCGACGTGGTCACGGCACAACCATACAAAGTTATAACTTTGTGTCAAGAACAAGGACGCATTCCGCAAAATCGACCTCTCCGCAACCGCGCCAGCTCCACGGCTCACCGGCGGAGCTCTGAGTCCTTGACTGGTCTGGGGCATCGTGTGGCCTCGGAGCGGTCAACGATCGATGCGGGGTTGACCTGGCTCTGCGCGCCGACCTGCACTCTCCCTTTCGTGGGTTGGCGGGGGCCGGGTACCCCGCACGGTTCAGGCGCGAATGTGCAGATCTCCGCTGTTGGTCCGCGGGAGCCGAGGACGCTATCGACCCGTAGGTGTGGTGGCGTGATGTCCCGCAGCAGTCGAGGGGCACATTGGCGGCTGCGAAAAGACGCGTCTCCCCTAGGTCCCTCTAGCGTGGTCGGGGCGCAGGTCACGGCTCATTCGCCAGACTTCGCCTCGATCGCCTCGAGGTCGCGTACGGCGAAGCGGTGGTGCTCCCACTCCTCCTCGAGGATCACGTGCAGGCACGAGAGGGTTGTCTCCTGGTACTCGGGTTCCCACGGGTTCTTGCGCGTCGCGGCCAGCCCGTCTGATGTGACGGTGGCGAGGAAGTCGCGCACCATGGCGACGCGGCCCGCTCGGACCTCGAGCACAACGGCGTACGAAGATGTGACCGTCGTGAAGATCGACATGTCGTTGCAGTCGGTCTCGTATTCGACGTTCGGTTGACCGATGGGGTGGTATGGCTGTTCGACCTCCAGAATCGCATGGCCCAGCCATGTGTCCGTGGCCATGACCAGGTGCCGCAGGGTCTGCGCGAACGACCACTCGCCGCCTACCGACACGTCGACCGTGCCTGCCGGCATCGCCGCGACGCGCTCGAGCGTGGCCGCCCATGTGCGCGCTCGAGCGTGGCCCAAGCCGCGCGCAGGCCATCCGGATCCCCGGCGCGCCTGTCGGCGCGGCCGGGGAAACGACGGTTGAGCTCGGCTTCGACGAGTGGGACCACGTCGACGCCGTTGACGCGGAAGAAGCTTTTGCCATCGAAGAGCCACGGTGCGTCGATGTCCGCCCCCGACACGTCGACCCGCGCATCACGACGCCGGACAGGTCAGCCCGGATGAAGCGGGCGCCACATAGGTCCGTGTCGACGAACTCCGCTGCCTGCAGTTCGTCGGACCTGGTGAAGGTTGCCATGGCTTCTCCTGTCGAGCGCGCTCCGCGAGGCTGACGGTGCGCACAAGGTACAACTCGGCCAACGAACCGCGTCCGGCGAGCATGGATACGTTTCCGATCAGCGAGCATTCGCGCTATCCGGCTCAGCGCCGAGCTGAACATTGCGAGTTCGACTTGTCCGCGCTCTGTGCACGTTCGACGGCAGCCTTAGCTGGTCCACGCTCGCCAGAGTGCGGCGTACTCGCCGTCTTGGGCAACCAGCTCGCCGTGACTACCGAGCTCCACGATCCGCCCGTCGATGACCACCGCGACCCGGTCGGCGTCGTGGGCGGTGTGCAATCGGTGCGCGATGGCGATGACGGTGCGGCCCACCAGCAGTGCGTGCACCGAGCCCTCGAGCGTCCGTGCGGTCCGCGGGTCGATCAGCGACGTCGCCTCATCGAGGACCAGGGTGTGCGGGTCAGCGATGACCAGCCGCGCCAGCGCGACCTGCTGAGCCTGCGCGGGCGTCAGTGCCAGGTTGCCCGACCCGACCCAGGTGTCAAGCTCGTCGGGCAGCCGGCGTACCCAGTCCGCCGAGCCGACCGCGTCGAGCGCCGCCCACACCGCATCGTCGTCCGCCGTCTCGCGGCCGAGCACGATGTTGTCGCGCACGGATCCGATGAAGACGTGGTGCTCTTGTGTCACCAGCGCGACCTCCTCGCGCAGCTGCTCCAGCGGCAGCGCGATCAGGTCGACCCCTCCGATACGGACGGAGCCGGTCCGCGGCCCGTTGATGCCAGCGAGCAGCCGGCCAAGCGTCGACTTCCCCGAACCACTCGGGCCTACCACAGCGATCCGTTCGCCCACGAGCGGCCGGAAGTCGACGCCATGGAGCACGTCGTGGCCCGGGCGGTACGCGAAGCGGAGGTGCTCGCCGATCAGCTCCGGGCCCGCCGGGACCGCGGTGCCCGGCTCTCGGTCCACGGGCACGGTGGCGATGCCGAGCAGCCGAGCAGTGGACGCCACGCCGACCTGCAGACGGTCGACCTGCGCGACGAGCCGGTCGAGCGGCCCCGAGAGAGCCTCGACGTACAGCACCGCGGCGGTGATCTGCCCGAGAGTCAGGTACCCGTTCCAGTAGCCCCAGGAACCGACCAGCACCGTGATCACCCTCGGCACGTTGAAGGCGAAGTCGATCACGGCGAAGAGGAGGTTGCGCAACGTCACGCCGTACCGCTCGGCCTGCGCCGACACCGCGACGTCGTCCTCCTCGGCCCGCACTCGACGCTGCGCCAACCCGAGCGCCTCGACGGTGCGGGTGCCTTCGACCGTCTCCGTCAGCGTCGTGTTGATGCGCGAGTACGACGCCCCCTCCGCGATGTAGCAGATCGAGGCGCGGCGCAGGTACCGCCGCACCTGCACGGTCGACGCCGCGATGACGAGCAGGGAAGGCAGCGCCAGCAGGACCGAGTTCAACAGCATCGCGACCACGGAGAGGACGACGGTGAGCAGGGCGATGACGGCCATGGGCAGGCCGGTCTGGACCGCCCGGCTCATGGTGCCCACGTCGCGGGTGACCCGGGTGATGAGATCGCCGGTGCTGGCTCCCTCGACCCGGCTCAGTGGCAGCCGCAGGATCGTCTCGACGACGTACTCGCGCATCGAGGCCAACAGGTTCTGGCCGAACAGCGTGGAGGTGAGCTGGCCGGCGAAGGTGAACGCCGCTTGGGCCACAACAACCGCCACGATCACCAGCGCCAGCGAGCCCAGGTCTGCGGCGGGGCCGGGGGCGTTGACGCGGTCGATGAGCTGCCCGAGAAGCCGCGGTACGGCGAGAGCGGCGGCCGCTGCGAGGGCGTTGAGCACCACGAGAGCGATGAACGACCGGCGCCTCCCGCGGATCATCTCGGCGGCGAAGCGCACGACGGCCCGGTCGTCCGCGACCGGCCATCCTCGGGCCGGGTTGCGCGAGTCGGCGTACACCTGCTCGGCCCGTTCCCGGCGCAAGCGGTGACGAGCGCGCATGGCCCTAATCTGCGTGCTCGCGGAGGCGTCGCTCGGAGGCGTGGTGAGCTCCGGCGGCAGCACCGCCGCACCAAGGGCGTTGTCCCGCCAGGTTGCCGCTGAGGTGGACAGCAGGTCAGGCACGGCTGCCCGCCATCGTGCGCACCACGACGTCGCGGTAGGTCGGCTCGTTCGACAACAGCTCCTCGTGCCTGCCCTCGGCCACGACGCGGCCGCCGGAGAGGACCACGACGTGGTCGGCGTGGTGGAGCCAGAGGGGGGAAACCGTGGTGACCACCGTGGTCCTGCCCCGCCGGTGTTTCGACAGACGCTCGGCGATCCAGGCCTCGGTGTGGGCGTCCACGGCGGAGGTCGGCTCGACGAGCACCAGAACCCTGGGTTCGGCGGCGAGCGCGCGGGCCAGCACGACCCGTTGGCGCTGGCCACCCGAGAGGCCGCGGCCCCGCTCGTCGAGCTCACCTGCCCAACCGCCGGGCAGGGCGTCGTAGACGTCCTCGGCGGCTGCCGTGCGCAGCGCTTCCTCTGCCTGCTCACGGGTCAGCGTGTGGTGCGGGTCCACGGCGTCCTGAAGGGTGCCGGCGAAGAGCCGGCTGTTGGTGTCGCTCACGAGGATGGTGCGGCGAAGCTCGTCGAGCGGCACGCGGGCGAGGTCGACGCCGGCGTACGTGACGCCCCACGGGCGGGCTGCGCGAGCCGCGTCCCGCGCGGCCATCAGCTCGCGCCGCTCCCGGCGCTGCGCCCGGGCAGCCCGCCCCCAGCGGCGGCCGGTCGACTCCAGCAGTGGTGGCGGCTCTTCTTCCACCGTGAACCACCGTCCCAGTCGGTCCGCGAGCGCCGCCGAGGACTCCGGCACAGAACTCACGACGACGGTGAGCCGTCCAGGGCGCGCGACGAAGCCGCTGGACTCGTCCACCAGGTCACCGCTGTCCGGCAGGGAAACAGGGGCGACCGGCTCACGCCAGGGTGGGCTGAGCGCGAGCACCGCAACTGCCTTCTGCGCGGAGACCAGGGCGCGGGTCAGCTTCTGCGCGAACTCGAAGAACGTCCGGATCGGGCCGACCATGAACAGCCCGTACCCGAGGAAGCTCACCAGCTCACCGATAGTCAGCTCACCTGAGTCGACTGCGCGGGTGCCGGCGTACATGAGCAGCACGAGGAAGCAACCCGACAACAGCACTCCCACAGCCTCGATCGCGGCCTGCCAGATGCCGGCCGAAACCCCCGCCTGGCGGGTGAGCTGAGACTGGCGGGTGTAGTTGCGGCCGAAGGTTCTCTCACCGCCGATCCCACGCAGGATCCGCAGGCCGGCGACGATGTCTGTGGCCATCGACGTCAGCGTCGAGTTGCGTGTCCGCTCTGCCTGCTGGCGACGGTGCAGCGGACGCAGCATCGGCAGCGCGACGCCGACCAGTACCGGTGCCGCTGCCAGCACCATCAGGCCCAGCGTCGGCGATGTCAGCAACACGATGGTCGCGACGGTCAGATAGGCGACGAGCTGGGACAGGCCGCGGGCCACGATCTCGGTCAGCGCCCCAAACTCGTCGGCGTCGCTGGATGCCACGCTCAGCACTTCACCCGTGGGCATACGCCGAGGGAGCACGTGGCCCAGCTGCACGGCCTTCCGGGTGACCATCAACGTCGTGCCGTAGAGGGCGATCAACCAGCTGCGCACCACCAGCGTGTGCATCGCGATGCCAAAGACCGCGCCGACGATAGTCACCAGGAGCAGCAATCCGGTCCACTGCACCATGGCCTCAGTCGACCTGGCGAGAATGCCTCGATCCACGGCGCGGCCGACGAGCCACGGACCGACCGTCATGGGCAGCTGCCACAAGATGCCGACCAGGGTGGCACTAGCGATGACTGAGGCTTGCTGACGCATGTGCGACAGCAGAAACCGCAACGGGGATCTCAGGTCCGGCGCCGCGGTGGGTGTTTCCCCCAGAAGCGTGTGGAAGGCGCTGACCGCCGGGGGAAAGTTTTGCATCGCACCATCGAGCGTAGATGGCGGGCCTCGGGGAGTCGACCGCGTTTCGCTGAGGCTGGCCCGCCACCGATGCGGTGTCCCTCGACGAGAACCCCCTCACCCAACGTGGCAGTGGTTGGTAACTGCCGTCTCCCACCGTCGCTGAATCCAAGAAGCGTTACGTCGTACGCGGCTGCGAAGTGACGCACCCGCAGACCACCGCCTTAACGCGGCCAACGCGGCAGATCTGGGCGAAAGGCAGCCGCCCAAAACGCCGCACATCCGGGTGAGCGCACACGCCCGACAACGCGGGTGCTGGGAAGTGGAGCCGCGTGAACCCCTCGCCGGCGACCCGGTGCTGCGCACGACAGCCCAGAGTTCAACGGCGAGGGCGACCACCAGGGATGGTGAGAACGATGCGGCTCGACAACACCCATCACAGCTCCATCGGGACCTAGCGGATTGCGGACGCCAACGGTCACTCGGCTCCAACTCCCCGCAGTCGATGGCAATCTACGAAGCGGCGCTTACAACGCAAAGTAGGCGCACGGTCCCGACTGCGATGTCTTGGCCGACGTCATCCCCGCGAGCCGCGACCGCTGGTTCGTTGAGCGGCTGCACGAGTGCGGCTGCACCATGCATGACGACGGCTGAGCACTGAAGTGCGATAGGTCGCGTGGGCTGTGTCCCAATTGTCGACTGCAGAGAGCGGGGGCCGCCAAGCGGAACTTGCACGCTCCCTTTCAGATGTTGGCTGGCGACACCTACCCCCTGCGGTCCTGGTGGAGTTGAGCGGGGGAGTGCACATCACCCCTGTTGGTTCTCCACTGCAAGTGCCAGGGGACGCCATGGTCGATCCTCATCCTCACTCCGGGCCATCCCTTGACTGTCATACGCGGCGGTATGACGCAGGGGCACGAGCCGCAGCCTTGATACGCGAATCGCGGCCGAGGACATCTGACACGCGTCGGCTCCTGGAGGGCGGGCGGATGGCGAACCACGTCTGCCTTTTCCCATCAAGAGGTCTCCGCTTGCCCGGCTCGTCAACCTATTCTCAAGGCATGTATCAGCCCATCATCCCTTGGGACGACATCAGGAACCTGTCCTTGCCTGACCTCGCGATGGCGCTACTGGCTCGGCAAGCTGCAAGCGACCAGATCAATCTCAACAACGTCCTCCGAGGGATGGACATGGCTCTGGGCGAGTCGCCGCAGGGCGACGGGGAGGCTCTGCTCGCGCGCCTGGCTGACGCTTGGGCATGGCTGGAGGGACACGGACTCATCGCCACCCACCACAAGAACACCATCACCGGCCATTGGCAGCGCGTGAGCGAGACGGGCCGTGATTTATCGAAGGATCCCAACGCCGTCACGAAGGTGTGGGCGGCGGACCGGCTTGCCGGGGACCTCGATCCACTGCTCGTCTCGGCACGATCCAACTTCGCCCTTGGGGACTACGAGACTGCTTCGTTCGCCGCGATGAAGGCGGTCGAGGTGGAGGTGCGGCGAGTGGCCAGATTACCGAACGAAATGCTCGGCGTTGCCCTTATGCGGAAGGCATTTAGTCCGAAGGACGGCGCCCTCCGGGATCCGGACGCGGAGGGCGGTGAGCAGCAGGCGACCGCCGATTTGTTCGCCGGAGCCATCGGGGCCTACAAGAACCCGGCCAGTCATCGAACAGTCCAGTTCGAGGACTCCATCGAGGCAGCCGAGATTATTCAACTGGCAGACCTGCTCTTGCGCATCGTGCATCGTGCGGAAATGCGCCTCAAGCGTGCACTGTGAGCGCGGTGGCGGACCCGGAGGCGGGATCCCCAGGAGGTCGGGGGTCGACAAATGACGCGACACTGTCGGTGGCGGGGCGCACACTCGGAGCCATGCCAGACATGCGTGGAGAAGAGCAGTGGGTCGGTGCGTGCATCGAGGCCGCCCTCGCCGGGGTCAAGGTTGAGCAGCACGACGACGGTTCGCGGCCGAGCATGTACGACCTAGACCTCACGCGCGGAGGGGAGCCGTTCGGAGCCTGCGAGGTCACCGCGGCGGCT
>JAABUR0100004525.1_pt1 | contig 18495 bp, 24 predicted proteins | sample 5560091 | NCBI WGS metagenome assembly JAABUR01 (sample SAMN10711879, study PRJNA513375) | rock metagenome | isolation source: Antarctica rocks | place: Antarctica: Victoria Land, University Valley sud | reverse complement strand
AGCGTTACTGGTGGGAGCTCGGGTACAGCGCCGGGTCAGAGCACCGTGACGTCGACATCGACCACGCAAAGCAACCAAACTAGTTCAATGACTACATCGGCCTCGAGTTCTTCGTCCTCGAGCAGCAGTCCGACGAGTTCGTCAAGCAAAGCTGGCGCGGCAAGTCAGCCCACGGGGATCTATAAGGCGGCAGGAGCAGCGGCGGTGGGTGTGCTAGGGCTTGCCGCTTTATTGTGAGAGCAAGGCTACAAGGATTCATGCATTTAGCGGGCGTTTTTGTTGAGCATTTCTGCGATGGCATTTACAAACCAACGATGTTTGTATCTTGCAAGCTCGACAGCTTAATAAAGAATAAAGAACTGTTCAGCTCAACGACGGAATGCCTCACGTTCGAATATACAAAAAAGAGGAAAGGTCCATGAATCATAAATTCTAACTGATATTTCTACATCTGTAGAGTACGCTTAAATTTTCCTGGCTTAGCATGGATCCTGCTTAACTACGATATATTTACAGGGGTCCCAGGTCCTGGTTGTGGTGAGATCTCGAACCTCTATATTTTCGATCTACTTCAAGGGTCATTGATTAATGCGGAGGATCATTCTATATTTACAGATCTGACCAGAAGGTACGAAGATCGGTTTATGCAGGACGATCGAGATCTCAACGTGCTTGATCCGGATGAGTTGATTCGGGTTAAACGGAGTATGGCCGTTTGATTGTCGAGTTTGTGGGTAGGATTGTTCAGAAACAGTTCGCTTATACTGCATACCTCTGATGGCTCGGTACATTTTGATATCGAGACATTTGAAGCTGCGGGAAACACATACACAAGGCTCGAACCATGGAATCGGAATAACCAGCCACTTTCGGCAGAGGGTGAAGGGGCCTTGACAAAGAAAGTGGCCGAAAAGTGGTCCTGTGCCGATTTCGGCCTGGGGAGCCAAGCTGGCCTAGCCCCTGGGGTAGAGGTAGGCCTGGGTGGCACATTGAACGCTCGGCCATATGTAGCATCAGACACGCTGGGCAAATAGATTGACATCCTTTCAGGAGGGATCGATCTTGCATTCCCACACCATGACAACGAGCTTGCCAGAGCGAAGCATATTGGTATGATGAAGGGAAGCAATCTCAATGGGCGAACTACTTCTTGCACATGGGGCATTTGTCAATCTCTGGATCGAAAATGTCGAAATCACTAAAGAACCTTACAACTATCCGAGAAGCCCTAAGCAAGGGCACGTGGACTGCACGAAGCCTTGGAATAATCTTTCTCCTTGGCGGCTGGCGCGAAGGAATTGAGATTACTGAAGATCTTACCAAAGCCGGAAGCGCTTGGGAAGATAAATTAGACAACTTTTTTCTTGAAGACGCAGGGATCGATAGCGTCAGCAGACTTCTCCCCCGGTACAGGTGGTGCTCTTGCCGATTTCCTCCAAAAGTCGCAATCCAGCGTCCACGATGCCCTCCTTGACTCGTTTAACACCCCCTGAGCAACGAATGCCATCTCAGAGCTAGTGTCCGAAGACAACAACGCCGACAAGCCTACCCTAAATGCTCAAGATCTCAAAGCGACTGCGCTATGGGTTACATCGATGGTCGACATTTTCGGCCTAAATGGTACAGCTTCGCCGGAAAGCTACGAAATCGGCTGGGCTGGAATTGATATCCCGGAGCCTGCCAAACCGTGTTTCTATTCCTTGTCTACGATGAGAGAATCACTTCGAAAAGCTGCTAGAGCAAAAGATGGGCTACTTCCCGATCAACTGAAAGGCATAGTCGGTCCTAGGATTGTCGCTAAAGCAGAGCCTTCAGACACGGCCAAGCCATACGACGACGTTCTTTCTTAGTTCCGAGCTGAGGTATCTTCGCTTGAGACGTCAAGTAACGTCTTTCAGGAGGTCATGACGCTTTGCGATCGAGTGCGCGATATCGATCTCCTCGGCCTCGGAATCTACACCGAGGACAGGGAAAACCAGTCCGCCCTAGTCCGACCCGCTTCCAAGAATTCGATACAAGCCCGCGATGAGAAAGCCGAAAAAGCTTGCCAAAAGCAGTTGGAGAAGGAAAAGAAAGAGAGAGACTCGTTGCAAAAGGCCGAGAAAGGGAAAGTGAGTCATTTAGGAATGTTCAGGACCAGTGAGTACAGTGAGTGGGACGATGATGATCTGCCGACGAAAGATGCGGCTGGAGAAGAGCTCACGAAATGCCGAACGAAGAAAGTCCGTAAAGACTGGGAGCGGCAGAAGAAATTGCATGAGATGTGGCTTGCTAGCCGTGTTGAATAGACGTGAAACTCTTTTCGCTCGCGTTTACGTACAGCACGAGTCCACTGAAGATGTCTGAGCGCCCCAAGATTGCCTGAAGCCTTTTGATCGAAAAGCAGCAGACGTTTCTTTTGGACTGATCGTCAGGGCTCCAGAGACGCATCGTTTGTTGTGTCCAAGTAACTCTCCTTGAGCCCTCCTGGAAGTCTTCGAAGATTGCTGCTGGAAGCGTCACGAAACCTTCTACTCCGAATTCTCGAGTCAATGACATTACTATTTCAAGAGAACGACAACTGTATTTTTTGATCTCGATAACTCTGACGCCTATTTACAGACTTTGTACACCCCTTGGCAACTCCCCACCTGAACCTTCCGTATCAGCGTACACAAGGACGAGCAGCTTCTGCAGGATTCATGTTCCGTCATGTGTACGTATGATCCCCTCCACCAAGGGCTTATGAGTCGCAGTAGCACCACAAGAGTACGAGGGAGGCAACGGCAATAGAAATGTTCAAGAGCAGGTTCAAGGGAATCTAATAGAGGATCGAGGGGATATTGGAGGGAACGAAGGAGATAATATTAGAGAGAAAAAAATCATAGAGTAGATCGAGAAGACATCAAAGGCAACAATATTGAAGGAAAAAGTCCGGGGGAAATAAAGTAATCCAAGCAGGAGCCCCAGTAAAGATGTAGCAGCCGATTCCAAGAAATCTACCGCTTTCTCAACACGCGTTAACTAATCAAACCCGTCTCCGCCAGTGTCAGCAGAGCATTGAATCCCGAAAAGCGACGTGCAAAAATTAACATTCATGTATTGAAACATCCGAGGTCCTATGAGAGAGATGAATCAGTTGAACCACATCCTCGTCTTAAAACCCTTCAAAGCGCTTCCCAACTCCTTGAATCAAAGTAAACGAAAACCTCGTCTACAACCTCTGCTCCGTCATGATTATAGGTTAGTATTAATTAATACTCATTTGGCGATGGACACGTGAGTCAAAAAAAAAGAAAAAAAAGGCTCACGAAGAGCCGGAGTAAGAGATTGCGGAAGAACTGGGGGAACGGCAGAAAGGAAGTTTTCACGAGGCGTGGGCTTGGGAGTCGAAGCGAGACACCATAGATTCCGTTGGGGAGTCGCTCACGTTTTTGTCACCGATACAATCCCTCTAAAAGTCCTCAAAACCAACCATGAAGAAAACCCCCCCATCTATCATCTTCCACCCACCGAACACGCTTCTCCCCTCCACACAAGCAACATAAGCCCTCGCTCCCACCACCCACCCCCCACCCATCTCTCCCCGACATTCCACCCCGGCCGCCACACCTCCCCACTCCCCTCAACGTCTCCCAGCCGCCCTTCCGGACCTCCCCTTCAGCCTAAGCGGAAAGCAGCGCTGTTGCCCAACCAGCTCTTCCGCAGATACCTACTGTATAACGCAAACACAACTCATATACCATTCCCCTCACACCTCTACCCCCTACCCCACCGGCAGCGCCTGTAAACACCGCCGGCAACCCAAAGCACTTCTGCTGCCGCACCAGAAAACACCCGGCTCGTATACCGCCCCGTACAGGATCCCGCACGGGGATGCACCGCCGTCCGGGGCATCTTCTTGACGTATTGCGCATCGCCTGAACCAAGCGCGGTCAGGAACTGACAGCACTTTGTGTAGACGAGGAACGCCGGGGCCGTGGCGATGGTGGCGGAGGTCCGGCTTCGGCTGTGGTATGGGCGTCGGCGAATTTCGGCACGGGTGAGGGTGTGGCGGGGGGGCATTCTCGCTTCGGCGTTGGCGTAGAAGTCCCTTGGAGACGAGCAGGGGTGACTGAGGCAAGTCTGCAGGGCGCCAGGTTCGCGAAACACCATTTGCTTGAGCTCTGGGGCTACATAGGTCCGTGAAGGGGAACGTTCCGTTGCCCGTAGGAGGAATGTCGGGAGAAGTTCATGCTATTTGTATCTGTCAGTATCGTAGCTGGCTGGAGCTTCCAAGGGCTCGTCCGTCTTGATATATAGAGCTTGTGGCTGCTTCCTTCTGGACAGAAAAGGTCTTGTTTGTTGCGCCGAAAACACGAAAACCCGATATCGACACCGTGAACGCTCGTTTGAGCCTACCCATCCACATCCAAAGCAGCTACCTTTGTAAAGATCTTAAAGATTGTTTGAACGGGTGCCTGCAGTATCGCCCCACAGCCAATCGATAACTCACTAACATATTGATTGGATCTTATTCATAATGCAAATTTTGCGTAGTGGGATTTGCTGTAGGGCTGGCGACGTGGGACGTTTCCCCGAGCCGGACAGTCTGCTGCTTTGGAGAGGTGTTGAGCGCCATAGTTTGGATTATTCCGTACCTGGAAAGACAGCTTAGCTTTGTTACTGACAGAGCGCTTCCATGCAGTCTTTTGCGTGTATCAGTGTCTTTATATCATGATATCGATCATCAATCAGTATCAGGAGTTCCCTTCTCTCCTCAAAATACCCACACGAAAGAAACGACGAAACTTAGAATTATCTAGAGAAAAGGGGGGTTTGGTCACTTCAAACGACACCTCCATCCCGTCTTTTCTGTACGTCGACTTCTTCATTTGGGCGATCTCGAGCATGGTTCTAAGGAACAGCAGTGCGAGTCCTCAAAATATATTCGGTTGAAAGAGATGACCTAGTGTTGATATAGAAAAGAGGATCTTGTCACTCACAGATACCTCGGCGCAGTCTATCGATTATCAGTCTGCTTGTTTGGAGGGTTTGAAGATATTTTATTGGTATCAGCAGTCCCTGTCCTCAATATACCCACGTAGACAAATCAGCGCGAAATCACCGGAACACTCTTGGGGGTCCTGTAAAAAAGAGGAAACCTCCATATTCCCACATAGAAACCCCACGACCCTCACAAAACAAACCTAAACCCCTTGCTCGCCGCCTCGCCAGGGATGCCCTCCCCAAACGCAACCGCCCCCTCGACAACCTCTCCCCGATCGAGTTTCTTGTTCAACCTTACCAAAATGAAGCGGAGGAGTGTGGCGGTGCAGATGGCGATGAAGGCGGTTACACAGTTGACGCTCATAGCGACGACTACGAAGGGGGTTGTATTAGTAACATGAGGGAGTTTTTGGGAAAGGTTGGGGGACGCACTAAAGCGGGGTGAGGCGGAGTCGGGATACATGTAGGAGGCGTAGATGGAGGAGGTGTTTGAGACGGCGTTGATGGCTGCCAGTGCGGCCGCGCGCTGATGTTCCAGGGTTGTTAGAAACGCCCCTGTATCTGCCTATGTGTGCGTGAACTTACCTTTGCAGGAGGTCTAGGCAGCGTATTCGAGATCCACGCCAGAGCGACCACATAGCCAGTATACACGCCTGGAACCATGAGCATCATAGAGAGATATCGGGGCCCGGGCTTGATGGTGGAGGCTGCGATTATGTAGGCTATGACGGCGAAATACAAGGGGAGGGTGATATGGAAGTAGCGCTCGCCTGTTTTGTCGGCGTGCCAGGCGTTGAGGAAGGTAGTGATGACGGCCAGGGCGTAGGGTGGGACAGTCAGGAGGAGGGATGTGACGTTGGAGTAGCCGAGGGTCTTGACAACTGTGGGGAAGAGGTTTGTGACGGTGCCGGAGGCGACGAAGCAGAAGAGTAGGACCATCTGGAAAGAGTTAGCGGGACAATAATACGATATATCGCACTGCCTACCAAAATGTACATCTTTACGTCGGTGAAAGCTAGTTTCGCTCCTTGAGCAAAGCTTTGGGCCTGGCTTCCAACCCAGTCGTCTTCTCCGATATCTTCATCCAGCCGCCAGGTTGCCAATTGGCGTTCGTTTTCTGTAAGCCAAGTCGTTGTGCGAGGGAAATTTGGGAGCCAAAGGTAGGCCACAAATGCAATGGCAATGGTAATTACGCCCTCGATAATGAACAACCAGCGCCAAGCACGGAGACCTCTTGCTCCATCTAGATTCTTGGTAATACCGGCGGAAATCAATCCAGAGAAAGCGCCTGATAGCAATGAACCAGAGTACAGCACTGCTGTCCTAAATCCTAGCTCCTTCCTAGTATACCACGAAGAGAGAAAGAACAAACAGCCGGGGAAGTAAGCAGCTTCGACGAACCCAAGGAAAAAGCGAATGGCAACAAGCCCGCCATAGCTCTGAGCTCCTGCTGTAGCAGCCGAGATGACGCCCCACACAATCATCACAGTTGGGAGATACAATGCAGGCTTCCCAATTTTATTCAAGAAGAGATTTGACGGGACCTGCATGAGCAAGTACCCCACGAATAGAATACTCAGACATGTCAAGTACTGGGTACCCGTGAGGTGCAAGTCTTTCTGCAAGCCCGCCAAGCGCGCCGCTGCAATATTGTTTCGGTCCAGGTAGTTCATGATGTACATGAGAACGAGCATGGGCAGGAGCCTGATATCAATTTTTCGCACGAGCTTCATCTCAAGCCGATGGCGCTCCTCGGTGCTCAGGTCCCTGACGAGAGGAGGTGCCTCTCGATTTCGGCGAACTGTCTGGACATTCTCGAACGAGGTGGTGTTGGAGATATGCTCTGCGGTGAACTTGTCGTCGGCGCCGTACTCGGTTGTATTGGGTATGTGATCAGGCCGGTGCCCTGGGAGAGCCATGTTGGAAAGCGTTTGATGAGTCGATTGCTTCGAGTGCAGGTGCTCTTGAAGCGTGGTTGCACACCAGAGCTTCGAGAGATAAAAGAACTAATTGATGGCGATCGCATGCAGACATGGTTGGCTGAAGCAGCCATACGGCATTGAATGACGGCACCCCGCATGGTTGAAGATGTTCAGAGCCAGTCAACGATCGGCGAGGATAGCCTTTTCTGTGCAAGGAGTGAGTGGTACTCCGCGTAAAAGACGTTGTGACAGAAATTGCGGGGGAAGCCGGCGTTACGTGAGCCCGAAAACCCGCGACTGTCGATTATCATGTGAGGACGTCTTTGGATTTCCCCTGGAGGGATAGGAGGGGGGTTTTGTTCAGAAACACATTTGTGTACGAGTGAATGAACGAAGACCTTTCCAAATATCAACTTGGAATATCCGCGATTTTCATCCCCCCCCCAAACTCCCTAAACGCCTTATAGACTCAGATAAAGTCCTGTGCGTAAAGCACAATGCCAAAAGCTTTCTGATAGTAACCCTCATCAAAGTAGTGATACATGCTACCACGGCCAGCTAAGCAGCGTTTATCCCCACTCGGAATTTGTTCACCTCTGAACCACATTACCCACAGTTTCATGGAGATCCACTCTGCACCTTGCCCTCGGAATCGTACATTCCCCTTTTAACTCGAGACTCCACCCACCAGCCCCATCCAGAAACGGCAACAGCAAAGACCTCAATGATTAAGAGTAAAATGACCAAGTCAAGCGCCACCATGCTCTCCATGCAAATCTTGGGGAAGCCAGCCGGCGCTATGCTGTCAAAGCCCTGCCATTTGCAGGTCCAAGATGTGAGCGTACCGGCGTCGGTGCTGTTCGCAAGGTGAGAGGTGATGGTGCTGGCAAAGGCGGTGGTGAAGAGGGCGACGCTGAGGCATAGGAAGGAAAGGACGGTGGAGAAGGTAATGAGGAGGCGGAGCTTGGGAGAACGCTAAAGATAAGATCGCATCAGCAAATGTAGGATTTGGAGAGCGAGGATTTCCTACAGAGGGGAATAGCGCCGGGGCGAGGTAGAGCAGATCTGCGACGGCAACCACGATGCCGCAGGCTAGGACTGCGTGCGTCGGACGGAGATCAACGCTCAAGGGCCATAGAGGTAGTAACCACTCTGATTCGAGATGTGTATCTGAGTATCCCCTCAACGAACTTGCTGCGCAGGCGATAACAGCGATAGAGACTGCGAGGGTGGCCACCGTAATACCCACCCGCATCCATTGCCAGTATTTGGAATATTTTCGATACTTGGCGGCAAGAATATCATCGGTAGTGTACGCTGGTGGCTCGAGACTGGCATTTCGGTGGGAAGAAGAGAATGACACGGGCTGTTTGCTGTCCCTCTGCGCCGCAGATTTGGGAGTGATTAGTTGGAAAGACATTGTCGCCGTGACGTTGTGGTCTAGCCGTGCAAACTTGGAGATAGGAATGACGCCAAATGTCAAGGAGTGTGAGGAAACAGATCTTAGCAGAGAAATGACAGTGTGTCTTAGTGGAAATTGAACAAGGTCATATAAATTAAGTCAATATCAATCCCTTCGTGATACCCCAAATAGAGTCAAAAAGTATGCGTGCCTCGTCCTACCCGTGACAGTTGTCGCCCACCTTATGCAAAGTTCCTGCCGTGGACGATGCATCGGCATGTTGCTTCTAGCGAGACGCCCATTCAAGGCCAACAGCATTGTTGCCGGTATCCAGTCAGATCGGCCAGACATGGCAGACAGGCTGTCTCACTTCGGGATGTTGAAGAAAGATGCGCGCGTAGTCGGAATGATTGGTGAAACTGCCGTCGGTTCCTGGTGGCATTGGGAGCTGCTAATCCCCAAAGATAGTCAAGCTTTCCGTCATAGCCAACGACTCGCTCGTTTCAAGCATAGAATGCGCCATTCACAATGCAGCAAAGCCTTTGGTAGTGCTCCGGCGGTTAGAGAGCTTGTGGTTGAAGAAGTGGTTGGATGTGAGTGGATGACTGTTCGCTGCGGGAAAGCACGGACTCTGCATTCTGTGGGCGGTTGCACTACTCCTCCCGAAATTTGATACTGCTATTTCCGTCTTTTCGATCTCAACCTACTTTGACCTCCACAGCACTCTTACAGAGGTATGGCGACAGAATTAACTGCTGATAGCATGTAGCTGCCCACAATAAAGGATTAAACCAAGACCAGGGCGTTAGAGGGCGGCATGCGGCAAGGCCTTTCCAGTGACCTTGGGACTTGGCTAATTTGGGCAGGTTTTCCCCTGGACCCGATCGCCATCGCCATCGAGACCACGACACATACACATACATAGGATGGACTAGCCGGTAAGTTTCTCTAAATTAACCCTCCCGGCGTCATTCGTAGACGGAGAACACAAAGGGAAACACAACGGTGGTGACGATGAAACGTCTTCTCATCGGCAGCGAACTACAACAGCTCAAGATTACTGGCTACATGGTAGAACTATCATGTGCTAATTTAGGACAACAGAGCACGCATGAAGAATCTTTGCAGATAAAGCTAGAGATAAGTTTGAATTCCCTAGCTGGTTAATCAATTGTTTCATTGGTAAGTTAGCGTTGAAGGAATTCAAGACACAGCGTATGAAAATACTGGCCTCGTTATGACCTCCTGATATAATTTCGTGCATAAAACGTTTTTAGTATGAAGAATACATGAGTCAAGGGGACACCGTATGAAAACAACTTGTTCGCAGAACGTTAAGATAGCTTACTGGAACATCCTTTCATATCTTAATTTGCAGAAAGAAATATCATTCCCGAGGGTCAATCTATAGCATAATGGAAGGATCAAATGTCTTGACAAATCTCTCGACATTTTTCAATGAATAGCGAATTGTCAACCCTCCTCCCTAACCGTCGCGTTCCAACATGGCTCCACCCTTTCGTCCACATCTACGATTACGCACTCCATATCCTCCAAGTCTTCTAGCAGATTCCTGCTTACACCTCGAGTCGCTATTCTCTCGAGACCAGGCCAGCCCTCCCTAAGCAGTGGCAGCAACGTCTCCCGGAACTTTTCATCCATTGGCGCTATCTCAGGCCATTCCAATTGGAACGGCGGATGGACCCAGGACCACGTCTTTACCCCACTCCACGGCGGGTGGATATCGCCTCCGTGCGCAATCACCAGGATATGAGGCTGTACAATACGGATAAAAGCAACTCATTCGTCATAGATTTCGTTGTCATGACTGAGTGTGCTAGGAAGCTTCTGATCTAGGTGCTGCTGACCCTGCTTACGGAGGCATAGGTATCGAAGTTGCTGGCAGCGACGTTGTAGAGATGGTGTCAGAAGTCGCCTCATACAGCCCGGGGCAACCTGCACCGGAAGGTCACCTTCGGCCAGTCTTCCGTGACGTTGAAAGGATCGTTACAAGACAGACCGACGCCATTGCGGACGGCATACAAGAAGCGGAAGGCTGTTTTAGCGCGAAGAAGGCCTCTCTCCAGGACGTTGTTGAGAGTTAGCGAGTGCAGGGGTGCTTTGTCAGGCCCATGGAGTATCGCTGAGGCTAGTGCGTGATGCATTTTCCCTCCAAGACGGATGTGCTGCGCAGAAGGAAATAGCGGCTGCAGTGGAGAAAGAGGGTCAGGGTGCCTATTCCCCGTGTCGATGTCAATGGCTGTTGCTTTTTCGAGAAGGGCGAACATTAAAGAATCCATCTTGGGCTCCCAGACTACGCGTCTGTCGTCAATCCAGCCGAAAGGCCGCTGCAGCTTTTCGATATCCATCGTCCAGGTAAATGAACGGACGTAGGAGGCGTATCCAGGCTTGCGGAGGAGTTGCTGGGCAAAGCGCCATTGCTTGACAAAAGTATCATAAATATTGGTAAGCCAGCTTCGAGGACACCCAGGATTGTAGATGTCTATAGTAGGTTTGACACTGATATCAATGGAACGAAAGAGGATCGGGATGCTCAAAGTGTGCATATAGTGAGATGCTTGAGACGTTTTCTTGAGGGCTGGCTTCGGGAGAAGTTCAAGGACCATAACCCAAAGTTATTCGCCAAGTGTTTCGATGGAGATAGGTGAAGTTCGGTCAACTTGGTGGCGGCAAGGTTTTGAATTGCGATTATTGTGACTATTGCGCTCATGAATGCTTGGATACTTGCGTGAATGTGCCCGAAACAGGATAGATGTAGGCCCTCGCAACGAGCGTGCATTTCTTTGTCATTCTGGGATGTTAAAACTGCTTGTCTCTATCTTTCATGATCTTGGCCGGCTGGGTCTCTTCGTGTTGATCGGTCTTGTATTGGTCTCCCATAGTTTTAGATCAGCCGACTTCAAAGCAATTCAGTATTTCTAATGTAGTTTGCAGTTTTACATTTTCCGAAGAAGCATTGCGGATGGTGTAGCTCTAAATCTGAGAAGCCAGAGTTGTTGCGCGACTCCACGTCAACTCTTGCACGCGCCGTCCGCGCCGCCCGATCCAGCCCGTGAGACGGTGGATGTTTAAGAGGCATGACATCTACCCTTAGATAGACCCCATGCAGTACCCGCGGGTTTCGTCCTGAGATCTGTTGTTAGCTTTGGCTTGTCCTCTCGTCCATCCTGTTTCGATATAAAGTGGTGGAGCAATAAGCGCAGTGTAATTTATGGTGTTAGGTTACAGTAGCTTTCAAGGCTGAGCCGAAGCAGCAAAAAGAGCCCCTGAGTAGCGGTAATGTTGAATTCACTATAACAGTAGGGCCTCAAAGCTATACAGTATCGAGGGACGCCACCGGAATCTTTCTTCCTTCTGTTCAGCAAAACTCCGCCCAATTTCTCCCTTCGATCTCGGATCAGGAGGTGGTTCAGTCGAACAACAAGCATTCTTTTTTGGCTTTCGATCTGAGACACTGTTGAACACGGGATTCTGCGGACACGGGATTTAAGATCTTGCCATTGATAGGCTGAAATTCATAATGCATTGTCAAAAAATGATTGTAGTCTAGAATAGAAGCATTACAGCGTTCATCATGCTTCGCCCTCAGTCTCCTCGCTTCGCCTCTCCGGCTACTCGGTATCCATTGTTCCTGGATGGCAGATAATGTTCTGAACGACCATTATGCATAAGCTTCAGAAGGCATTGCTCTGCAAGAAGTTGGTAATGACATTGAATGCGCCGGTGGCGTTCTTGTTATAGTTGATGGAATGGCCGCTGTCTGGATGAATAGCAATCTCCAAGCTCTTTGCACCGCTGTATAGTGGAGTGAGGTTACCTTCGAGGAAGCCTGGGCAGTAGCCAGCGCATGCGAAGAAATCATACTCTCCAGTGACCACCAAGACCGGCCCGGTGAAGTTTCCAGCATCGGCCACAATGCCCAGTCCAAGCTGAAGACTAAGTATTTCGCCAACGGTGTATGGCTGTTTGACGATCTCACTATACTCGGCGACATCCACCTCATAGTTGGGCTGCTTGAAGTATGCGTTGATGTTCGCGAGGACATCGACCCAGGTCAAGAAACCGGTGTCGAGCTCGCCGAACTTCGCTGAATTCTGCGTAGCTGCGATTCGAGACGAGTAGGCTTCGAAGAAGGGTGCGAAAGCCGTAGGTCCGTACCCTAGACCGGTGAAGATGGCACCGTCCATGATGGTAGGCTGTGTTGCGACGAGAGTGGTGGTGACGAAGGAGCCGAAGGAGAAGCCGAGGACAACGACCTTGCTGGGCACTCCGAGAGAGCCAGTGTATGTGCCGGCTTTCACGCCCTTGACAAGGTTGCTGAGCACGTCGACCTGCAGGCTCAGTTGGTTGACGTAGCCAGATAGCCTGTAATACAGTGAGCACAGTGCAGTACGATTGTAGGCAAAACACTTACTTAGTCGATTTGCCATTGCCAATTCTGTCATAGTAGAAGACCGAGTATCCTTGCTTCGCAGCCGCATTGACGAAGTTGTACTTCTCTGGCTTGTAGGGCGAGTTCCAGTAGCTGCCATCGCCTCCAATACCATGTGTAGCGACAATGACTGTGCTTTCCTGCCCTGCAGCTATATGTGCAGGATGACAGAATGTGCCGTGGACTTGAAGCTGGAACGTCTGAACGACAAGATCCTTCTCGACAGGCAAGAAGACGTTGGTGCTGTTGACTGACGAGCTGGCGGTGACGAAGTCGGTCACGTCGTAGTTATTTGCGAATTTTGTGGAGTTGTAAAGGTAGATCTTCGAGCTGACCGTCATCGGTATGGTGTACTCTTGACAAACGACATTGCTGTTTTGATGTCCGAAGCCAGAGGGGAAGCAGAATGCAGGGAACGGGAAATAAACTGCTAGAGTAGCAAGGAAAGCGAGTTTGAAAGGCATCGTGCTCGTAATTCGCGGTAGTCGCTGAGAAAAAAAGGGTTCTTGTGCCTATAGAATGTGCTGAAGGTGTGTGTATGCCAGCCATGTTTGTTGGGAGGAACGTCGTGAGCTTTGTATGTCAGATACATCAACATCGACGATTCCGAGACACCTTCGTATGAGGTGAGATCTTAGCAGTCCCCTCATCAGTATGCACAAGTATAGCAAACGGAGCAAAAGGAGAATGCACACTTCAGCTGCAGATTGAGACGAGCATCATTGTCATGGCTAAGGCGCACTCTGCCCCGAATTGAGAGATTGATAGCTCAGCCTCATGTTGGTCCAGAGACCACATAATAGAAGATGCCATAGTGACAAAAGCGAGAGAGATTGTGGTTTTCAAAGGACTCAAGGACCAAAATCATTCCGAAGAGCGGTGTGAAAGGAGGAAATAGCTTGCCTGATGTTCTTACTGTTTTCGGCAAGTTCTTATGGGACTCATAGTCAGCTCGCTCGTATCAGAGTCTGACCCCATCAACATCATGGTCGCTCCTCCTTCCATGGTAGTACTGTAGTAGTAGTAGTAGTAGTAGTAGTAGTAGTAGTAGTAGTAGTACGTATGATTTTACACCCGGGGCTCTAAGCCTATAGGGGAAACTACAGTAATACGTGTCCTTCCATGGTAGTACTTGGTGGTGAAGGGTATTAAGTGGGCCTTCTAAAATAGCATTGAAATTCTTATCCTGGTGTTCTAACGCAAAAAATATACGAAAATCACGATAAATTGAATCACTAATTACCTGATTCTTATGTATTATGACTTTGCATTTTATGATATCAAAATACGTGGTTGTTAAGATATGTTCCACTGCAACGGACAATTACAGAGGCGTTCAATTTTAGAGGCCCACTTAATACTCTGGACCATCAAGTAGTACAGTCAAAGCTGCCTATAACGGAGGTGGCAAATCGGCTCCCCAATTCAGTAATATAGAGATTCTCCGTTATTCATATTTACTATATAAGCACCCGTATATGCCTCAGGCAACTCATTTGACCCTACCCTAACCAGTCCCTCAAATCCCTCTGCCTCAAGCTCTTCATATGATGCTTTAAAAGCTTCCTTTCATGAACACTGAGCATTCGTCTCCTCATATAGCTTCAGTGCAGCTAATGTTATGAGCCAGCATAGAGCGAGTCATATGGGTTTGATCTAACTAGGAGTTTAAAGCTAAGGAAGGAAGATACAGGACGCGTCGAGAATTTGTTCTCAAGCCACGCTAGGCCTAAACGCGTTAACAACCCATCCCGCTAAGGCAAGGTAAGGCTACGGAATAGTCTATGATAGACTAACATAGCAGCTACGAGTTCATGGAAAGGAACTACGCATTGTCTCCGCATGTATATGCATAATTTCCACCTCTGCAGATGGGAGTGACAAATTGTCTGGAAAGGTCTAACATTGTTGAATAATGAGAACAAAGCAAACGTGTTGGTGTGAGGCTGCGATGTGAACATCGAAGTGTCTCTTGACCTCCACTGTTTTTCTATGCTTCATATTTGTTTTAGGCTTCCTTTCCTACGAATCTGCCTGAATGAAGGATGGCTGCCAGCACTAATGGTAGTCTCGTCAAGGATTACCATGCTCTTCTTGATGGGTTTGAGAAATCTGATGCGGAGAGAGTTACCCTCGTCAACGTACAATTCCCTTACCTTTGTCTACTCACTTTCTGGGCCTGAAGTGCTTACAATCATTGGTGAGTAGGAGCTTGTTGGCCACTTAGAGAAGTCAGAGGACGACCGGCGGAAGATCTCGTACGATCTCGATAGCGAGAGGAACGAGCGTCGTCGGCTTCAGCAGCTTGTGGACCAGCTTGGCGAAAACTTGAATTCTGTTAAGGTAGGTATAGGCCTTATATCTCGAAAAGCTTGGAGATGATACTGACCACCCGGATCTTCCGTCAGGCCCGCCGGTCGTTTGTGCTGGTACTAATCGATGCTGACGGTGATGACTACACGGTACGAAGCCCTCTCTCCTACCCTCGTACAAAGTACCTCTCACTCACTGCGAGCGACTCTACAGTTTCAAGAGAGGTTTGTCAAGAAGGGTGAAGAGGGAGGCAAAGATGCCGCGGATGAATTCCTTGCTAGAATTAAGGATTACTTGAAATCTTCTAGCATTTACGCTGACGATATGGACATCATGGTTCGAGCATACGCTAATCTCAAGGGGTTGGCACAAGCTTGTTTTCAGTCCGGCAAGTTGAAGCATGCTGCCGACCTGGGCTTCTTTGCTGTTGGGTTTACCAAGCGTCAAGCTTTGTTTGACTTTGTGGATGTCGGTGCTGGGAAGGAGCGAGCTGATTACAAGATACGCGGTATACATGCTCCCAGCTTCGATAAGGAGCCCTACTGATATGCGCTCCGCAACAGAAACCCTAAGCTTTTACATTGGCAACGCGCAGTGCAAGCATGTCATCCTAGGTTGTTCTCACGATGGCGGATATGCCCCTTTCTTGGAGAAATTTGCCGCCGATGATGATACTCGTGAGCGAATCACCTTACTCAAGGGTGGCCCAATTCACCCACAGATTGCAGCTCTTGGTTTTACACGGACTCTTACGCTCAAGACTTTATTTGGCTCGCAGGATATCAATAAGCCCGTAGCTGCGCCTTTCCCAATCGTGGCTTCGGCTCCAACTGTTAATCCCCAAGTCGGAAGTTCCGATCCATCCATTTCTTCTTTTCCTAAATCTCCGGGTTCAAGGCTGATGTATGCAAACCCCGCAATCGATGCCAGCAGACTCGGACCAGTTATACGCAACGACGGTGGACTACGTGTCGACAAGCCATTAAAGATCGACCCGAGCTCCCCATATTTTCAGGTTTTGCGAAAGGCGAACTTGTGCCATTGGTACTACTTGCGTGGCGGATGTACCGGCTGCAGCAAAAACCATTTTTTTGGTCCCCTGAGTCCGCGCGAGTACGACTGCCTATGGTACCTGGCGCGAAATGGACTGTGTTACAGGGCTCAGAGGGGTAAGGACTGCTATGATCCGAAGTGTATCTACGGGCATGTTAGGCAATAAGGCTCTCTCGATCCTAGGATCCTGATTTTCTGGGTTTTGTGGTTCGGCGGTCCATTTACTACATTTTTAGGCCATTTTGGCTACTGTTCATTCTATCAAAGGTTCTGAGGGCTGCGAATGCCAGGATCTCGGTTCTCTGGGTTCTTGGGTTCGGCGGCCTACTACTGGACTACTTGGACTTCTGGGCTGTTTTGACCGCTGTTCAGTGTGCCAAGTGTGGGAAAAGGCTTAAGGTTACTTCTTTGACCTGCGGATTCGAACTCTAAGAGCTGTATTTGGATTTTATTTGCAGAGGATTTCTACCTTGGATGGTTACTTAGTTATGCCTCCTGAGTATTAGCGACGAGATCTTGTGTGCTGATCCGGGTAGAGCGACGACGGCACTTTTAGTTTTTCGTACAAATCATACTCTCAAACTTCACCACCTCAAAGCCAAACAACTCTTCGCTATTCTTCTTTACTCTTCACACCGTCTACATTCATATCTACCATTGCAGTCTCTACTACCGTGACAGCGCTATCAAAATCATAACTCTCCGCCACCCACAGTTTCTAACAAGGTCATCGTTCTCATAGGCTAAAAGCCATCTTGATCAGCCGCGTCAGGAGTAAGATTGGTCTGGACTTCCAACCTCCGAATCGTTCAATCCGCTCTAACGACCTTCACGTTCTCCGGCGCAATGAAGATGGGCATAAGGTAGATAAGCAAAGTGGAGATGGGCATAAGCGAGACCGGGACCAGACGGCCACACGTACCACGGGTATTCGCGATGCCTTCAAGCGCACAGCGGGCAATGCAGGTTTGAACGAAAGGGGCGAAGGTGTGCCCAGGTTGGGGAAGGTCCGACGTACAGGTCAGTCGCAGGCCCTAACTGCTATATGCTGCGTCTAATGATTCCCGAAAGACCCTATCGACAATGCAGATGATACCGATCATGACCAGATTCTCGCACGGATGCGCTCGCAACCTCGGCCTGTCCTCAGACCACCGCCATCTCGGCGAGACCGACAGCGACGGGAGAATACAACCAGCTCAAGTCGATCGAGTGGGGCTGGCGATAGTCAGGGTTGGTCCGCCGTTGTATTTCTGACCAGTGTCCCGTTCTTTCCGCTGACATACTGCAGATAATTCTCTCGTCCTTGACGATAACAGCGTGATGGCCGACAAAACCGATCCTTTCACCGCGGCCACCACCCGTTGAGTGATTTAGTTTATATTAGGTTCGATTCCTAACAGCGCTGGTACAATGGTGTTGTGGTTATCTTTTCTCTTTGCCACCGCGGAGCCAGAGATCGGAACCGCGGGCCTCCTTACTGTAACTCACATGTGACGGAAGATCCAACGACCCCCGGTTGCTTAGATACTCCTCATACCCCAGAGCCTCCCACCGAACCTCTCGATCGATCGAACTCCTGCCACCGTGTCTTTCACGTCCAGCCATTGAAAATATACTTCACTTTAATGCTTTCGTTTTAGAGGTTAGGAACCACGATGTTAATGAACTATTTTCCTTGAAATCGTATAGAGAAGTCAAGCAGAGTGCTTTTTACATTATAAGACGCTAAGAAGATTCGTATATCAATTTGAGTTAATGAGTAGATGTACAGTATTTGAAGTAATTGTTAGAAGTCAACGTTATATAGACTTCTGTTCTCATAACAATCATTGCGTTATTTCCTTCGTCGCCTCGTATTTGCCTTGGTCTTTTAGCATCAATGTCAGGTTGTCGACGCTGATCAATGTATCAACTCTCAATGCCTTCTTGCGTTCCTGTAACGCTCGTCAATTCATCTTCTTCGCTTCCTCGTATTTATCCTGAAATCATAACACGGATGTCAGATTGCTGATGCTGGTTAATGTATCGGAATGCTCGACTCTCAACGTTTTCTCGTATTCTGATAACGCTCGTCGATTTATCTTCTCCGCCGACCTGTATTTGCTCTGATCTCGATCAATGTATCAGAATGCTCGACTCCCAATGCCTTCTTGCGTCCTTGTAACGCTCGCTGATTCATCTCCTCCGCCGCCTCGTATTTGCCCTGGTCTCGTAGTATCAATGCCAGGTTGCTGACGCTGTTTAATGTATCAGGATGCTCGACTCCCAATGCCTTCTTGCGTCCTTGTAACGCTCGCTGATTCATCTCCTCCGCCGCCTCGTATTTGCCCTGGTCTCGTAGTATCAATGCCAGGTTGCTGACGCTGTTTAATGTATCAGGA
>JAABUR0100004524.1_pt1 | contig 18495 bp, 24 predicted proteins | sample 5560091 | NCBI WGS metagenome assembly JAABUR01 (sample SAMN10711879, study PRJNA513375) | rock metagenome | isolation source: Antarctica rocks | place: Antarctica: Victoria Land, University Valley sud | reverse complement strand
TGGAAGGCGCTGGACCGGCGCTTCCTCAAGCCGCTGCTGGGCGGGCGCGGCGCGGACGGCCGCGGCGGCGCGCGCGCGCACCCGCTCGGCAGCGACGACGAGGACGACGATGATGAGGAGGAGCCGGGCGCGGGCCTTGGCGGCGGCGGCGGCGGCGGCAGCGGCGCCGCCGCCGGGGCGGGGCCCCTGCTGGCGGGCGCGGCGGCGGGAAACGGGGTGGCGGCCGCAGCCGCCGCGGGCGGGCCGGGCCGCGGGGAGCACCCTAGCAGGGCCTCCGCGCCGGACGCTGCGGGGCTGGGGCTGTTCATGGGCATGGACTTTGGGCCAGGGTATGACGCCCCGGATGAGGAGCAGGGAGCGCCCGGGCCGCGCGGTCCGGTCGCGGGCGCCGCGGGCGCGCCTGCCTTTGGCGCGCAGGGATCGCAGGAGCTGCAGATGCAGGGCGTGGCCGCAGTGCACAGTGCGGGCATGCATGGACCAGAGCAGAGCGCTGAGGGACAGAGGGCGTACGTGCCGCCGCCGCCGCCGCCGCTCCCACCCTGAGCTGTGTCCGTCTGGCTGGACTTCCTGTACACTGGTGCCAGCAACCTCCCTGCTGTAGTCATGTAGAATTTGACGGCAGCATTTAGAGCTGCTGCAGGAACACCATGCATGCGCTTTTCAGAGAGCCGTGCTACATTGTGCCTTGCACATGCGGGAGTAAGTGGCGCCACAGCATCGGCATCATACCAACAGTGCCGTCGCGATATTGGCATGATACCACTGAGCACATGCAAACTGCCGATGCGCGCTGCCTTGCAAAGGCGGCGCCAATCTGACACAGAGGAGGGCAACACCGAGTGCCGAAGCCACTGTTACCAAGCAGCACAAAATTTTGCCAAACCATGGCGCCACGGTAGAGGCGTTCACCCTGATGGACAGGCTCTGAACTGACACATTGCTCCCAAAATCCGCGCAAACTGATCTCTTTACCAAGGCGGCGCAGCGGCCACGGCACCAGCATCAGCGGCGCAGCTGCATCCCTCTCCGCTGCCCCTGCCCGTCCAGTGCCTGCAAAGCGGCGAGCTCCGCAGCTGCCAAAAGTGGGGGCTGCGCCCTCGCATGCTCGAGATGCATGCGTGCGTGGCTGTGCGCATGCGCCCTCCCAGCGCGCCCTCCTGGCCGCTGCGCGTCAAGGGGGCCAGCCGAGCATAAAACGTCTGCTTTTGACTAGCTTCCTACCCCTCGTGCTACCGCTGGTCGGGGGGCAGGGCGGTGGCGATGGCATCGCGCGCGGCGGCGGCCATCGCGTCGGCGTCCTTGGACGGCGGGATGGCCGGGTGCACGATCACGCGCGCGCGCCCGCCGAACAGGCGCGCCTCCTGCCCGTTGGGCATCAGGCGCCCGGTGCCCACCAGCGTGACGGGCACGACCGGCACGCCGGCCTTGGCCGCGATCGAGAACGCGCCCTGCGCTCCCGCAGGCAGCCCCCTCTCAGGGCCTGCCGCACCCTCCTGGGCGCCAGGGGCCCAGTGCCCGCCGGCGTCATGCGGCCCCCGACCGGCCGCCTTGGCAGCACCAGAGCGCGCCCCCGGCACGCTCTCACAGGCGGGGAGCCCTCCACAGCCGGCCCCTCTGCAGACCGCAAAGCAGGCAGGACGGCCGGCTGCATGCGCTTGCTCGAGATGACATGCCGTGCAGTTGCCACCGCGCGGCGACGCATGCGGCAAAGGCCGCTCACCATGCCAGCAAGCCCACACCTCCTGGTGAGGCCGCTGCTGGCAGCGCACCGGACGCGCCGCCCCCTCGCGCCCATGTCAGGCGCCCCAGGCGAGCCCGCTGCCGGCGCGAGCGCAGAGCTCCAGACAGGCCGCGCTCCCGCACTAAAACAGCTTTGACGCCTCAACGGCCTATTTTTGTGTAAAACCTAGGTTTTAGTTGCCACGCGCGCCTTCTTCCATTCGCCCAGGCGCCCGCCGTTGGAGCGCGTGCCCTCCGGGAAGAACAGGACGGACGCGCCCTGCTGCAGCAGCGCGCGGCAGTCGCCCAGGCACTTCAGCTGGCTCCGGCGGTCCATGCGGTTCAGCATCACGTGGCCTGCGCGCCGGGCGCGCCGCGCCGCGTCTGCGCTGCAGGGGCGCGCGGCCGTGCACGCAGGCAGCGTGCGAGAGCGCGATGTCAGGCCGGCCGCATCCGTCAGCGCGTCGTGTGAGGGCATGCGCGCATTGGCGAGCGGCACTGGCGAGCCAGGGAGGGCAGGATAGGGTTGAGGCACCTGTCAGGAACATGCTCCAGCCGACGATGGGGTAGAGGAAGATGGAGCGCTTGGAGATGAACTTGAACGAGCGGTCCAGGTGGAAGAGCGAGAAGATGTCCTGCCGGCCAGTTCCAGCCGCCGCTTCTACGCCGACGAGCCGCGTGCAGGTACCGATCCAGCGCATGGAGGCCGCCGCCTTTCAGCAGGTGCCTCTCCACTGAGGCCGCCCAGCAGTGCAGGATTTGCGTTCGAGTGCGGGCTGGGCGCGCGCGCGCGCCGCATGGTGTGTGCCGAGGGGGCCGGCGCGGGGGGGCCGCGAGCGCGCACCAGGAAGCTCTGGTGGTTTGCGACGTACACGGCGGGCTCGTCATTGGCCGGCAGGTGCTCCCGGCCGACGACCTGCCAGGGCGCGGCTAAACCCTCATGGCCGTGGTAAGGCGCAAGGGCTCCCACATCTCCAGAGCATTGTGTGGCCGCCGCGCCCGGCCAGGGGGACGACGCCAGGGCAACCGGGCAAGCACGCGAGGCACATGGCATAGTGCCGCTAGGAGATGTCGCGGGCCCTGGGGGCCAGAGACGCGCATGGGCGCCCACCTCCGTCCGGTAGAAGAGCGCGGTGGACACCTTGGCCCAGATGTTGTTGACCCAGTGCTGCGCAAGTCGCCTGCGCAGGCACGCTGTGTGAGAGGTCGTGACTGGGCTTTGCGAACATGCACATGCGCAGCCTCTGCTGACGTGAGCAGTGCCGGGTCAGGTATGGCCGCATGCAAGCACGGAGCGCTCTCAATTGCAACAGACTGCATGCGCGCTCCTTTGCAGAGTCTCTGCGCACAGGCTGGGGCATGCATGCACCTGTGCCGGTCAAACAGGACGACGAACGGCGCTAGCAGCAGCATCGACACGAAGAGCGGCAGCGCCAGCGCGAAGGTGCTCAGGTAGAAGAAGAGCCCCCGCGCGCTCGCCAGCGCTGCGCTGCCTTGCTCGGCGCTCGGGCGATACGACGCATGCTCGCGGTGACCTGCGACCACGCGGCGAGCTTATACATGCAAACGCGTCTGCGTTGGCACCGCCGATGATATAGTCTGATGTCTGACAAACTGCATATAGGCACGGTACCCGCCGGGCCCATCGTTGGGCGCTGGTGGGCACCAGCAGAAAGGCGCCGGTGCTAAGGTGAGTGATTGATGCTCGCTCGGAGCACAGACGGGCACAAGTGAGGAGCGGTGTGAACGGCACTACTTCCACCTGCTAAGTGCTGCGTTACAGCTATCCAGACTTTGCACCTGTGCCAATCGCTATATTCTACAAAGAACAAGGCCATGTGCAGCCCAGCATTGGCTGAAGTGCGCTTATGCAAGACACTAACTAGTACACTGCAGCTGGCTCACTGCCAGCGCACCAGCGTCGCCCGGCGCGGTGATAGCGCCGGCTGCCGAGCACGCCACTCGCAGGCGCGCTTGGCGGCGCTGGGCGCAGCTGCAAGCAGCTGGCAACGCGGCCAGTGGCTGTCGCTCTGCCCATCTCCTGGCCCCGCCAGGGGGACGAAGCAAGCACTGCTGGCGGCTTGCGTGGCTATTCGGATGCCTGCATGCCTCTGCAGAGGCTGCCCGGTGTGGCACCGCAGGTAGCACACAGCTCCGCATCGCCCTCGCAAACCGCGGCCGTCTGCCTCTGCCTTGCCGCTGTCTTGGCACTCTCTGCACAGGTTCAGCACAATGTGCGAGGCAAGGGGACGAAGTTCTGTCCTGTCACGGGCCGGACAACCAAGTGTCCCTCCCTGCGGATGCCCCTGCATGCACTGTCATCCTCTGGCCCACCCTGGCCAGGCTCGACACTGACATCAGCGCGGGAATGCGCAAGCTCAGAGTCGCGCAAGCGCTTGGAGTCCAAGAGAGTCTCTCTACGTACCACAAGCAATGAGCCCGCTGACCAGCCGCAGGTCAAGGCTGCTGGGGGCGCTTGCAGCGGCAGGCGCAACTGGCACCGCAGCATACACATGGTACGTGCTGCGCCTGGCGCTCGCCTGCGCTTACAAGCGTCACCAGTCGAGGCACCAGCTCCAGCTTGCTCTTTCACACTCTGGCAAAGAGGTGCATGCTTCCTTGTTTGCAGGTTGGCCCTTGTGGCTCGCCCAGCCTGTGGCGCCGTGACTGGACAACCCCGGCACAACTCTGTGGAAGTGCAGTGTGATAGCTTGTGGAAGAGATGTGTCCGCGCAGGCACCAGTACACCAGCCTGTGCAAGGAGCCGGAGCTGGTGTTCCAGGAGGGCAGCCCGCTGAGCCGCCTCGTGCTGGAGCGCTGCCCGGCGCTGCTCCAGCCGTACCGGCCCTGCTTCTGGGCGACCAATGCGCATGTGCAGACGATGCTGTGCGGTGCGCCTGTGACCAGACTGCCTCTGTGGCAACCTTGCGCGGCCGGCCACAAGGCCTTGATGTCCAAGCAGTGAGTGCTGCAGCCAAGGAGCAAGCGTCAAGGCCTGGCTCACTCAGCGACGCGCGACCTGCCCGGCGCAGTGCTGCGCGGGAAGCTGCTGAGCACGGGCTACGCCCGGCAGCTGCTGACCACCGGCGACGGCGGCACGATCGCACTGGACTGGTGGCGCGGCTGCAACGCGCCCGACGCGCTGCCCGCGGACGCGCCCGTGCTGCTCGTCCTGCACGGTCTGACCGGTGCGTGCCGCGGGGGAGCTGCAACTCAGCTGTCTGCAGGCTGTACGAGGAGCGCGTGTATACGCGCGAGGGTTCAACGCGCCTCTCGCTCTTACTCATCTTATGAGCTGGTGCCAACGCGAAAATGGTGAGAGCCGACTCCAGCACGCATCATGGGTGCATTACATTGCCTCTTGCGTGAGTAAATGACACAGTATTTGTCAACTAATAGATGTGTTCTAGACATGCACAACACATTGGCGAACAAGGTGCACACCGCATAGCAGCGCAGCAGACACACAGCGTCAACTGGCGGCGCTCTGCACGAAATTGGGACCTGGTCAGAGGAAAAATAATGAGTGAGCTGTTTGACAGTGGGCGCAAGCATCAGCCACCGCTACTAGGACAAGTCATAAAGTGACTGTGTATGAATGAATTACAACCGTGTGTCAGCCAAACTTGGCCGCTTAGGGCCGCAGCCCTACGGGCTGCGCAGCGTGTGACCTAAGCAATGTTCTGCTACTCAAACTGTAGGGTCTGGGGTTGGCTGCAGGCGGGTCGGCAGAGGGCTACTGCAAGCTCATATGCGCAGCCGCGGCCGCGAAGGGCTGGCGAGCGGCGGTGCTCAACTACCGCGGCTGCGCCGGTACACGCGCTCGATGTGCTCTCTTGTGCAGACGTATTTAGTCACGCACAGGGGCACCTGCCATGCAACAAATGCCTGTTTTGGTTCTGTATTCCATATGCTGTTGGCCAACACGTTTACAGGCATGTATCAGGGACACATGCAAGCACCCAGCAAGATGCGGCTGCAGCGGTGACTGACGCCTGCACACAATTGCGCCGCCGTGCCCGCGCAGGCCTGCCGATGACCTCGCCGCGCTGCTACAGCGCGAGCTTCACGGACGACATGCACCAGGCGGTCGGCGCGCTGCACGCGGCCTTCCCGGCCGCGCCGCTGCTGGCCGCGGGGTACTCGCTGGGCGCGCTCATTCTAACGAAGTACCTGGCCGAGGTGGACCAGGGGCACTGGCCGGCGAGCGAGGGTGCGCGCTCCGCAGCTTGCGCGGCCTGCCCACTGTTCGATTTGGGTGGTGCTCCGCCGCAGGCTGCGCGGTCTGACCATTCTTACATGCGGATGTTGCTCCGCCGCGTCTCTGTGGCAGGTGAGGGGGACTTTCGCCGCTGAGCGCACTGTCCGCCAGTGAGTGCAGCGCCTCTGGATGCGCGCACACCGCAGGCATTGCTTGCTTCCAAGACGCTGCAGCAGGGGACACTGCATGGCTGGCAAGGGGACACACCCCAGTCAGATGCCAGGCTCTTGGGCACAACTTGCTGCTTTATCACTTCTCCGGTGTGCATGTAAGGAGCCAATCACTGACGCGAGGACAACACCAGGGTGGTGCGCGCCAGGCAGCGGCATCGTGGGAGCCGCAGTTGTCAGCAACCCGATGTGCCTGCATGCGTCAGCGCGGTCGCTGTCGCGCCCGTGGACGGTACCCTACCTGTACAACCTGGCGCTCGCGATCCGCCTGCGACAGTATCTGTGGCAGCACCGCGACGCCCTATCCGAGCACGTGCAGGCGCGCATCGCCCAGCCGTCGGGGAGTCATGTCTGCTGACTTCAATGACAGCTTACGCAGATGGCGTCTGGTCCGTTGCGTAGGTGTTTTGTGCAGAGGTTCGCTAATTCTGCAGAGGTTGGTAGTTTAAGCACCGAGGTCAAAGTATGGGCGAAAAAGACCGTGTGTGTTGCGCTGAAGCGGTGAGGCCGGTCGCGCGCAGGTGGACGCCGGGACGGAGGCGTGGACGATGTCGCACTTTGACGAGAACGTCGTGTGCCGACTATTTGGGTGCGCTGCAACGCACGCAAGGCGGCCCGCTGCGCACGCCGCGCGGGTGCTGCCGGCAGCCAAGCTCCTGCGCCCCCCGGGAGCTCACGCGGCTGGTGCATACGTGGGGGCGCGGCGGGGCGGGCGCCTGAGCGCGCGCGCGCCGCGCAGGTTCGAGGACGTGCACGAGTACTACCACGACAGCAGCAGCCAGAACTACATCCCCTACGTGCGCACGCCCTCCCTGTTCCTGGTCGCAGCGGACGACCCGTTCCTGGGCCGGCTGCCGCGCGCAGAATGCCTGGGCAACCCGCACACCCTGCTGGCGGTCACCCCCTGGTGCGCCTCTCGGGCGGCCCGCCCCGAGCGCCTGCCAAGCACGCCGCACGGACGGGTCGGCGGTTTGTACTGGGGTCGCTGAATGCACGTCGTGCATGTCGACGGGCACAGCCATTGGGGCATGGTTGACGCTCTGCGCCGCACGGGCGAGCGCCTTATGAGCGCGTGCGCGGGCAGCCCCTGGCATACGAGCACGAGCGCGCGCGCGTCCTGCAGCCCTTCTGCCTGCAGGCTGTGCACGCTGCGAGCGGCGGTCCTGTCCAACGCGCGAGGCCGCGCACGCGCGCGCAGCGGCGGCCATGTGGCCTTCCTGGAGGGCGCCTGGCCGTTTGGGCGCGCATGGATGGACACCGTCGTCACACAATTTCTGGACGCGTGCCTGCAGGGCGCGGCGGGGCTGCGGCCGCAGCCGGGTGGCGGTGCCGCCGGCCAGGCGCCGGCCGCCGCTCGCCTGTAGTGTGCTCGCCTTTGGTTTGCTTGCGGTTTGCAGGGGTCGGAAGTCATAATGCATGCATAAAACGCTCAATTACATTTTCTGTCGCCAATGTAGCAACATTCTATCTGTACTGCAGACGACGGTGGCAGAAGCATGTCTGCAAGCTTGCACCATCTGTAGCATTGCAAAAAAAACGCTGATTTGCCTTGGGTAGACCCTGAAACGCCGCCTGCTTCCGAGGTAATGCAACAAACTTTCGGCTTGTCACCTGCCGCCAAGAGTAGGAGTCTGGGCTCGTTAAACACCATTTCAGATTGCGCTGTCACAACTGCAGATCAAGAGAGAAGTGTGTTTATGACAAACAGCTTGCGGGAGCTTAAGCGCACACGTAGCCCTGAATCAGAATCGTGCACCTCGTAGTCTTTGCTGTTGCTCAGCACCAGCTGTGCAGACTGTGTGAGGCACCTCCAATGCTGCCATACTCGCGCCTCCAACCAGCGCATGAAGAGGAGCCTGAGCTGCAAGAGAGCAGGAGGCCTTCTGTCGGGGCCCTCAGGTGAACTTGCTTGGCACTCTATGCAAACAGAACCAAGTACAGGCAGCCAGCAGCTGCAAACCAGACTGTATGTAGCAAGATGAGCGCACAACTTTGGTGCCCTGCGGGTGAGACAGGAGCGCGCTGGCTACGTATGACCGCGATGGCGTGCAGACCTTCTCTGTGGAGCAGGGCGCGGACAGGGAACTGTCCGCGACCGGGCTGCTCGCGTCCACGCGCGATCACCTGACAGACACGCTCCGCGTGTTTGGGGTGTGCGAACACGCTATTAACGCAATGTTATTCCTGTGGTGTGACTGCAGGCGTGACCGCGGTTTCTCCCTGGTTGAAGCTATAGTGCAGCACAAGCACACAGCTCTTGATGCTAATGAGGAGCCTCAGCATGCTTCACGAGCTACACGGTGCTCACTGACCGCTCACACGCGCTGCCCCAGGCGCGCGGCGTGCTGCACCATCATGAGTACGGCCCCAGCGTGCCTGCCACCGTGCACGGCGCGCCCAGATCCGCCAAGGCATGCTTCACCGGCACCTGGCCGTGCATTGGTCGCCTGGTATCACAAAGTATGCGAACAGGGGCGGCGCATGACCGCCAAGCGCGCGCCCACGCAGTAGGAAAGCAAGGCGACGCTCGACCGCCTGCGCCGCATGGCTACCTTTGAGTCGCAGGACTTTGATGCGGTGGTGCGCGGCCTGCAGCCCCGCGCTTCGCGAACGCCGGCAGAAGCCGCGCGCGTGAGTGCGCAGCGCGCTGCGCTCTGCAGGAGAACGATGTGGAGCGGGCTGTGAGCCTGAACATGGAGCACCTCGACTTTGTCGTGGAGGAGAGCTGGCGCTGGGCGCTCTCCTGTGCGCGCCCGCGCCCCGGGCTCCCGGCTCCCTGCCCTCAGCTGCATGCTCGCGCGAGCGGCCCGCTGCCCTGCGGCGCCCCCGCACTCGCAGCTTGCAGACCACAGCATGCGCTCACCGCACGCATGATAGGGATAGGGCTGTCCTACCCTATAATCACCCACCGCACGCGCGCCCGCAGTCTTCATCGGCCTCAGCATGGGCGTGTGCGCCTTCGCGGTGGACGTCGCGCTGGAGACGCTCAACACGTGGAAGTTTGCGGCTGTGCGCGCGGCCGTGCGGGCCGGTGAGGGCTTCTGGGCGCCCTACGCCGTGTTCATGGCCTTCTGCCTGGCGTACGCCGGCGCGGGCGGCGCGCTGGTCGCCTTCGGCGCGCCGCTGGCCGCCGGCAGCGGCAGCCCCGAGATCAAGACCTACCTCAATGGCGTGCACATCCGCGGCGCGGCCCCCTCTCTCGCACAGCGGGGTGTCTCCCCAGGCGTCATGTGGCGGCACTTCGTAATTTTATGCCAGTCAGCGCAACCAGGCGAGTCTTGACAGGGAAGCTGCCTTTTGTTGCCACACGGTGCTGACCTACTTGCATGCGCTCACATGCTGCAGGGCTCCTGGGACTGCGAACGCTGGTGTGCAAGCTCGCCAGCGTCGTGCTATCGATGGCCGGTGGGCTGATCGCTGGAAAGGAGGGGCCGTTCGTGCATGCAGGCGCGGACGCACGCCAGAAGCGCAAGCCATGCAGTATTGCTGATGAAGACTGGGGCCCAGGAACAGAGCATGGCAGGGTACAACGATCAATCCTTGCCTCTGTGCTTCACCGTCTGCCCCATGCGTGGAGAGCTCGGGGCGCGAGCGCACGCACGTCACCGCACGCACGCCTGCACGGCAGGCGGCATCGTCGGCGGCGGCTGGGCGGGCATGGGCTCGCGCGCGCTGACGGATGCGCTGCGCGGCCGCTGGCGCGTGCGCGCGCCGCGGCGCTTTGGTGGCTACTTCCGCAACGACGCCGACCACCGCGACTTTGTCTCCATCGGCACCGCTGCTGGCACGGGGCCCCCGCGGCCCCGCGCGTCCCCCGGGTAGGGTAGGGTCAGGGCCGTCGACGCGACCCGCGACGCTGTGGCCGGCGCGTTAGCGCCCGCGGCCGCGCCCTGCAGGCGTGGCGGTGGCGTTCAGTGCGCCGGTCGGCGACCTGCTGCAGATAGGGTAGGGTTCAGACCGTCGACGCGGCCCGCGCGCCCGCAGGCGTGGCGGTGGCGTTCGGCGCGCCCGTAGGCGGCCTGCTGTTGGCGATCGAGGAGGGCGCCTCCTTCCTGAGCAGCGGGATCTTCTGGCGCGGCTTCCTGGCCACGTGCACGGGCGTGCTGGCGCTGCAGGCGCTGGCGCAGTGCCACACGGCCGGCGGCGCGCTGCTGCAGACCAAGTTCGGCGTCTGGCGCGACCTCGGGCGCGCGCCGCTGCCGCGCGGCAGACACCCGGCAGCCCCAAAAGCACCAGGCCAAAGCTGTCGGCACGCACGGCAGCTCAGCAGCTTCAGTAGTTCAGTGCCAATGGCCCCGCGCACAATCGCACATGCACATACCAACGGCGGCGCTCGTCGGCCTGTGCGTCGTATGGCCCAATTGCATGCGCGCGGCAATAAACCGGAACCCTAACCCCAGGTCACCCGCCCGTCAGGCTGTACGACGACGACCTGGCTCTGTACGGCGCGCGCTACTTTTACCGCCTGTGGGAGATGCCCATCTTCGGCGCAATGGGCGTCGCGGCCGGCCTGCTGGGCGCCGGCTTCATTCGCGCGCACGTGGCAATCGCCGCGCTGCGCGCGCGCTACGTGCCGCCGCGCCTGCCCTGGCGCCGCCTGGCTGAGGTGGCTCACCATGCGGCCGACCCCACAGAACTGCGCTGACGAGCTGAGCCATGCGGCGCTGCTGTGTGGCTGCCGTGTGCATGCCGTGCGAGCGCCTGCCCGCACTGGCACCGGCATGCGATTAGGGCCACCCTTTGCGCGGGTGCCACCTACCCCCACAAAACTCCGCTGCGGCAGAACGAATGATGCAGCCTACTTTGAAGGGTGCCTGTCCTGATGCGCTGCACGTGTGGCTCACTGTCCGCCTCACGCGGGGCAGCCTGTCTCCCCGCGCGTGCGGTGCAGAGGAAACCGTTTTCCTTCCTGCTGGCCGGCGGGGCTGGCAAAGAGGAGGTGCGGGCGCGAGGGCGCGCCCGCAACCGGGGCCAGGTGCTGGCGGTGGCGTGGCTAAGCGGCACCGTCTTCTTTCTGGCAACGTACGCGTCGCCGTGCCGCCGGCTGCCGCCGCCGGGTCAGCTGCAGTACTACGAGATGGGCGGCGGCGACCCCAGGACATCTTCGCCGGCGTGGCCGGCACCGACTCGCGCGGCCTGAAGCACTTCCCGCGCCTGTGGTGCGCGCGCGCGCGCCGGGCCGCCTCATGGGCGTGCGCGTCCAGGGGAACCGACCCGCGCGGCCTGAAGCACTGCCCGCGCCTGTGGTGCGCGCGGCGCCGGCCGCGCCGCCGGCCGGGCGTGCGCGTCCGGGCTGCATGCGGCGAGCACATGCGCGGTGCTGCGCGTTCCGCCGCAGCTGCCCGGCCGCCGACAGAGGCGATGCCCCGCATGTGGGCGCCCGCCTCCCGGCGCCTGGCACCTCCAGTCACGCGCAAGGCCAGCGGTCGCGACAGCGGCCTGGCGCGCTGGCCGGCCAGTGGCGCCTGCAGAGCCCTGCACGCCTGTTGCACGCGACCCGTGGGCGGGGACGCGCGCAGGTGCCAGGCGAGCGAGTTCAGCGAGCGCGGGCAGCTGTTCATGACGCCGCTGATCCAGGCAATGCGCACGATTGTGCACCTGGGCGAGACCGTGCCCGAGGCGGAGCAGGCGCGCCCGCCCCGCCGCCAGGGCTCGCAGAGCGCAGGCCTGGTGCCCCCGCTGCCAGGGGCCGCAGATTGCAGGCCTGATAGCCCCGCTGCCAGGAGTCCCAGAAAGTCGCCTCGTGTGTGGTTGCTTATGGGTCCAGAGCGGCTGACCGCCGTGTAGGCATCCCCAAACCACGCGGAACAGAGGCTGCCGGGCCGCGGCTTCGCAGGCAGGCCAGCATGTTGAGAATGTCTGCAGCCCGGGCCCGGCCACGTTGCATGCCGCACGCGTGTGGGCAGGTGGCGCATGCGACCTGCTGCAGGCGGGCGCCTGCCGTGCAGCGCGCACGGCTCACAATAGCTGTGCCGCTGGGCGGATGCCATGCGAGCCGCCAAGCATGCATGCGCCATGCCACACAAGGATGCTGCACGCTGATGCCCCGTAGGTATGCTGCATGCTGTTGTGATCCCTGCCGCTGGCGCAGAGCAAGGACTACCACATCAGCGCAGCGACGTTGTGGCTGTGGGCGGTGGTCGTATTCTGGCTCATGCTGGCCACCTTTGGCATCGGCGCCGCCACAGGTGCCTGCGGCCTCTTCTTTCTCATGATCGGGCTTGCACACTAAGCACCACCGCCCACTGTCCCACATACTAGGTGTCTGCACCCGCCGCGAGACTAGGGCTGCTGGTGGCACATAACCTTTGCATGGCAAACAGTCAGTGCATACAAAGATCCAGCGGCGCGCATGGACGAGCACGTTAGTTTATCAGGCGCCCCGCAGACGCAAGGACGGGAGCCAGTAGCACGGCATGCATGCAGGCATATTCATCCCGTCGCTGGCGGTCGGCGCAGCACTGGGCCGCCTGGTCGGCGCGGCCGTCGATGCGGCGCTCGCGGCGGCCGGCAGCGCCATGACCGTCTCGCTGCCCGCCTACGCCGTGCGCCCCCACGCGCCGCCCCCTCTGTGCATGTTCGCGCACCGCCCCTGCGCATCAGAGCCGGCGGTCCCCCTTCTGCAAGCCGGGGTTCCCGGCGCACCAGCCAGCGGTCCGCTCCACCATCTGAGAGTGAGAAAGTGCTCAGCGGCTGAGCTGCCGACGCAGAGCGCTCCAGGGGGTTGCAGTGAGAACCCTCCCGGCAAACCCTACCCTGCACCCTCCGTCCGGCGCGCGCGAGCGAGACCAGCCGGCAGGTGGTGGGCGCGACGGCGATGCTGGGCGGCGTGACGCGTATGACCATCAGCATCACCGTGCTGGCCATGGAGGGCACGGGCGCGCTGCAGCTTATTGTGCCGCTCATGCTCGCCGCGCTGCTGGCCAAGGTCGGGGCCGCGGCCCCCGCTCACCCTATTCCGCTCATCCTTGCCGTGCTGCTGCCCAAGGCCCGCCCGCGGCCCCCGCTCACAACATGCGGCTCACTGTGCCGCTCATGCTCGCTGCGCTGCGGGCCAAGGTCCTTTGCAGCCGCCGGCGGTCTTCTGGCGCTCCGTCTCCATGTCCGCCCCGGCCCGCTTGCTGCCGCAGTGCCGGCCTCTGCTCAGTGGCCCGCAAGCGCTGTGCTTTTGGCACGCCGAACGCGCTGCCTCCGCCACCAGGTGGTCGGGGACGCCCTGTCGCCCGGCGTCTACGACGTCCAGATCAAGACTCGGAGCGCGCCCGTGCTGGCGCGCACACGGCTGCCTGCCCACATGTCAATGTTCTGCAGTACGCGCTACCAGCGCATGCAAGGATCCGGACACTGTCTATAAAGTGCTGTCCCTGCCACAGCCGATGAATGTATAGCCGGCGCAGTGCCTGCACCTCATCTACGGGAGCTTGAGCAGCTCGATCTGATCTCTTTTGGACTGGGGGTGCGCAATGGTCGTGCAGTGAGATGGCAGCGCGCGCGCGCGCGCAGACGGAGAGCGGGCAGGAGCTGCGGCAGCGCATGGTCAACAGCAAGCTGAGCGTGGGCGAGCTGGCGGCCACGGCGCTGGTCGCGCTGCCGCCGGTGGTGCGCGTGGCGGCGCTGGCGGCCACGCTGCGCGCGTGCGGCCACCAGGCCTTCCCCGTCACGCCCGAGGTCGAGGCCGCGCTGCAGTCCGGCGCGCGCCCCGCTGGCATGCTGCGCGCCTGAAAATCACACCCGTACTTCACGTACCTGATGGACCATTCCCAGCATCTCGGTAGGGCCGGGAGTTCACCCAGGCTGCGCTGGCTCCGGCGGTAGGACAATACAGCATGCCTGCGTGTGGTACCAGCGCCGTGTCAGCCTCCGGGAGCCCGCCGCGACAGGAGGCTGAACCGCGCCCGGCGCGCGCGCAGACGCGGCCTTCCCGCTGCACGGCGTCATCAAGCGCGCGCACCTGCTGGGCCTGCTCAAGCACCGCATCGGCCTGGTCGAGCACAGCGGCCGGCCGCCCTTCCCGCCCGCCGCGCAGCAGGTCCCCGCCAGCCAGGCGCGGCGCTGGCTCCCCCCCCAGGTCGTGCTCAGGGCGCGGGCCTGCCTCGCGCAGAGCACATGTGCGGGGCTGCCTCTATGTTTTGGTGCAGCTTGGGTGCACGGGTGCCATGCCGTAGACCTGCCTGCCCACATGCGTACCTGAAGCCCGGCCAGTGGCCCGGCAGGACCTGGGTAGGCAGGCAGTGCGACACGCCCTGCTAGACCCGCCAGAGGCAGCATCTCCCTGTCCCCAGGCACCAGCACAAGCGCGAACCCCGGCGCGCCCCGGGCGCGCCGCAGGCGGCGCGGCTGGCGCTGCTGGAGGCGCTGGAGCCCTTCCCGCTCAAGCTGCGGCCGGCGGACGAGCAAGAGGCCATCCTGGGCGGCCTGTCGGCGGCCGAGCTGGGCGCCGCGCTGGACCTGCGGCCCTTCATGCAGCGCACGCCCTTCGTCCTGCAGGCGCGCAGCGTCCCGCTCGGCACCAGGCCTTGTGTGCTGCGAGCAGCGCCTTCCCCCGCGAGCAGGGCCTGCACGCGGGGTCCACCAGCAGGCGGCTGGCCGCACGCACCTGCGGTGTGCGGCTGCTGGAGGCGCCCGCCTCATGCTGCAAAGCGACGCGGTTCTGAAGCACTGCAGCAGACACTAACGTTGCCTGCCCGGCGGAGCGTGCCTGATGTCCACGCATGCTCTCGCCAGCCAGGCCTCGCGCAGACGATCAGGTCCCGGCTGGTGAGCATGAAGCCCATGTGCCCCAGCATGTGCTGATGAGCCCGCAGACCAGCCGCGGCGCTGGACCAGCGCGACGTCACCAGCGCCTGCCTGAAGCATGCCTGCATGCGCGATGCCGGGCCATGCATGCGCATGGGAGACATGCATGGCCCCACGCATACGCAGCGCCTGTCCGAGCCGTGCGCGCGCGCGGGCAGGCCAACGCGAGCCTGGCGCGCGCGTACCGCCTGTTCCGCACCATGGGCCTGCACCACCTGTACATCGGCCCGCCCAAGCCGCTCGTGCTCGGCGTCATCACGCGCAAGGCGCGCCCCGCCCTGCACGCCTTGGGGTATCGCGCCAGGCCGCCGCTGTGCCTCACTCGTGCCGCGGCCCAAACCCCGCGCCTCTGCCTCTGCTCCGCTCGCTCTGCACGGCAGAGGCCGACCATGGCCGGGTGGGAAGGCGCATGCACATGCATGCATGCCCGTCAGCTGAAGCACGATGCCTCCCCCTAGCCTGGGCGTATGCCCGCACCTGGGACTGCTGAACCAACTGCTGCAGGTGCTTGCCGTGGTGCATGATCAGAGGTGAGCAGCATAGGGTCAGGGCAGGTGTGGGCAGGACATGGCGCAGGAGACCGCGGTGGCGTGCCTGGGCTTGGGTGAGGGCGCACCCAGTCCTGCAGCCAGTCGCCCTGGCGCACAAGACGAGCCAAAGTCATGATCAGTGGCGGCGGCGCGCAGGACGTAACGGAGGAGAATGCGGAGGTGTGCCTGGGCGCCAAGGCGCACCGCGGCCTGGTGCCGCCCGCGGCGGTGCCGCGCCCGCCGGCCGCGCACGCGCCGCTGCTGCGCGCGGCCTCGCGGTACTATGAGGAGGCCGCCGGCGTGGGCGGCCCCGAGGGCGGCCCTGCGGGGCGGCCAGCTGCCGTGTCGCCGGTCGCGGACGAGCACTTGGTGCAGGCGCGACACCCCCCAGAACTAACATGAGCCTGTCTTGGCTTAGCGGGTGTGCAAGCATGGACACATAAGATGATGCACAACTTCGAGGCACTCCCCATGGGCTGCTCTAGGCTTGGTGTGGAGGCAAGGCAGCCCATCCTGCACGCTTCATGCATAAGCTCTTGCGCTGAAGCTTGGGGTGTGCCACCAGCCATGGCTATTTGGTCCATGCGGTTTTGCTTGGCTTTGCTCATGGCGCACATGGGGCTAGAGCTGTGCATAGTGGGTCAGGGCTGAGCTGTGGGCAATGCGGTTGGAGCAATGCTTGGGTTTAGGGCTGTCCACGGCGCAGGTGGAGCTGGTGGCCGTCCAGGCCTGACGCCGGCGACGTGGCGCGACGCCATGGAGACAGCGAGGGCACGGCGTGGCGTTGCAGTCTGCAATTTGCAGAGGGCGGCGTGGCCTTCTGGGTTGCACTTCCCGTCGCTCTTTTGGGTCAGCTGGTGTGCACACTGAATGCTGCAAAGAATGACAGTCAACGTGGGCCGTGCTCTGCCGCAGAACGCTGCACTGCTGCAAGCCGCCATGCGCTCAACGGCACGTGCGCCCCGCCGCTCCGACACTGTAAGCAGCACTGGGCCCCGCCGCTCCGACATTGTACGCAGCACCGCGCAACCCCTTCTTGTTCACCCTGCCACGCACGGGCCGCTCATGTTCCCCATATGCAACAACGCGCTCAGTGGCAGCCCCGCCTCAAAGCCTGCCGAGGGCCTGCAACCTGTCCACAGGGCCCTCCCGGCTTGCTGCACACTCCACCCCCGCATGCCCAGCTCGCCACGCCCCGAACTGCAACACCGCACCGCCGCACAGACTCCAAGGCCGAGGGCTGCGTACGCTGCCGGGCCTGCAGTGCAGGCCGCCTCACGCACACGCCGGCGCACTGCCCCAGCCTCCTCAATGCGTCACACTGCGGCAAGCTGGATGTCCCTGCTGCGGCGCACGGGCCGCGCATGTTGCTGGGCCAAGGACAAATGTGAGAGGCGGCGCCGGGCAGCCGATGCAGCGTGAGGCATACTGCTCGTCATGGCTGGGCGAGCCGCTGCCAGGCTGGCGGCGGCGCGGCGCGACCGAGTGCGCTCGCAACCCGGGCCCAGCAGGAGCGAGCAGGCGGCAGCTGGGGCGGCCTGCCGAAGCAGCATGAGATCCGGCGTGCAGCCGCGCGGCCGCAGGGAGCCGGCGCGTTAGCCGCCGCTGAGCGCACGCGCGCGCGTGCGGGACCGGCGGCGCGTCACGCCGAGGGCGGCCCCGCGGCGGCCGCGAACGCCTCGGCGGAGACGTATGTAGCCTGCACGGTCATGCCGGCGAACATCCGGCCGTGGATGGCCTTCTTGGCGCCGGCGCAGCCAATGGCGTGCGCAAACTGCACAAAGGCCTGCGCCCGACCGCGCGGCGCAACGTTCAGCGGGCGCAAACACACAGCGCGCCCAGGCTGGCCAACACATGACAGATGCAGCGCAGGAGGGCGCGACACATCGGTGCTCCAGGCGTGTGACGTTGGCGTGAGTGCTCGGCATCAAGCTGGCCCCTCGCCTGACTTTGTTACTCAACACAGTGGTGGCCACTACAGCCTTGGTCTATCGTGTGCATACGCAGATGCAACCTGGAGTGCGACCGCCCCGACAACACCTTGCTGCAGCTGCCAAAACCAGACGCCCGGCCTTGCACAGGGGTCCTTTCCATCCATTCAACCCGTGCGCGCGGGTGCGCAAACGGTTCCCGTGCGCGCGGGTGCGGGTGCGCAAACGATTCAGCTGTCCCGAGAGGCACACCTTGCCAAAGTTGCCGGTGCCAAACGCGGCGGCCGCGGTGGCGGGGTCGGGCGGCCGCGGGATGGCGACCGCGACCACGGAGCCGTACTTGCCGCACTCGTCGTGCAGGTCCTGGATCACCTGCGCGCAGGCGCCGCAGGTGATGCAGGGTTGGGCTAGGTCACCGCACCCTGGGTCACCTGCGCACAGGCGGGTGGCCGCGCTGAGTGCGACGCGCTGCCGCGACAGCAATGCAGACTGCTACCAAGGTGTCACCGAGCGCGTCTGCAAGCCGCCGTGCTTCTGTCCAGCGGACCTCACGGACGCCTTGCTGGCACCCCACAGCGCCATTGGCTCGCTGCAAGCAGGCCAGCCCGCTGAGCCCTCCGCACGCCTCGGAGGCCTGGAAGTCTCGGGCAGCGCAATTGAACCCTACTCCTGCCCAGTCACAAGTACATTTTGCTGAGAAGAAGCACTCCTTGCACCCTTGCAGACCCATGCAGGTCCCGTCACGCCCTTGCGGGCGCTCCCGCTCGCTGACCAGCACGTTTGCAGTGGTTCATGTATTCCCCCACGTCCACTCCCAGCTCCAGCAGACCTGGGCACGCCTCCGCGCCGCGCTCCTCGGCATCCATGTCCGTCAACCAGCGCGCCCACAGCAGCAACGCCTGCACACACCCTAGGAACACCCCAGCACGCCCTCGGGCCGCGCGCCTCGCGATACTCCTGCTCGTCGACCAGCACATCCGCGGTCACCATGCCCTCGACCTGCAGGAAGGCGGTGGGCGGGGGCGGCGGCGCGGCCGGCGCATCTGGCGCGGCCGGCGCGGCCGGCGCGGCCGGCGCGGCAGCAGCGA
>JAABUR0100004523.1_pt1 | contig 18496 bp, 20 predicted proteins | sample 5560091 | NCBI WGS metagenome assembly JAABUR01 (sample SAMN10711879, study PRJNA513375) | rock metagenome | isolation source: Antarctica rocks | place: Antarctica: Victoria Land, University Valley sud | reverse complement strand
GGTGTCAGCCGGGGCTCGGGCGGCAACTTCGCGTTGTGCCCGCATTGCTCGGGCTCGGCCCTCGCCCCGCCGGGCGTGTGATGAAGTGGCTCGGGACATGGTCGAAACACGATCCCAAAGAGCGTCACTGGCACCTCGGCCCCGTTGCCGTGGACGCGCACCTGCAAGGCATGGGTATAGGCTCGAACCTCATGCGCGTGTTCTGCGCGAAGATGGACGCCGCCGGGGAGACCGCCTACCTGGAGGCCGACAAGGATATGAACGTTCGTTTCTACGAGAAGTTCGGCTTCGAGATGGTCGGCGAGGAAGACGTGATCGGCGTCCCCAACTGGTTCATGATCCGGCATCCCGCGCAGTAAACGGCGAATCATGGTTAGCGAAGATACCTGGCTGAAAGGAGAAGAATCATGCAGGGACGAAAAGAGACCACCCATTCAGGGACGAGCGAAGGGTCGGCTGGTGCAACGCCGTCGAGCGGGCTTGCGCTTCCGACCGAGATGGAGGAGGTATTCCGGGAGTTCCGCACCTGCGAGTTCTCCACTATGACGCGGGGCGGCGTCCCTGTTGCGTGGCCCCTGATCCCGCTGTGGCGCCCCGATGAAGGCCGCTTCGTCCTCACGACATCCATCGGCCTGCCAATGAAAGCGTTCAACATCCGGCGCGACCCAAAGGTTTCCCTGCTGTTCTCCGATCCCACGGGGAGCGGCATCGAGGACCCGCCCGCCATGCTGGTCCAGGGAGACGCCGAGATGACAGACGAGGTTCATACCAGCCCCGCTGGCATGGAGGATTATTGGGAGCGGATCTTCAGGGTCCAGCCAGCGGGCAAGATGTACGGCTCCAACGCCCTCACGCGCTACCTGCTTGACTGGTACTACATGCGGCTTCACATCTTCGTCACGCCGCGGCGCATCCTGTGGTGGCCCGACGGCGACTTCATGCAAACCCCCAACGAAGTAGAGGTCTGAGATGTGGGAAGACATAGAAAAATACCTGCCGATGTTCGAGAGCGCCGTCCTGAATGTCGCCGACCCGAAGGGATATCCGAACAGCGTCCGTTGCCACCTCGACCCAGACAGGGCCGCCGGTGTGTTGCGGATTCAACACACGCGGGACGACGGTCTCACGGCTGGTCCGGCGAGCATTCTGTGCCACAGCCACGACGAGAAAACGTGGAACCAGAAGATCTTCGTTCTACGGGGAAACCTGGAAGAAGACCAAGGCGGATGGGTATTCCGGCCCGAGAAATTCGTGCCGAGCCTCGGTACCGCGAACGCAATCGGCGCCATGCGGGCCATCATGGGGATGAGAAGGAGCGCAAAAACCTACCTCGAAAAGCGTAACCTGGCCCGCCCGCACATCGCGTGGGGCGAGGTCGATGCCGTCAAGAAGCGGGCAATGGGATAGAGGTTCGTGAACCTGGGCTGAAGGCCGGGCGTCAGGAGAGTTCGTTGGGTGTTTATCTCTCCCCGAGGGCGTAGGATACTGCCGCATCAGGGCTGATTGCCCTGCCTTCGGCCCATGCGTCGGTCCAGGCTGGCTCGCCCAGCCTCTCACGCGCCTCCGCCACCTGGCGTTCGCGGACTGCCGGATCGGGGGCAAATGGATAGGCTATAACCTCGATGTCTTCCAGGATCGCCTCGGCCGCGCCCCAGATCCGGGCCGCGTTCTCCGGTTCGTCCGCGGTCGAGATCGCCGCGAGCCCTTCCAGGCAGAAAGCTGCGTTGACCATCTCGCCGACCTCCAGCGCGAGCCTTGCGCCTTCCTCGAACAGGCTTCGCGCCTGTTCGTGATCCCCCTCCGCCAGGGCGATCACCGCAAGCGGGTGCAGGTTCACGTAAAGGATGTCCCTGGCCCCGACCTCTCTCGCATATTTCAGGCCGCGCTCCGCGAAACCTCTCGCGCGTTCGAGGTCTCCCTGGGCGAACGGTACGGCCGCTGAGAAACCGAGCATGGCAGCCGCGGCCCACCTGTTTCCTATTTCGAGGTTCAGCTTCACGCACTTCTGCATGAGATCGAGCCCTTCATCGAGTCGTCCCAGGCCGAGGGCTATGAGGCCGCCTGTCCCGTGGGTGTCCGCGATACCTTGCTTGTAATCCAGCTGCTCGAATAGCTTCCGGCTCTCCTCGTTCATCGGCCAGGTCGACTCGAAATCGCCGACCGCCTGCCCGAGGACGGCGGCCTCGTGCAAGAGCTTCGCCCTGGGGAGGTCAGGCAGATCCAGCTCGGCAGCCAGCGCATCTTTCATCCTGCGACTTCCCTCCCGCAGGTTCCCGCTCGACCACCAGAACGTCCACGAATCCCAGCAGGCGTCCGCGATCCTCTCGGCTCCACCGTTGGCCGTGGCCCATTCGAGGGCGGCGCGCAGGTTGTCCAGCTCGGTAGTGAGTCGGCATACCCAGCGTCCCTGTTCTGGCCCTTTCAGTCCGGATCCCGCCTCTTCCAGAAGGTCTAGAAAGTATCCTGCGTGCCGCCCGCGCACCCGCTGTTCTTCCCCGCTCTCTTCCAGTTTCTCCCTGGCGTACTGTCTCACCGGTTCGAGGGTTCGGTAACGGGCGCCGCCGGCATCTGTCTCCATCATCACCAGCGACTGCTCGACCAGGGTTCCGAGGTTCCAGAGAACATCATCGGATGCGAGACCTCCATCCGTCCCAACGGTCTCCACAGCCTCCAGCGTGAAGCCCCCTGCGAATACGGATAGCCGCCGGAACAACATCTTCTCCGGCTCGGCGAGCAGGTCGTGGCTCCAGTCCAGGGCCGCCCGCATGGTGCGCTGGCGCTCGGGGAGATCCCGCGCCCATCCACTTGAGAGCGCCCGATCCAACCTATCGAGAAGCGAATCCGGGTCCAGGAACCTCACCCTCACCGCCGCAAGCTCCAGCGCCAGCGGTATTCCATCCAGCCGCCAGCAGATGGACGCGACAGCCCCCGCGTTGCCATCAGTCACCTCGAAAGATGGTGAAGCCGCCTTTGCGCGCTCCGCGAACAGCCCGCCGGACGGGGATTTCGCAACCTCTCCGGGTGATGGATTCCGCGTGGAGGCGGGGAGCGCCAGCGGCTGCACCGGGTATTCCTGTTCGCCGCGAACGCGCAGCGGGGCGCGGCTTGTAACGAGCACCGTGAGATCTGGGCAGCCCTCGATGATGGCCGCCACCTCAGGGGCTGCCCCGAGAACGTGCTCGAAGTTGTCCGGGATCAGGAGCGCCTCCCTGCCACGCAGCAAATTACTCACCGCGTTGTGATCCTCCACCTCCTTCGACCCAAGCGACCGGGCGATGGTCGGGATGACGAGCGCCGCGTCGCCCAGGGAAGCCAGGCCGACGTACACCACGCCCCCTGGAAAGAGCCCGTTGGCCCTGAGCGCGGTCTCCGTGGCGAGGCGTGTCTTGCCCACGCCGCCAGCCCCCGTGAGGGTGAGCAGGTGCGAGCCTCGCAACAGGGAGGCTATCTCCCCCAGCTCCCGCTCCCGTCCGAGCAGGGAGGTGAACGGGGTCGGAATGTGCGATTCCGGGGCGGCAGTCTGGGTAGGATCAGATACAGGCGTATCCGGCGGTGTTTCTATGGATGCATCAGCTTTGGCGCCGAGCTTCGGAATGGCTGAGAACAGGCTGGCCCGCTCCGCTTCGGAGAGGTTCAGGGCGTCGGCCAGGGAACGGACTGTGTGGGGATATGGACGTTTCCTCTCCCCGCGCTCGATGGCGCTCACGCCCTTGGCGGTCATGCCAGCCTTTGCCGCGAGTTCCTCCTGCGTCAGGCCCGCAGACTCCCGCAGGTTCCTCAGCCTCTCGCCGAACGTGTTACCACGCATCTTGCTCATACACCGCCTCGAATCCAGGTTTCATTCTCAAGCGTAATGCCCGATTTTACGGAGGCCAGTTGCCAAGGCAAATCTCCCATCGAACTATCTCGCGATTTCGTGATCTCCGATCATCCCACGATCATCCTCACGCCGCACCCACGCTTCGCCCACACTTCCTAGAGTAGGTGCGGTGTGGATGGGATGCCGGGCCGTCGGGCGGCACACTGGGCACGTTCCAGAAACCAGAGACGGAAAGGAAGGCGCACCATGATGAAGAAGATCGCCAGGAGGACGTTGAGGATAGCGCGGGGAACGGCCCTCGCCGTGGGTGCTGCGGTGATGATGGCCGTGGTTCTCGGGGTGACCACAACCGCCCTCGCGGGAACGGGGGTGGGCGCCACCTTCAACCTCGGCAAGGCAAACACGGTAGACGCCGTGAGCCGGCTGGTTGGCAGCGTCACGGGTTCCATGCTGATCGTAGACAACAACGGCGCGGGGACGGCCCTGGATCTCCGGGTCAGACCTGCCACCACCCCGCCGGATCAGAAGACTGCCGCGCCGATGAAGGTCGATTCGCAGGCCAGGGTGGACAACCTCAACGCCGACGAGCTGGATAACAAGAGCGCGTCGGATTTCCTCGCCGCGGACGGCAAGGCCCAGAACGCGACCCACGCCGATCAGGCGGACTCGGCCACCAACACACAGAACGCAGCGAACGCGCAGAACGCCACCGCCGCGCAGAACGCGGACAAACTCGATGGCAAGGACTCTAGTGAGTTCGCAACGAAGTCATCTGAGGCGTGGCGTCAGATCACTACCACTGGCACGAATCCATACAACCGGTTCTATGCGGGATGGACGAACTTCGATGGCGAGCACAGCACTGCCGCTTACTACAAGGACTCCCAGGGCATCGTCCATCTCAAGGGCGTCGTCAGGAGCGGCAGTTTCTACGACTGTTGCTACAACACCGAGGACGGCATGATCTTCCTGCTCCCCCAAGGCTACTGGCCCTCCGAACATCGGGTGTTCACGACCCTCTCGGGTTCCAACACCAGTGTCGGCCGGATAGATATAGGCAGGGGCGGATGCTACGGAACCCAGAATCTCCCCTCGGGAACCTGCGGCGGCGCCGTGCAGGCAGTCGCTGGAAACAACGGTTGGATCTCCCTCGACGGCATCAGCTTTCGGGCCGAAGGATAGTCGCCCCCAGCAAACAGGATAGAGGGTCGCATCGGGCCGGGATCTCCGAGATCCCGGCCTCTTCTCTGGCCTGAAAGAGTGGCTTCGTACCCACACATCACCCACATAGCTACCCTGCGGCCCAAGTGTGGGTGTGCTGTGGATGGTCTGCTCGCCCGCCTGGCTTCAGAGTGTACCCAGCAAAGAGATTCCGAGGAAAGGAATAGAGATGGACGCCAGGATCACGAAGATCAACCCGATGAGGACGCTGACGGCGATTCTCGCAGCGCTCCTTGCCGCAACCCTGCTCGCTTTTGTGGCGGGGACGAAACCGGCTGGGGCGACATATCCTGGAACCAACGGCGACATCGCCTTCTACAACGACGGCGACGTATGGAGCATGAACCCGGACGGCACGGGCAGGATCAAGCTGACCACCAACTACAATGCCGAGGATAATCCCACTTTCTCCCCCGACGGCTCCCGCATAGCCTATGAGTTCCTGCGCGGCATCTGGCTGATGAACGCCAACGGCTCGGGGAAACGGGCTCTGACGGATGGAATGGAGACGGATGAGGACCCAACCTTCTCCCCGGATGGAACCAGGATAGCCTTCTCCAGAAATGACGATATCTGGAGGATCAACGCCGACGGATCCGGCCCGAAGAACCTCACGCAGACCGCGTCCTTCTCCGAACACGATCCCGCTTACTCACCTGACGGCAGGCTCGCCTATACCCGCGTCGGGTGCGCCGGGGGAGCGGGGGCTGGGGCCACCTGCGTCTACTCCATGAACGCTGACGGCTCCTCCCAGACCAACCTCACCCCGGAGGATTTCCTGCCGCAGTGCCCGAACTCCCCTGGCTATTACCACAACGGCTCAGCCCGCGAGCCATCCTGGTCGCCAGACGGCAAGAAGATAGCTTTCTCTGGGGCCCTGATCTGCCCCCACACCATAGGCAAGGACATCTGGGTGATGAACGCCGACGGCTCGGGCAAGACCAACATCATTGACGACGAAGGGACGAGCGAGCAGCGTCCAGTCTTCTCCCCTGACGGCAAGAAGATCCTCTTCGAGAGCAACCGCGACAACAGCAGCGGAAGGCTGGAACTCTACACGGTCGGCGTCGGTGGCGGGGCCATCACCCGCCTGACCTTCAACGACATATGGGAGGGCAACGCCGACTGGGCGCCAGCCTCGCCCCAGTGCGACATAATCGGCACCTCCTCGGGCGACACCCTCACCGGCACCAGCGGCAACGACACCATCTGCGGCCTCGGGGGGAACGACCAGATCGATGGCATCGGCGGCGACGACATCCTGCTCGGGGGCGAAGGCAACGACACCCTCAGGGGCGCATCGGGCCTCGACACCTTGAACGGCGGATCAGGCAACGACACGGCCACCTTCTCGGGTTCGGCCACCGCTATGGATACCTCGCTCACCAGCGGTTTCGCCCGCAGGGTCGGGAGCGTCCCGCCCACAGGCGTGGCGCTCGTCGGGATCGAAAACCTCACGGGCTCATCCCTCGGCGACACCCTGAGTGGTTCGGATACCGCGAACAAGATCATCGGCGGCAAGGGCGCGGACAAACTACTAGGCCTCGGCGGCGGCGACAGGCTCGACTCTCGCGATGACAGGACGGGCAACGACACCGTGAACGGTGGGGCGGGGACGGATGTTTGCCTCACCGACGCAAGGGAAGCCGCGATCAACGGTTGCGAGTAAAGTCGTTGGCGGAACCAGACTACCGGGGCGGGGCCATATGGTCCCGCTCCCATCGAACACAGGAAAACAGTCGGCCCCGCGCTATGTCTATCGTTGCGGAGATCGGTAATATTTCCAAAATCAGCCCAGAGAGAAAGGAGCAGCGGATGAAAAAAGAGAACACAGAGACGAAGATTGCCAGGGAAGCCTGGATCACGAAGGCGAGGCGCGGCGCTGTTCTCTGCGCCGCGCTCGGCGCGCTCACGTTGGCCGGATGCACCTCGGGCACCCTCACTGGCATCAAGCAAAACTGCCAGTCGAGCGGCGGGTTGCTCTCGACGGACAAGATCTCCTGTTCAGGCAGCGCGAGCACCGCGAAGGGCCAGCCGAGCCTCGACATCATAGATACCGATGGAGACCTTTCCGGCACGTACCGGTTGCAGGCTTCGATCTCCATCGGCGAGGGAACCACGAAGGCGAGCGTCACAGCCGCCGACGGAAAACAGACGGGCGGAACCATCTCACCTGGCAAGCCCCTCGAACTCGATGGCATAGTCAGCCTGGACGAGGACGACGAAGAGGTAAGCCTGGCCCTCAAGACCAAAGGCAAGACCGTCAAGGACATAGTCTACGAGGCAACCCTCACCCCGGCGAACTAGCGAGGAATCCCATAGAAAGACGGCGCTGCCTGGCGGAGATTCCGTGGATGCCGCTACCGTCTTTCCTTCTTATGCGGCCCCATCCGCGTTACGATGCGGGGCGTGGAAGGCAAGAAACAGAAGTCGCCCTGGGTCGAGGTGTCGCTGTTGCTTGCGGTCCTCTTGCTCGGGACCAACCCGGTGGCGGTGAAGGCTGCGGTGTTGGAGATTCCACCCCTGCCCTTCGTGGCGCTGCGGTTCACGGTTGCCGGGCTTCTGGCGCTCGGTGTGGCGGGGCTGCTCGGCGTCGCTGGCGGGGTTGGGAGGCGGGATCTCCTGTCCATGATCGGGGTAGGGGTCGTAGGCGTGGGACTGAACAACACCTTCTTCACGCTGGGCGTCAGCCAGACCACGGCATCGACCACAGCCCTCATATACGCTGCGGTCCCTGTGTGGGGCATGATCCTGGGTTCCGTCCTGGGCCTGGAGCGCCCAACGCGAAGGGGCATCCTCGGGGTGGCTCTCGCCATCTTCGGGGTGGCGGTGATCGTGTACGGCGGGCTCGGGTCGGAGGGAACGAGCCTCACAGGAGACTTTCTGGTAGTCGGCGCGACCGTATGCTGGAGCAGCTACGCAGTATTCTCGCTTCCCCTCCTGCGACGCCATCCTCCGCTCACCGTCGCCGCCTACACCATGCTCTTCGGCGGGCTGTTCGCCGCTGTTCTGGCTGTGCCGCTGTTTGGGAGGGTGGAATGGGCTGACGTTGGCGGTGGGGCGTGGGTGGCCGCGCTGTATTCCACGGTACTCGTGGCCGCTTTCGGGTTCGCGGCGTGGCAGCGTGGAATATCCAGCATCGGGGCAAACAGGGTGCTCGTTTACCAGTACCTCATCACGCTGACGGGCGTTATAGCCAGCGTCCTGTTTCTCGGAGAGGGATTCGGGATCGAGAAGGTGATCGGGGGCGTCATCCTCCTCGGCGGCGTGTACCTGGCCCGAAGCTAATCTACTTCGAGCAGAAGGATGTCCTCGTGGCCGTCCTCCTCATCTATGTGCGAGCCGATCTTGCGGAACCCGAAGTGGGCCGCGATCCGCATCGAAGGCGCATTCTCCGGGCTTATGCTGACCACGAAGCGTTTGACGTTGTGTTCCCGACTGGCCCAGCCCATCAAGGCGGCGCACGCCTCCGTGGCAAAGCCCCGCCCCCTGAAAGGCGGGAAGATCGAATACCCGAACTCCACGCCGCCGGGCGCGAGGTCTCGGAGATACTCGGCGCCTGGCCTGTCGTGGAAGCCTACGTGCCCGATCATGGTTCCTTCCCGGCGCATGATTATCGCCCGAAGGAGCCATGTTTCCAGTGTGGGGTCACCGCGCATCTAATACAGACGCAGTCGCATCAGCCTGCGCTGCCGCAACCAGTCGTCCGGGATTTCCTCCAGGCCGATCATACGCGATGCCGCCGAATCTCCAGCCAGGCAAGCCTCCAGAAAAGCTGGCGTCATGGTGACGAGGGCGAGCCGATCCGACAGTATGTTCATGTCCTGTTGCTATAGTCCCGGGTTGGATTCGAAAGCGTACAGGTGCGTCTCGATGTTCCGGTTTCTCCTGTTGCGGAAGGTCTTCTCCCAACGCATCCCGATCTTCTGGGCCACCCGTTCTGACGCCGTGTGGTTCACGGGCATGTTCGCCACGAGCCGCCTGATGCCGAGCCTCTCGACAGCGTGGTGCTTGCACGCCTCAGCCGCCTCGACCGCGTAGCCGTTGCCCCAGAAAGGGTGATGGATGACGTATCCGAGATCGTACTCGGGTTCGCCTGCTACCTCCGCGCGCACGATGCCGCAATCCCCGATGACTTCGCCTGACGACTTCAGGATTACAGGCTGGCGTCCGAAGCCAGATTCCGCATGGTCGTTGAGGCTGCGCGAGATCCAACGCCGCGTATCGTCTTCAGCGAAGGGAACCGGCCAGAAACTCATGGTAGTTGGGTCGGAGAAGATACCATGCAAAGTCTCGAAGTCTTTGGAGGACGGCGGGCGCATGAACAGCCGTTCCGTCTCTATGGTCTCTCCGGGGCTCATGCTCCGCTCCCGCTCGGTACATCAGTCTTCGGCACGTTACGTTGTACTCCCGCGTCGGTCAAGTGTGAGGATTGCGCTCCGGATTGCGCCCCACCGCTGGCAGGTCTGGTAAGAAAACCTGGTCCACTATTGCGCGAATATGGATTATCCTATGTGCTATGGGCATGAAGGTATACAGATCCGGACGGGTTCGCGGGGAGCGCGGAAAGAGGAGGGGCATCCGCTACGGGCGCATCCTGCTCGTCGCTGTTCTCCTGTTTCTGCTCGTCGCGCTGTTGTATTTGCTGGTTCCGATCGGGTCGCAGCGGGTGGTGTTGCTCGGGAGCGACGCGCGGTCTGACGAGGTGTCGCGTTCGGATACCATCCTGATCGCACGTTCCACGGGCGGGATGCTCTCCGTACCGAGGGACACGCTGGTGAAGATACCAGGCGTCGGGGAGGACAAGCTGAACGCCGCCTACGCCTACGGTGGCCCCGACCTCACAGTGGAGACGCTGGATAATCTCACGGGTGTCCCGATAGACGACTACGCGGTCATAAAATTCACGGGTGTCGAGGACGTGGTCAACGCACTCGGCGGCGTCACGATAGACGTGAGACAGGAGATAAAACTAGGCATCGAAGGCCGCAAATTCACCATCCAACCAGGCAAACAGGAGTTGAACGGCGGGCAGGCCCTGGCGTACGTCCGCTACCGGGGCGGCCCGCAGGCAGACATCGGGCGCATCGGCCGCCAGCAGCGGTTCATCTCGGCGCTGGCAAAGGAGGCAATCTCGCCTTTGAACTGGCCCCGCCTCCCGGCCACCATAAACGCGGCCTGGAGCAACATCGAGACCAACATGAACCCGCTTCAGGCGGCCCGGTTCGGGGCGCAATACATGGTCTGGGGAAGGGGAGACCCTGTGGAGATGTACCCAGGAACCCCGCAGTACATAGGTGGCATCTCCTACTGGGTCCCCGACGAGAAAGCCGGGGAGCAGGTAATAGACGAGACCATTGATTAGCCCGCTGTCGCGGTAGTTCGTACGTTCGGCCATTCCCATTCTGGTGTGCGTGTGATCCTGGCCCCCCTACGATGCGGGACAACGCGGTTTCCGCATGGGACGTGGTCCTGAAACCCTGATCTCGAACGACCTCGAAGAGGCACTTCGCGCTACCGGCCCTGGTATCAGCACCGTGACCGTGAACCCGGACAACGTCCCGCCGTTCGAGGTATCCGCCGCCTTCGAGCTTGACCGGCTCGTAGCCGAAGAAGTAAAGGCGGCTTTGGATGCTGGGGAGTTTCCGCTGGTGCTATCAGGCAACTGCAACACAGCAGTCGGGACCATCGCTGGCGCAGGCAGCGATGACATCGGCGTGATCTGGCTCGACGCCCACCCTGACTTCGAGACCCCTGAGACGACTACCACCGGGTTCACGGACTGCATGGGGCTGGCGATAATGGCCGGACATTGCTGGAACGCGATGGCCGCGAGCATCCCAGGCTTCCGGCCAGTTCCCGAGGCGCGCATGTTGCTAGTGGGTGTCCGTGAGATGTCATCTGCGGAGCAGGCGCGTTTGGAAGGATCGGGGATCACCATCGTTGATGCCGCCGCCATAAATCGTGACGTACTGGCTGAGATTCTGGACGACGCCCTGGGTTCGATGCGGAATCGTGTGGAAAAAGTCTACGTTCACCTGGATCTCGACGTCCTCGACCCCGAATCGGTGGGACCGGCCAATGAGTTCGCCGTTCCTGGTGGGCTGACACGGGCGGAGTTCGAGACGGCTATCTCCATGATTGGTGACCACTTCACCGTGGTGGCTGCGGGAATAGCATCCTACGATCCTGCGTTCGATGGTGATGGAGCGGTGGCGAAGGCGGCGGTCGCTGGTGTGCTGGGGTTGGGATCTATCGGTTAGCGTCGATCCAGGCGATGCGGGTAATGACCACACCGTTTTTGTCTACGCCCTCGGCCTGCCCCAAAACTTCGTAGCCCCAGGAACGCAGGATCTCCGCGACGGGTTCCGTTTTCGGAGCCTGTCGGTGGGAGGTACTGGCTCAACATTTTCCCGACCATCTCCCTGCGCCTGTGGTGGGGCGCATATTCGAGTTCCGTGCGCACGAAGTCGAATCGAAACGGTGGTCGCCAGAGCATCGAATTGCCCGTGAATATGCGGTGCGACAGGCGCGGCAGCCGGCGGCGTGCCAGTACAGCCAGTGAGTCGATGAGCTCGAGGCCGTATGGTTCTATCCGGAATCCCTCTTCCCCGGCCCACCTGGCGATGCTCTCCATCAACAGGCCATTGGCGCAGCCAACGTCGAGGAACGTCCCGTCACGGTCCACGGCCCTAATGATGGGACCCCGTGCCCGTTTCCAGCGCAAGCTATCGCCCCGAAACCCCGACTGACCGCGTGGGTCGGTCGCCTGGAGATAAGGTCTTTCGAGCAGCCTGCGCGTCTCCGATTCGTATGCAGCATCTTCTGGCGTGCCTGGAGATAGGATTGAATCTTCTGTCATGGTGAGGAGTTTACGCGAGGCTATCTGGAGACTGGAGATCCCGGTTTCTCGGGGGCAGCGAGCCCGCCATGCCGCGCAGATCCCTGCGCGCCAACTCATAGGCAAGCAGGGACTCGGCTTCTCTGGCCTTGTTGGTGTGGTCCCGCGAGACGTGGAGCGCGAATTGTCCGGCCCTGCTCTGGGGGATGCTGCTGGCTGGATGCAGCCGCCTGGTGGTGAAGACCAGCGTGTTCTTGAGTAGTCTCTTCTTCAAGACTACGGATTCCATCTCATCGAAGGGTATGGAGACTTCCTTCGTGACGATCCTGAACATGCCCTCTGAGATCTCGAACTCGACCACGAGTTCCGTCTCGCACACCCTGGCGACGCCGTCCACCACGCTGAAACTCCGGGGAATCCAGAACGGAAAACTTATGAGGCTAGACGACATACTCACCTATTCGTCAGGGCTGCGAGCGTATGAAGAATCTTGAACCCGGTTGTATCCCAGGGCAAGCGTCGAACCAGGACCCTATGCCGCCTGTTCCCTCGCCATCTCTTTCTGCGTGGAGATCAGACGTTCCAGCCACGCAAGGCCGGAATCCCCATCCAGGGTTCGCTCGGCGTTGACGTACCAGTTGAGGGCCTCGCGATGGTTGCCGAGGCGCCTGTTGAGTTCACCTACGAGGTAGGCCGTGACGGAGAGTTCTCGTCCATGCAGGCCCTCCCTTTCGAGGGCGCGGATGAAGTGCCTGACGGCCCTTAGCTGGAAGGTGCTCTCGAAAGGCTGTTCGCCCTCTTTGCGGCACACCCACGAGGCGCGCAGGCAAAGGTCTCCGAGCCCGCGCGCCCCGTGGCCGCGCTCCTTGCCGCAAACTTCGGCGGCGTGGAAGCCGAGCCAGGGCGGCGGGTTCTCCCTGAAGACCCGGAGGAGGCCGTCATCCCGCAGTCTTTCTTCGATGTCCTGGCGTTCGTCGAAGGTGAGGTCGAGGTCATCGAATCCCTCCCCGGCGGCGAAGGAGCAGGCCGGGCACATGGTTATGCCGCTTTGGAGGAGGCGTGATCCATCAGACTGTCTGCCGCGGAATTTGGGGCAGAGATCAGACTCACGGCCCACTGTGACGTAAGGTCCCACGTAGTTAGCCCTGAATACGTGGCGGCAGACGGGGCACCCAGTGTACGCCCGCTCAACCTCCGCCACGGATGCGCTTTCCATCGGGATGACGGGGCTGGGATCTGGCTCTCTCGGGCACCAAGACGAGATCGAGTTTACCATAGCGCCGGAGCGCGCCGGTACAATATCCTGTGTTCGAGACGGGAAAGGAAGGTGCCAGTTGAATCAGCCCAAAACCGACGCAGAGGTTGCGCTGGAGCTGATGCGGATGGTCCTGGATCAAGCCGGAACCCGCCGTCTCTCCCCGACCCGAACCCTCGCCCTCTACCACCTCTGCAAAGAGGCGGTAGCCTACTCCCCGGAAGGCGCCGTCACCCCCGAATACCTGGAGGAAGGGCTGAAAAAGCTGCTTCAGTAGGCTTCGGAATCCTCCCCGAGATAGCGGCGGGCCGCCCGATCCTGAACCGTCTTCGGCAATGGATGAACACCAGGCGGATATTCGACTCCCTCCGTAGCCAGGAAGCCGGTCGCTTCGAGCATCAGGGCTGTGACAAGGTCGAAGGTGTCGTAGGGATCTCCCGGCCCGGCAGCCAGGTTGAACATAGCACCACCCGCCAGCAGATAGACCGTCTTCCCGTCTACCTCGCACCGTTCGATGAATGGTTGGGGAGCGCCGGTCACGCGCTCCCGCAACTCGGTGACGGGTAGCTCACCGCTGGTGTGGCCCATGTTCGCCAGGAACGCGCCGTCCCTGACGCCAGCCCGAAGAACGTCGAAAGGCACTGCACCGTCGCGGCCCGTGGCCGTGAAGACCACGCTGGCGCGGGAGAGACCATCTTCCAGGTTCGGGGTGGGGAAGCCGAGATGGGCCGCTGCGAGCCGGGCAGCCGGGTCGAGGTCGCACACCTCGACGATTGCCCCGAAAGCGCGGGCGGCGTCCGCGGCCCCACGCCCGACAGGGCCGTAGCCGACGACGAGAACCGTTCGACCGTACAGGGATAGGAAGGCGGTGTTCAGGAAGGTGTTCATGGCCATCAGGCCGACGAGGTGACGGTTGTGGAGTCCCTCTTTGATCTGGAGGCCGTTCCAGTCGAAGATCGGGTACGCGGGATCCAGGCTGGAGATTCGGTTTATGCCTGTCCCCGTGGCCTCGATGCCGCCACGCACGCCCTCCAGTTTTCCGTCCGTAGCGGCGGTCGCGTCAGCTCCCATCTCGGAGAGAAGGGTCGGTTTCGCTTCTATCGCGGCCTGCAAGTAGGCGGCGTTGCGCTCCGGTGGGTCGCCTTTGCGGGCTGGGACGCGGACGCCCAGATCTTCCAGATGCCTGGCGACTGCATCGCGGGTGGTGGCCGGGTTGGCGGCGCAGGCCCAGACTTCCGCGCCAGCCGCGATGAGGGCTTCGAAGTAGGGGATCATCTTCAGGTCGAGGTGGCAGACCACGAGCAGGCGCTCTTGCGTGAGGGATGGCATCTCGGATGCGGCGGACTTCGTGGCCGGGGTGAACTCTCTGAGCCATGCCAGGTTGCGTTTCACGGCCTCGCCTGGCTCGCCGGGTGGGGGCATGTGGTCTCCTTTGCGCTGACGGTCGTTACTCTATATGATGCCGGAAAATGTCAGCGGATAGTTGGCCGCCCGGTGAGGGTTCGCGCGGCCGTAGAAAGAGGGTTCCATGCGTCTCAGGTTGGCTTTGATCCCATGCATACTGGCCGTCGTTGCGATGGCTTTCGGCCTGGCCGGCTGTGGAGGCGGGAGCCAGGGTAGCAGTGGAGGCGGGAGCAGCAAAGCCCGTCCGGCGCTGAACCTCGACGTCGGCGGCCTAGGAGACGACGGCTTCAACGATTCGGCCTATGCGGGGCTCAAGCGGGCCGAGAAAGACTTCGGGGTCAAGGGCGAGTACCTTGAGTCTAGCGCCCCGACGGACTACACGGACAACCTTACCCAGCTCGCCGAGTCTGGGTTCGACCCGGTGATCGCCGTGGGCTTCCTGATGACCGAGGACCTCACCCAGGTCTCCCAGCAGTTCCCCGACACCCAGTTCGCCATCGTGGACTCCGTGGTTGATACCCCGAACACCATAGATCTCGTGTTCAGGGAGCAGGAGGGCAGTTACCTGGCCGGCGTGGTGGCCGGCCTGATGACCCAGGAGGACACAGAGTACACCTCATCCGACGACAAGGTAGTGGGCTTCCTGGGCGGCCAGACGGGACCGCTGATCGAGAAGTTCCAGGCCGGATACGAGGCAGGGGTCAAGTCAGTCTGTCCTGACTGCAAGGTGATCGTGCAGTACGCGGGCTCCACGCCTGACGCCTTCAACGACCCTCAGGCGGGCAAGGAGATCTCCCTGCAGCAGATCGACCAGGGCGCTGACGTCATCTACCATGCCTCTGGCAACACGGGCTCGGGGCTCTTCGACGCGGCGTCGCAGGAGAAGATCTTCGCCATCGGGGTTGACCTCGATCAGGCCAAATTGTTCCCCGAAGCCCCGATCCTGACCTCCGTGGTCAAGCGGGTCGATAACGCCGTCTACCAGACCATCGGCGACGTCTCCAAGGGACAGAAGCCGAAGGGCACCACGGTGGACCGCGGCCTGAAGGAGAAAGGCATCTCCCTCACCCCTTACGGACGCTTCGACAAGGACGTTCCCAAGGAGGTCAAGGACGCGGTGGACAAGGCCAAAAAGGGGATCATCGCTGGCGACATCAAAGTCCCAGACTCACCGAAGTAAGGAACTCCTTTTGGCAGAGAGCGAAGCCGGAACGAGCGTGGCCGGGGCCACAGCCCCGGTCGTCCTCGAAATGCGGGGCGTGACCAAACGCTTCGGTGATGTCACAGCCAACGACGACATCTCCATCGAGTTGCGGCGCGGGGAGATCCACGGCCTCCTCGGCGAGAACGGCGCTGGCAAATCCACCCTGATGAAGATCCTGTACGGCCTCTACTCACCAGACGAAGGCGAGGTCTTCGTCGACGGCGAGCGGGCGGAGATCCGGGACCCCAAGGACGCCGTCTCCCGCGGCATCGGGATGGTCCACCAGCATTTCACCCTCATACCGCGCCTCACAGTTGCAGAGAATATAGTGCTCGGCGCCGAACCCCGCAAGGGCCTCTCACTCGATCTCGATAAGGCGATCGGGGCCACCGAAGAGATCTCCGAAAAGTATGGGCTGAGGGTGGACCCGAGGTCGCGGGTGGCTGATCTCTCGGTCGGGGTGCGGCAGCGCGTGGAGATCCTGAAGACCCTTTACCGCGAGGCGCGCATCCTGGTCCTCGACGAGCCGACGGCGGTGCTGACGCCGCAGGAGACCGATGATCTTTTCGACACGCTCAAGGAGCTGGTAGGCGACGGCCTCTCCATCATCCTCATCACCCACAAGCTGGGGGAGTTGATCGGGGTGGGCGACCGCATCACCATCATCCGCGACGGTAAAGTGGTCGATACTGTGGACGCCTCGAACACGGACGAGGGCGCCCTCGCCCGCCTGATGGTTGGGCGCGACGTGCTGCTGCGGGTGGAGAAGACAGAGACACAGGTCGGAGAGCCTCGCCTCGTGGCCGAGGGGCTGGTCGTCAACTCAAGCACCGGCACGAAGGCTGTTGACGGCGTTGACCTTGAGGTGCGCGGTGGGGAGATACTCGGCATCGCCGGGGTGGACGGCAACGGCCAGACGGAGCTTGCCGATGCGCTGGCCGGGGTGCGTCAGGTTCAGGGCGGCAAGGTGCGCCTCGACGGTGAGGACGTGACCTCGCTGGGCGCTGGCGCGTTGCAGGAGCGGGGCGTCGCCTACGTGCCTGAAGATCGGGGGACCAAGGGGCTGGTGCAGGAATTCTCGCTTTACGAGAACAACGCGCTCAAAACTTATGACGAGCGGCCTTTCTCGAAGTTCGGTTGGATCTTCCCTTCCGTCATGCGCCGCCGCGCCGCCGAAAACCTAAATGCCTACGATGTGCGCCCAGCGGACCCCGACGCCAGGGCCGGTTCACTATCCGGCGGCAACCAGCAGAAGGCCATACTGGCGCGCGAGCTATCCGGCGACCCTGGCGTTATTATCGCGGCCCAGCCGACGCGCGGCGTTGACGTTGGGGCCATAGAGTTCATACACCGCAGGCTGCTCGAGCAGCGCTCTGAGGGCAAAGCGATACTCGTGATCTCACTGGAACTCGAAGAGGTGCGCTCGCTCTCAGATCGCATCATGGTCATGTACGCTGGCCGCATAGTCGGCGAGGTCGGCCCGGATGCCACGGACGAAGCGCTCGGCCTCCTCATGGCAGGCAGGGGCGAAGACGCGGAGCCGAATGCGGGGCGGAGCGCGTGAGCGAGGAGCGGCGGGAGCAGGAGGCATCACCCCAGTCCAGGTTGCTGCACGCGATCGCGGGTCTCGGCGGGGCGCTGGTTTTCCCCCTTATAGCCATCGCGCTCTCCTTCATCATCGGGGCCGTGATCGTGCTCGTCACTGGAAACAACCCTCTGAGTGCGTACTCCGCGCTCATCGGGGGCGCTTTCGGATCGGCGACTGGCCTCGGGAGGACGCTGCTGTACACTACGCCCCTGATCTTCACCGGCCTCGCCGTGGCCGTGGCGTTCCGGGCAGGGCTGTTCAACATCGGGGGTGAGGGCCAGCTCTTTATAGGGGCGGTAACCGCTGCCTGGCTCGGGGTGTCGCTCGGGGGGCTCGGCTTCCTGGCGATCCCGATTGCCCTGGCCGCGTGCGTCATCACCGGTTTCATGTGGGGCTCTATCCCTGGTTTCCTGAAGGTGTACTTCGGGGCGCACGAGGTTATTACCACGATCATGCTTAACTTCGTGGCCATCAACCTTGCCTATTACCTGGCCCAGCATCCGCTGCGCCAGCAGGGACCGCTCCCAGGCACGGAGTCCATCCCATACGAGGTCCGCATACCGCTGATCGGGCTGGGACTCGGAAGAACCAACTACGGGTTGGCCATCGCGATCCTGGCTGCCTTTGTGGTTTACCTGATCCTGTGGCGCACGGGACTTGGGTTCCGCATCAGGGCCGTTGGCCTCTCGCCAGGCGCCGCCGGATACGCTGGCATGAGCATCGGGGTGAACACGGTGCTCGCGCTCGCCATCGGCGGGTCGCTGGCGGCGCTCGGCGGCGGGGTGGAGATTATGGGCGTCTACGGCAACATGGACGTGCCGTTCGTCACCAACCTCGGATTCAACGGCATCGGGGTGGCCCTGCTCGGGCGCAACCATCCCGTTGGCGTCGTGCTTGGGGCGCTGCTGTTCGGGGCGCTCACTTCGGGGGCGCAGGAGATGCAGTTCGTCACCGACGTTCCACTGCAACTCGCAAGCGTATTGCTTGCCGTGATCCTGCTTCTCGTGACGGCGACCAAGCTGGTGGAGCTCCTGATCGGCAAGCGCGCCCGCGCCCTGGCGGGCGCCAGGCTTGAGAAAGGGCTCGGCGGGTAGTGGAAGATATCTTCGGTTCCCTCGGTCCCATCCTCCAGTCCACCATCCGCAACGCAACGCCGCTGGTGT
>JAABUR0100004522.1_pt1 | contig 18500 bp, 13 predicted proteins | sample 5560091 | NCBI WGS metagenome assembly JAABUR01 (sample SAMN10711879, study PRJNA513375) | rock metagenome | isolation source: Antarctica rocks | place: Antarctica: Victoria Land, University Valley sud | reverse complement strand
TGACCCGGTCTGGCAGCAGGCCGGGGGCGGGGGCGGAGATGTAGGGCAGGTAGGCGAGCACCGCGAGGAGGACCAAGGGGACGGCCACCCTGACCCGGCTCACGCGGGCACTCCGTCCAGCGACCTGCGGCGCAGCAGCAGGACCGCGGCGAGGAGCAGGACGACGGAGAGGTCACCGACCCCGCTGGCGGCGTAGTAGTTGGCCAGCTGCTGCACGAGGCCGACGGCCACGGACGCCAGCGCGGTACCCGACAGTGAGCCCATGCCGCCGATGACGACGACGATGAACGCGAAGATCAGCAGCGAGCCGCCCTGTCCCGGCGCGACGCTTCCGGCATAGACGGCGTAGAGCATTCCGGCAAGGCCGGCAGCAGCCCCGCCGATGGCGAAGACGATGGTGAACGTGCGCTGCACGTCGATGCCCAGCGCCTCGACCATGGCGCGGTTCTCCACCCCAGCCCGGATGACCAGGCCCAGCCGTGTCAGGCGCAGCAGAGCGACCAGGGCCAGGAACGCGGCGACCGCCACGGCGATGAAGAGGAACCGGTCGTTGGGCAGCCGCGCGTCGCCCAGCGCGGTCGTCTGGCGCAGCCACGAGGTGTTCTCGATCGGGTGCGGGTCCGAGCCCCAGATCCCCTGCACGGCCGCGATCGAGGCGAGCGCCAGGCCGACCGTGACGAGCACCTGCTGGATGTGGTGACGGTAGAGGGGACGGATGAGCAGCACCTCGACGGTGAGACCGACGACGGCGCCGACAAGGACCGCCACGGCGACCGCCAGCGTCAGGCGGGTCGCCACCGACATGGACCGTGGCAACGCCCCCATCAGAAGCCAGCCGCTGTAGGCGCCTGCCACCATGAAGGCCCCGTGGGCGAAGTTCAGGACCCCCATCAGCCCGTAGATGAGGCTGAGCCCTGAGGCCGCCAGGAAGTAGAGAGCCCCGAGCCCGAGCCCGGTCACGACCAGCAGCAGTGCGGCGCTCACGACTCGCCGCCACCGCGCATCGAGACGCCGAGCAGGCGGCGGGTCAGGCGGGGGTCCTCGACGAGGTCCGCGGCGGTCCCCCGGTGGACCACCTGTCCTGCGTCCAGCACGACCACGGCGTCGGCGATACGCCGGACCAGCGGCAGGTTCTGCTCCACGAGCAGGATCGGTGTATGCCGCGCGATCCGGGCGAGGACGTCGGCGACCTCCGTGACGAGCTTCGGGGCGAGGCCCTTGGTCGGCTCGTCGACCAGCAACAGCCGGTTGTCACGCAGCAGCACCCGCGCCAGCGCGACCATCTGCTGCTGACCGCCGGACAGGGTCCCGGCTCGCTGGGCACGCCGGTCCACGAGGTCGGGGAACAGCTCGCCGACGATCGGCGCGTCGACACCGGTGTCCCCGCCCACCAGGCGCAGGTTCTCGTCGACGGTGAGGCCCGCGAAGACCTCCCGGTCCTCCGGGACGTAGCCGACCCCCTCGCGGACGGTCCGCGTCACCGACCAGCGGGTGATGTCCTCGCCCAAGAGGCGGATCCGGCCCTGCCGGGGCGCCAGCCCGAGGATCGCCTTGAGGGTCGTGGTCTTGCCGACGCCGTTGCGGCCGAGCAGTGCGGTGACGCCGGTGGCCGGGACGTCGAAGGAGACCCCCTGGAGCACGTGGGAACCGCCGTACCTCACGTGGACGTCCTCCAGTGCGAGGACGACGGCGGTCCGCGTGGCGGCGCCGGTCACAGGGCGGCGCCGAGGTAGGCCTGCTGGACCGCGTCGTCCCCGGTGACCTGCTCCGCGGTGCCGCACGCCAGCAGCCGGCCGTGGTGCAGCACCGCGACCCTGTCAGCCAGCCCGAGGACGACGTGCATGTGGTGCTCGACCATCACCACGGCCACCCCGCTGTCGCGGACCTCGCCGATGATCGAGGAGAGTCCCTCGACGTCCTCGGCGGAGACACCGGCCATCGGCTCGTCGAGGAGCAGCACGGTCGGCGAGGACGCCAGCGCCATCGCCAGCTCCAGCTTGCGGCGGTCGCCGTGCGAAAGCCCGCGCGCCGGGACCAGCGCCCTGCCCGGCATACGCACCCGGTCGAGGAGCAGGCCCACGGCGTCGGTGTCACGCGCGCTGCGCGCCCCACGCAGCGGCGAGAGCGAACGGGTGCCGGCGGCCTGGATGGCGAGCCGGACATTCTCTCCCGCAGGGAGGCCGTCGAACAGGGCAGAGGTCTGGAACGATCGGGCCAGGCCCATCCGGGCACGCCTCGTCGCGCTGGTCCGGGTGACGTCCCTACCGCCGAGCCGGACCGTACCGGTGCTCGCGCGCCGCACCCCCGAGAGGAGGTTGACCAGCGACGACTTGCCGGCGCCGTTCGGCCCGATGACGCCGAGCAGCTCGCCGGCGGCCACCGAGAGGCTCACGTCCTCGAGGATGTGAACGCCCCCGACGCGCCAGCCGAGCGCTTCGGCGCTGATCACTTGAAGGGCGTCACGGGGGGCGCGACCTCTGACGGCTTCAACGTGCCGACCGACTGCGCCTTGACGCCTGCGCCGTCCTTGACGAGCTTGGCGGTGAACATGGGCTGGAGCAGGGCGTGGTCCTCCTTGCGGATCTCCATCGAGCCCTTTGGCCCGTCGAACGTCCAGCCCTCGAGGGACGTGACCATCTTGTCGACGTCGCCGCCGCCCTCGGTCAGGGCCCGGACCACCATCTGGGCGGCGACGAACCCGTCGTTGGTGAACAGGTCGACGGTGGCCCCCTGGGCCTTCATCCCCTTGTCCAGGCTCTGGTATGCCGCGTTCGAGCCCGCGCCGTCGAAGAAGTGCGAGAGGAACTCGATCCTGTCGCCGACCGGACCGAACAGCGTGTGCGTCGGCTTGATGTCGAGCCCCGTGACGACCTTGGTGGAGTCGAAGATCCCCTGCTGCCCGAGGGTCTGCCACATGGCGGTCGCGTTGCTGCCGGCCCAGGCGACGAAGAGCAGGTCGGGTGCCTGACCCTTGACCTGGCTGGCGAAGGGGGTGATGTCGGTCGCGGCGGCTGGTACGAGGACCGGGGTCACGGTCGCCCCCTTGCCGCCCAGGACGGAGGTCACGCCGGCGACGTTGGCCTTGCCGAAGGCGCTGTCCTGGGCGAAGACGGTGACCTTCTTGCCCTTGACGTCGCCGACCATCGTCCCCGCGGTGGCGATGTCCTGGTAGGTCTGCCGGCCCGAGCGGAAGGTGTACCTGTTCGCCCCCGTGATCCCGTCGACCGCCGCCGGGCCGGAGATGAACAGGACCTTGTTGTCCTTGGCCAGCGGCGCGACCTGCAGCGCGACGCCGGACGCCGTCGAGCCGGCGATGATCTTGCTGCCCTGCCCGATCAGCCCGGTCGCCGCGGCGACGGCCTTGGCCGGGTCGCCGGTGTCGTCCTGCTCACTGACTTCGACCTTGTGCCCGCCCACCGAGCCGGTTCCCTTGGTCGCGAAGTCGAGCCCGGCCGTGAAGCCCTGACGGTACTGGCCGCCGTAGGACGCCAGCGCACCGGTCTTGGAGTAGACGAGCCCCACCTTGTAGGGCTCGCCGCCGGCACCACCGGTCGCTCCGGCCGTGGCTCCACCCGCGTTGCCACCACCCCCGCCGCCCGGGGCACCGGGGGCGCCCGGGCTGCCGCAGGCGGCCAGCGAGGCACCGATCAGGGCCGCGGCCAGGGTCACGCTCCAGCGTTGGGACATCGTCGTCCTCCCAGGTGTTCGGGTCGGTACCCCGGGTGGGCTCGGGCACGAGGTTGCGCACGAGTCGGACCACCGGGTGGACCTGTGGGGCGAAATTACGGGAGCAGCGTCGCCCGGAGCATGGCGGCACGCCCCACAAACCGGCGCAGGGGGTGTGGTCGGTGCACCAGCGCGGGAGCGGCGCGGGCGAGATGGTCGGGTCAGCGCGGGCGAGACTCAGCGGTCGAGCGCGTCTGTCAGCCGGTCGGCGACGGCGTCCGGGGTGAGCCCGATCTCCTCGAGCAGCTCGCCGCGGGAGGCGTGGGGCAGGAACCGCTTCGGTATGCCGTGCAAGTGCACCGGGGTGGCCAGGCCGGCCTCCCGCAGTGCCTGGGTGATCTGCGAGCCGACGCCTCCGGCGACGAGGTTGTCCTCGAGGACCGCGACGGCGTCCGCGTGGCGGGCCAGCTCGACGAGGTCGTCGCTGACCGGGAGGCACCATCGGGGGTCGACCACCTGGACGGCGCGGCCCTGGGCCGACAGCTTCGCCGCCACCGACATCGCGGTCGCGGCCATCTCGCCGAGCCCGACGAGCATGAGGTCGACCTTGCCCTCCCCTGCCGCCTCGCGCAGGACGTCGACGGTGCCGCTGCGGCGGACAGCGACCATGGGGGCGGGGGGGTTCTGCTTGGAGAAGCGCAGCACGCTCGGTGCGTCGTCGATGTCGACGGCCTCGGCGAGGGTGCGCGCGAGCTCGGCGGCGTCGCGTGGGGCGCTGAGGTGCAGGCCCGGGACCATCCCGGTCATCGTCATGTCCCACATGCCGTTGTGCGACGCGCCGTCGCTGCCGGTGATACCCGCCCGGTCCAGCACGAAGGTGACCCCGGCCCGGTGCAGCGCGCAGTCCATGAGCAGCTGGTCGAAGGCCCGGTTGAGAAAGGTCGCGTAGACACAGACGACGGGGTGCAGCCCGCCGAACGCCAGGCCCGATGCCATCGTCACCGCGTGCTGCTCGGCGATCCCGACGTCGAACACCCGGTCTGGGTAGCGCTCGGCGAACTCGCCGAGCCCGACGGGGATCAGCATCGCGGCGGTCAGCGCGACGACGTCGCGTCGCCGGGCGCCGATCTCGAGGATGGCGTCGCTGAACTCGTCCGTCCAGATCCGGCCCTTGACCTGTAGTGGCAGCCCCGTCTCGGGGTTGATCCTGTCGACGGCGTGGAACCGGTCCGCGACGTGCCGGCGGGCCGGCTCGTAGCCCTTGCCCTTCTTGGTGAGGACGTGGACGAGCACCGGACCGCCGAAGGCGCGTGCCCTGCGCAGCGCCGACTCGACTGCCTCCTCGTCGTGACCGTCGATGGGTCCGAGGTACTTCAGGCCGAGATCCTCGAACAGGCCCTGCGGGGCGACGATGTCCTTGATCCCCTTCTTCATGCCGTGCACCGCGTCGTACATCGCCCCACCGATGACCGGGGTCCGCGACAGGGTGCTCTTGCCCCAGTCGAGGAAGCTCTCGTAGCCGCGGGTCGTGCGCAGTGTGGCGAGGTGCTCGGACAGGCCGCCCGTGGTCCGCGCGTAGGACCGCTCGTTGTCGTTGACGACGATGACGAGCGGCAGGTCCTTGTCGGCGGCGATGTTGTTGACCGCCTCCCAGGCCATCCCGCCGGCGAGTGCACCGTCACCGATGACCGCGACGGTATGCCGGTCCCGCTGGCCGGTGAGGCGGCGCGCCTTGGCGATGCCGTCGGCCCACGACAAGGCGGTGGAGGCGTGCGAGTTCTCGACGACGTCGTGGTCGGACTCGGCACGACTCGGGTAGCCGGAGAGGCCACCCTTACTGCGCAGGTTGCTGAAGTCCTTGCGCCCGGTCAGCAGCTTGTGGACGTAGGACTGGTGGCCGGTGTCGAAGACGATGGTGTCCCAGGGCGACTCGAAGACCCGGTGGATCGCGATGGTCAGCTCGACGACGCCGAGGTTGGGCCCGAGGTGACCACCGGTGCGGGACACCGAGGTGACGAGGAACTCGCGGATCTCCTTCGCGAGCGCGCGGATCTGCTCAGGTCCGAGCGCCCTGAGGTCGTCGGGCCCGTCGATCGAGTCGAGCACGTCCACGGCGCTGCGGTCCTTCCGCCAGTCGGTCGATCGAGTCTAGTTCACCCGCATGGGGACATCCCGCGCCGCCCACGGGTCAGTGCACGCGCACCGTGACGCGCTCCGGCGCGCTGCGCACGGTGACCGTGCCGCTGTGGTCCATGTCGAGGTCGACCCGTCCGCCGAGGAAGCGCAGCCCCTCGACGCGCATCGCGCCGTAGGGGGCCGGACGGACCGGGTGCACGTGCAGCGTGCGGCCGGCTGCGTCCGGGCGCAGGCCCAGCGCGACGGACACGAGGGCGACGGCAGAGGCGGCGGACCACGCCTGGGGGCGGCACGCGGCCGGGTACGGAGCCGGACGGCGCAGGGTCGCCCTGCCCGAGTAGAGCTCGGGCCACCGGTAGTCGAAGGCCTCGGCCGCGTGCAGCAGCGCCCTGGCCAGCAGGACGGCGTCCTCGACGCACCCCTCCTGCGACAGGCCGAGCGCAGCCACCGCGGTGTCATGCGTCCAGATGGACCCGGTGTGGTAGCCGAGGGGGTTGAAGCCGGTGTTGCCGGTCCCGTAGGTGCGCAGGCCATACTCGTCCAGCAGCTCGGTCCCCGTGAGCGTCGCCGCGACCTGCTTGGCCTGGTGCGGGTCCAGGACACCGGTCCCGAGCACGTGCGCCATGTTGGACCCGAGGCCGTCGACGAGCCGCCCGTGGCCGTCCACGGCCATCCCGAGGTACCGGCCGTCGGGGCCGTCCACCCAGTACCGGGCGTGGACCCGCTCCCGCAGCGCCGCAGCGTGCGCCCGCGCCCCGCGCGCCCCGGGGTACCCGAAGGCGTCGAGGAGCCGCGCGGCACAGTGCAGCGCCTGAACGGCATACGCCTGGGCCTCGATGAGGGCGATCGGCGTCTCGGCGACGCTCCCGTCCCTGAACCGGATGGCGTCGGCGGAGTCCTTCCAGCCCTGGTTGCTCAGGCCGGTGCCGGTGCTGTCGTGGTACTTCAACAGACCGTCCTCGTCCGGCACCGCGTCCGTGGTGAGCCAGCCGACCGCGGCCTCGAGCGGTGCCAGCAGGCTGCGCACCTCCGCCTCCGGCATACCCCAGGCCCACGCGTCGTGCAGCAGGGTCACCCACAGGGCCGTCGCGTCGACCGTGCCGTAGTACACCGGCGGGAGCGACATGCCGGTGCGCCGGTCGAGGTAGGCGAAGCGGCGCACCTCGTGCGGGATCTTGCCCGGCGCCTGCCCGCTCTGCGCGTCGTGCCGTGTCCCCTGGCGCCGGGCCAGCGCCCGCAGGGTGCCACCGGCCAGCTCGGTCCCGATCGGGAGTGTCAGCCGGGCCGCCCAGATCGAGTCGCGCCCGAACAGAGTGAGGTACCAAGGGGTTCCCGCGCCGGCGAAGACATCACCGGGACAGCGGGGGTCCGTCAGCAGCAGGGCGCGCAGGTCGGTGAGCGAGTCGGACACGGTCGGCGCGAGACGTGGGTCGGTGGCCTCCACCCGCACGTCGTCCCACCGCACCAGCTCCGCGCCGGGCTCGGCGTCGAAGAGCGAGCTCCTCCTGCGCGCAGAGGTGACCGACATGGTGGTGGCGAAGGATCCGTCGGGGGGGACAGCGACGTCGAACCGGGCGACCAGGGCGCCGTCGACGACCGAGACGGACGTCGGAGCGGGTTCGAAGGACACTCGGTGGTCGTGCCACTGCGCGGTGAACGTCCCCCCGTCGCCGGTCACGGCCGGAACCAGCGCCGGCGAGTCGAACAGGCCGGACTTGATGGCGCTGATCGGGGCGCCGTCGGAGGTGAGCCGGAAGACCAGCTCGGAGCTGACCGCGCTCGCGCCGCGGCAGGCGACGGTCACGGTCTCGCGCAGGCCGGTGTCGACCAGCTCGCGGTGGCGCCGGACCTCGACCACGGGGTCAGGGGTGACGGAGCCCAGGCCGCGGACCGAGCCGAGGAACTCGGACTCGGTGCCCAGGGCGGCGTGGGAGACGGGGCTCGGGCGCTCTCCCCCCACCGTGACGGCCAGGCTGCTGACCGCCCGGCGGTCGTCGACGTAGAGCCCCTGCGCCGAGGTGGCGGACATGTCACCGCCCGCGTCGGACAGGGCCGTCACGTTGCCGTGGACGCTGGTGGCGAGCTCGTGCAGCCAGGGCTGGCGCTGCTGGTGCGCAGCAGACGGGGGCGGCGGGTGCTCCGCAGCCGGGGGCGGCGGGTGCTCCGCAGCCGGGGGCGGCGGGTGCGCGGTCACCGGCCACCGGTCTCTCTGCTCGTGCGCCACCAGACCGGTCCGGCCGGTGCCCGGCCGGACCGCGGAAGGGGCCAGCCGGGGAAAACGCCGTGCCCGCATCTCTTGACAGCCGGGCCGGCGTGGGTCCAACCTCTACAGCATATGAACGTTCAAACCCATGTCAAGCGGGACCCGTGTTTGAACGATCAAAACCAGTGCCGTCCCGCGCAGTCTGACACCGACCGAAGGGCAGCGAGTGCGAATGAGCGGAGCCCCCCGCGAGCGAGCGACGCTGCTCGACGTTGCCCGGGCCTCCGGCGTGTCCCGCCAGACCGTCAGCAACGTGCTCAACAACCCGCACCGCGTCGCCCCCGGGACCCTGCAGCGGGTCAGCGCCGACATCGAGCGGCTCGGCTTCCGCCCGAACCGCGCAGCCCGCTCGTTGCGGCGAAGGCGCGCCAACGCGCTCGGGATCCAGGTCCAGTCCGCGCGCACCCGGGCGTTCGGGACGATCTTCGACCCCTTCCTCGCGGCGTTGACGTCAGCCGCTCAGGACAGCGACTCGCACCTGATCACCTTCGTCGCGGAGGACGACCGGGACGTCCTCGCGACCTACGAGCGGCTCCTGGCCACCCAGGTCGTCGACGGGTTCGTCCTCACCGACACCCGCCGGGGCGACCCGCGCCCGGGATGGCTCGGCGACCGCGGCGTCCCGTTCGTGTCGTTCGGGCGCATCTGGGACGACCCGTCGGTGACCTCGTGGGTCGACGTCGACGGGCGCGCCGCCACCTGCGACGGGGTCAGGCACCTCCGCGCCCAGGGCTACCGCCGGGTCGCGTACCTCGGCTGGCCCGAGGGGTCCCCGGTCGGCGACAACCGGCGCCAGGGCTGGCTCGAGGCGACCACCGAGCTGGGGCAGGACTGCGCGCGCTTCCTCGGGACGTGCTCGCAGGACGTGATGAGGGCCCGGGAAGCGGCCGGTCCGCTGCTGGCCGGGCTCGATCCCGGGGACGCCGTCCTCTGCGTGTCGGACTCGGTCGCGCTCGGTGTGCTGCTGGCCCTGGGCCAGTGCGGTCGGGCAGCGGGCTCGGACATCGGGGTCCTCGGCTTCGACGACTGCGACTTCGCGCCCGTCTTCGGTCTCAGCAGCATCCGCCAGCCGCTGGACGCGATCGCGCGGGAGCTGATCCACAAGCTCGCCGACGAGCGGGCCCAGGACCACGGCAGCGTGGTCTCCCCCACCGTCGTCCAGCGCAGCAGCACCACCCGAGGACCGGCCACCCGATGAACCCGCCACCGGATGAGCCGGCCACGAGATGACGACCGAAGCACCGCCACCGGCGCACCCGCGCCCGAAACACCGGCCAAACCGCCGGCGATTGGAGAACACCGATGAATTCAACGACGACCCGTGCGTACCACCTTGCCATCATCCTCGGGGCCACCGGCGCCCTTGCGCTGAGCGCCTGCTCCGGCGGGGGCGGCTTCCAGCAGCCACAGGCCACCCAGGGCGCCGCCACCGGCCCCGTCTCCCTCAAGCTGATGATCGGCAGCTCCGGCGACGCCGAGACCAACTCCGTCAAGGCCGCGGTCGACGCCTGGTCGCAGAAGAGCGGCAACAAGGTCGAGGTCGTCCCCGCCGCCGACCTCAGCCAGCAGCTCGGGCAGGCCTTCGCCGGCGGCAACCCGCCGGACGTCTTCTACACCGGCGCCGAGCACATGGGTGACTACGCCAAGGCCGGCTACCTCTACCCGTACGGCGACCAGGTCAAGGACGCGGGCTTCCTCCAGCCGCTCGTCGCCTCCTTCACCGCAGGCGGCAAGTTCTACTGCGCGCCCAAGGACTACTCGACGCTCGCCCTCGTCATCAACAGTGACATGTGGACCAAGGCCGGCCTGACCGACGCGGACATCCCGAAGGACTGGGCCGGGCTCGAGACGGTCTCGAAGAAGCTGACGAGCGGCAACGTCACGGGGCTGGTCATCAGTGGTGAGTGGGCCAGGATCGGCGCGTTCGCCAAGCAGGCGGGCGGCTGGGTCGTCTCTGCCGACGGCAAGAAGGTGACCGCCGACAGCCCCGAGATGCTGGCCGGGCTGCAGGAGGCCCAGAAGCTGCTCCAGTCCGGTTCGATGAAGTTCGCCAAGCAGGTCGACGCCGGATGGGGCGGCGAGGCCATCGGCAAGGGCAAGGCGGCGATGACCATCGAGGGCAACTGGCTCCGCGGCGGCCTCAAGAAGGACTTCCCGGACGTCAAGGTCAAGGTCGTCGAGCTGCCCACCGGCCCGAAGGGCAAGGGCACGCTGGCGTTCACCAACTGCTGGGGCGTCGCGGCGAAGAGCAAGAACCAGGCGGCTTCGGTCGACCTCATCAAGAGCCTCATCACCGCCGACCAGCAGCTGGCCTTCGCGAAGGACTTCGGCGTCATGCCGTCGACCAAGACGGGCGCCGACAAGTTCGCCACCGCCTACCCCGACGACGCCGCGTTCGCCAAGGGCGGCGACTACTCCCAGGGCCCGGTCAACCTCCCCGGGTTCGACCCGGTGATGAAGGCCTTCAACTCCAAGCTCGAGCAGCTGGCCACGGGCGACCCCAAGGCGGCGCTCGCCGAGCTGCAGAAGAACGCCGAAGCGGCTCTCAAGGAGGGCTGAGCATGCCCGCCCGCGCTTTCGGCAAGGGCATCCGCGGCCGTGAGGAGCCTGCAGGCTGGCTCTTCACGGCCCCGATGATCACCCTGCTCGGCCTCTTCCTGTTCATCCCGGTGCTCATGGCGCTGTACGTCAGCATGACGAAGTGGAACGGCAACGACTCGCCGTTCGGCGGACCCAACGCGCCGTTCGTCGGTCTCGACAACTACACCAAGCTGTTTGCTCAGGACGGCCTGGCCAGGACCACTTTCATGCAGTCCCTCGGCAACACGTTCTACTACGTGCTCCTCGTGGTCCCGCTGCAGACCATCGCCTCCCTGCTGCTCGCGCTCATCGTCAACAACAAGCTCCTGAGGGGCAAGTCGTTCTTCCGGACGGCGTTCTACTTCCCGTCGGTGACGAGCTCGATCGCCATCAGCATCGTGTTCCTCTTCCTCTTCCAGAACTCGGGTGCCGTCAACGGCTTCCTCAAGGTGTTCGGCATCCAGGGGCCGGCCTGGTTCAGCGACTCGCGGGGACTGCTGCACATCGTCCTGGGGTGGTTCGGACAGGACAACCCCGGTTGGGCACAGGGCCAGATCCTCGGCCGATCCCTGTGGGAGTGGTTCGCCGGGCCGTCCGTCGCCCTCTCGGTCATCATCTTCCTGGCCGTGTGGACCACCACCGGGACCTTCATGCTGATGTTCCTCGCCGCCCTCCAGGACCTGCCCGCGGAGGTCGACGAGGCCGCTGAGCTCGACGGGGTGAGTGCCTGGCAGAGGTTCCGGTACGTCACCGTGCCGCAGCTGAAGCCGGCCATCTTCCTCGTCAGCACCCTCGGCCTGATCGGGACCTGGCAGGTGTTCGACCAGATCTACGTCATGGGCAAGGGCGCGCCCGCCGGCACCACCCTCACGCCGGCCTTCCTGTCCTACTCAACGGGTTTCGACCAGACGAAGTACGGCGAAGGAGCCGCGATGGCGTTCGTCATCTTCCTCATCATCATCGTCCTCACCTTCGCCCAGCGACGGCTGATGGCCGACGAGCGCAAGCCCTTGCTGGGCTGGCTGCTCCGGCGCCGAACGGCAGGGGGTGCGACATGACCACCGCGACGGTGGCCACCGCTGCGGTCATGGCCGAGCGGACCGAGGTCCCCGGCAGGGGGCGCCGCCGCGGACTCAAGAAGCTGCTCGGGTATGCCGTGCTGGTGGCGGTCGCGTTCGTGTACCTCTACCCGTTCGTCATCCAGATCGCCACCTCGTTCAAGTCCGACGCGGAGGCGTCCAACAACGCGCTCGGCCTGATCCCGAACCCGCTCAACATGTCGGCGTGGCGACGCACCTTCGGGCTGACCGAGGACTCCTCCGTGCCGATCCTGCGCTGGCTGATGAACTCCGTCCTCGTCACCGTGGTCGTCACCGCGTCCCGGGTGTTCCTCGACAGCCTCGCCGGCTACGCGCTGTCGCGGCTGAAGTTCCGCGGCCGTGGCTTCCTCTTCGCCACGGTGCTGGCGGTGATCAGCGTGCCCGGCGTCGCGCTGCTGGTGCCGAAGTTCCTCATCGTGAAGTCCCTGGGCATCTACGACTCGTACGCCGGGATGATCATGCCGCTGCTCATCGACGCGGCCGGGGTCTTCATCATGAAGCAGTTCTTCGACTCGGTGTCGGTCTCGATCGAGGAGGCCGCCCGGATGGACGGTGCCGGCGTCTTCCGCACCTTCTGGTCGGTGGTCCTGCCGATGGCGCGGCCTGCACTCATCACCCTGACGATCCTGTCCTTCCAGGGTTCGTGGAACGAGTTCAGCCACTTCCTCGTCACCACCGAGTCCACCCAGTACAAGACGCTCGTCACCGGTCTGGCCAGCCTGAGCAGCGGTCAGCTCGGCGCGGGCTCGCAGTACCCCTTCAAGATGGCCGCGGCCATCCTCACGACGATCCCCGTGGCGGTCCTGTTCTTCGTCTTCCAGCGCCACTTCGTCCGCGGCGCCAACGAGGGCGGCGTCAAGGGGTGAGAACTCTGGTCCGGGCTGGACGGCAACCGCCCCAGCCCGGACCAGGACCACGTGGGGACACGCTGGTGGCCCAGCCGGTGTGGGCTGGGTGCGGGGCGGGGTCATTGTCGACCGGGCTGGCGGGTGAGGTGCTGGTCGTAGGAGCCGCGGGTCAGGTCCCAGGTCACGCTCCCGTGCGGGGTGAGGTGTCCGGCAAGACGGCGGTGGTGCACGAGGTGGTGGTGGTAGCCGCAGAGCAGGGCAGCGTTGGCGAGGTCGGTGGGGCCGCCGTCGAGCCAGTGGGTCAGGTGGTGCGCGTCGCACCACTGAGCGGGCATGGTGCACCCGTGCATGGTGCAACCCCGGTCGCGCAGCCACATGGTCTTGACCTGTGCGGTAGTGAACAACCGTCTCTCCCGGCCGCAGTCGAGCACCTGCCCGGCGCCGCCGAGGACCACGGGCAGCACGCACGCGTCGCAGGCGATCCGGCGCACGGTGTCGGGAGCCAGCAGGGTGCCGGCATCCGAGGAGCCGGTGGTGCTGGCCGCCCCGATGTCCTGGGCAAGCTGGTGGTAGTCCATGGTCAGGAACAGCTGGGCCTTGCTGGTGACCGGGACCGCGTCACCGGCACCGACGGCGCGACGGCAGATCTCGACCAGCGCGTCCCCGCGGCGCTGGTCCGAGGAGCGCAGGTCCGCCACGCCCGTCCCCGGTCGCGGGGCGGACAGCGGCCCGAGGGCGGCTTCCAGGACGGCCTTGCCCTCCACGTCCAGGCGCAGCCGGTACTCGTGCAGCCCGTCACCGTCGTCGTACGGCTGGGTCAGGGCCACTAGGCGCTTGGCGCGTTCCTCGTCGGCCTGCAGCTCACCCGGGGCACCGTAGGTGGCCAGCAGCCGGGGGCGCAGTGCCCGGATGTCCCGGGGGCCGCCGTGCTCGGCGAGCTGGACGATGCCCTCCCACACCGTCGGCACAGCCTCCGGCAGCAGCCGGCGACCCAGACGGCTCATCTCCGACAGGCACACCACGGCGCTGCGCACCGACACCCGGCCCTCGAGCACCGCAGCCCTCAGGGCCTCGCAGCGCCGCTCGCGGGTGGCGTCCACGACCGCCACCAGCGCGCCCGCCCCGCCCGCCCGGAGGGAGGGCGCCCACTCCAGCACCCAGCCCACCCGCGAGTGTGACAGGGTCGCCGCGGTGTCACCGCGGTCCACGGCCTCCGTCAGGACCGCCACCCGGGCCGCCTCCACCAGCCGTGCCACGTCGTCGATGTCCGTGAACAGCGGCCCGAGCTGGTCGCTGCTCGCCTGCCACAGGACCTCAGCCAGACCGGTCAGCGCCTCCCGGGCCGCGCGGAGCGAGTCCCGTCGTCCGGCGAGCGTGAGGTCCCCTCCCATGGGACAAACCTAGACCCGCCCACCGACAGCCGTCCTGCCCTCGCAGCACCGAGCCCGCTTGTTGCCAAACGAGATTCGCGACAATGCAGCCGCGTCCTCCACCGCTGGGAGCGTCAGAGCCTGGGGACGAACCGCTTGCCCCTCAGGGCCTCGAGAACCAGAGCCGCGCTGCGCCGGGCCGCCACCAGTCGCAGGCCCTCCGCCTCCAAGCCGGCCATGATCTCGGCCAGCGCCTCGGTGCTGACGTGCGGGCCGATCTCGACGCGCGCGTCCCGGTAGGCCTGCCGCATCGCGCCCACCTGGCCCTCGATGTGCCGGCCGGCGAGCCACGCGAGGGCGACGGGGTTCCGGCGCCACCCGGCATACCCGCGGTAGTCCGGGGGGCAGTGGTCGAGCAGCCACGCGACGGCCTTGTCCTCCCAGCCGGGGGTGTGCGCAGGTGGCACCAGTTCGGGCCACCCGGGCGGCGTCGCGGTGCTCACCGCCCCAGTGTCGCAAACGGTGCGCGGCGCCGAGCGGTGGTCACCAGTTCGGTGCGCGGCGCCGAGCCGTGGTCACCAGTTCGGCTCGGCCCCCGGTGGTGGGGGCAGCGGCACCGACGGCGGGTGGATGACGTAGACGATGCCGCCGGAGCGGGGGACCCAGACGTTCTCGAACTGGTCGCGCCGGTAGACGGTGCGCACCTGGCTGTCGTCGGCGAGCAGGTGTGAGGCGGGGTCGTTGACGACGACGTCACCGGTTTCGGTGAACCCCACGATGACCAGCAGGTGCCCGTTGCTCCCGTACCCGGCCCCGTCGAGCTCGTTCTTGCCGAAGGACACCGAGGCGACGAGGGGGATGCCGGCCCGGACGAGCTGCTCCGCCTCGGTCAGGCTGCGCAGGCGCGTCACGAACGCCTCGAGGCCGTACCGGGCGGCGTATGCCGTGTTGAAGGGCCAGTTGCCGGCGCCGTCGTAGGTGTAGTCGAAGACGTTGCGCGCCGCGAAGTCCACCACCGCGTCGTTCGGCGGGTCCGTGGTCACCCAGCTGGTGTCGGCGGCGGTCGGGCCGGTCTGCCAGTAGCGCAGGACCATGGCCGTGCAGGTCGCCGAGCACCAGGCCTCGCCGCCGTTGTCCCACTGCGGGTAGTGGCCGCGGTGGACCTCCTGGGACAGCGTCGGGACGTCGAGCGTCACAGCCGGTGCGCCGACGGTGGGGCTCACCGGCACCTTGCCGTCCTTCGGCATGGCCGAGGCCATCGCGGCGAGCAGCCGGACGGTCGGGGTGTCCGTGGCCCCGGTGGGGCGCAGGAGGTTCACCTGCAGCTGCCAGTCCCGCAGGGTGCGCTTCGAGAGCAGGTGCAGCGTGTCGGTCCACACCGTGGCCACCGCGGTGCCCTGGCCGTTGACCGAGGTGCGGTGGATGGCGCCGCCGTCGTCGGGGTCGTGGCTGCACCACCGGCCGAGGACGAACCAGCCGGTCTGCGTCCCCGTGTCGTCGGTGCCCCGGACGAGGACCTCGACCCAGGTGCGCCCCGGGGTGTCGACGGCCCACGAGGAGACCAGCTCCGTCAGCGCGAAGGGTGGAGCGACCACCGGTGAGAGCCACGAGGCGCTGTCGTAGGCGACCGTCGGGCCGCCGAACGGGTCCGTGTAGCTGCGCGTCGCCGTCGGCGAGCCGATGACCAGGCCCGCGGCCGTTCGCTGTGTCCCCGACCCCACGCCGCGGTCGAAGCCGCTGCCCGAGAACGAGGTGAGCAGGACGTGTCGGTCGCTCACGGGCGTCGCCTTCTGGCTCGATGCGGCGGCCGCGGGGGCGGCACCGGTGACGGCGAGGGCCACGGCCGCCGTGCCACCGAGCCCGGCCCCGAGGACCGCGCGGCGGGTGGGACGGAGCGGGGGTAGCGGGGTGGGCTGGTACATGTTCACCTCACGGAGGACGACCGGGTAACTCGTTCACACCCAGTGAACACCACCGGCCCCCTCCGCGGGAGGCTGCCGGGCCGGTCAGCTCGTGACGAGGGAGCGCAGGACGTACTGCAGGATCCCGCCGTTGCGGTAGTAGTCGGCCTCCCCCGGGGTGTCGATGCGCAGGACGGCGTCGAACACGACCGGCTGCCCGCCGCCGACCCGGCTCGCCGTCACCCGGACGGTCTCGGGCGAGCGGCCCTCCCCGAGCGCGGTGACGCCGGACACGTCGAACGTCTCGGTCCCGTCCAGCCCGAGCGACTCCGCGCTGGTGCCCTCCGGGAACTGCAGCGGCAGGACGCCCATCCCGATGAGGTTGGAGCGGTGGATCCGCTCGTAGCTCTCGGCGATGACGGCCCGGACCCCGAGCAGGAGGGTGCCCTTGGCGGCCCAGTCGCGCGAGGAGCCCGAGCCGTACTCCTTGCCCGCGAGGATGAGGAGCGGCACCCCGGCAGCACGGTATGCCGTCGCCGCGTCGTAGATGCTCGTCTGGCCTCCCGCTGCGCTCGAGTCCACGGACCCGTCGCCGGTCCCGTCCCCGGTCCCGTCCCCGTGGTCGTTGCCGTCGAGGAGCAGTCGGGTGAACCCGCCCTCGACCCCGTCGAGGAGCAGGTTCCGCAGCCGGATGTTGGCGAACGTGCCGCGGATCATCACCTCGTGGTTGCCGCGCCGGGAGCCGTAGGAGTTGAAGTCCTTGCGCTCGACGCCGTGCTCGGCGAGGTACCTGCCGGCCGGGCTGTCCGCCTTGATCGAGCCGGCCGGACTGATGTGGTCGGTCGTGACGGAGTCCCCGAGCATGGCGAGGACGCGGGCGCCGGTGATGTCCTCGACGGGGGCCGGCTCCATCTGCATCCCCTCGAAGTACGGCGGCTTGCGCACGTAGGTCGATGCGGGGTCCCAGGCGAACGTCTTGCCCTCGGGGGTGGGCAGCGAGGTCCACCGCTCGTCGCCGGCGAAGACGTCGGCGTAGTCCTTGGTGAACATCTCCTTGCTGATCGAGGTCGCGATCGTCCGCTCGACCTCCTGCGGCGTCGGCCAGATGTCGCGCAGGAAGACCTCCGCGCCGGTGCCGTCGGTCCCCAGGGCGTCGTGCTCGAAGTCGAAGTCCATCGTCCCCGCGAGCGCGTAGGCGATGACCAGCGGCGGGGAGGCCAGGTAGTTCATCTTCACGTCGGGGTTGATGCGACCCTCGAAGTTGCGGTTGCCGGACAGGACGGCCACGACCGCGAGGTCGTGCTCCTGCACCGCGGCCGAGACCTCCTCGGGGAGCGGGCCGGAGTTGCCGATGCAGGTGGTGCAGCCGTAGCCGACCAGGTGGAAGCCGAGCTTTTCCAGGTACGGCCACAGGCCGGCCTTCTCGTAGTAGTCCGACACGACCTTCGACCCCGGCGCCATCGAGGTCTTCACCCAGGGCGCGACGGACAGCCCACGGTCGACGGCGTTCCTGGCGAGCAGCGCCGCGGCGAGCATGACCGAGGGGTTGGACGTGTTGGTGCAGCTGGTGATCGAGGCGATCGCGACGATCCCGTGGTCGATCTCGAACTCCCGTCCGTCGGCTGCGCGCACGCGCACCCGGCGCGACGGTCGCTCCGCGCCGGTGCCCTCCTCGGCGGGCTTGTCGCCGCCGTTGACCCCGGTCTGGATGCCGCTCTCCCCGGGGGCGTCGCTCGCGGGGAAGCTCGACGCCTCACCGGGGTCGCCCTGCTCGTGGCGGACATACGTGGGCAGCACCTTGCGGAAGGCGTTCTTCGCCTCGCTCAGCGAGATCCGGTCCTGCGGGCGCTTCGGACCCGCGATCGACGGCACCACCGTCGACAGGTCGAGCTCCAGCCGCTCCGAGTAGCGGGCCTCCCTCGACGGGTCGTGCCAGAGCCCCTGCTCCTTGGCGTAGGCCTCGATGAGGGCGACGGAGGCGGCCGGCCGGCCGGTGAGCCGGAGGTACTCGAGGGTGACCTCGTCGATGGGGAAGATCGCGCAGGTCGAGCCGAACTCCGGGCTCATGTTGCCGATCGTGGCTCGGTTGGCCAGCGGCACCGCGCCCACGCCCTCGCCGTAGAACTCGACGAACTTGCCGACCACTCCATGCGCGCGCAGGCTCTCGGTGATGGTGAGGACGACGTCGGTCGCCGTGGCGCCCGGCGGGATCTGTCCGCTGAGCCGGAAGCCGACGACCCGGGGGATGAGCATGGAGACGGGCTGGCCGAGCATGGCCGCCTCGGCCTCGATGCCGCCGACGCCCCAACCGAGCACGCCGAGCCCGTTGACCATCGTCGTGTGCGAGTCGGTGCCGACGCAGGTGTCCGGGTAGGCGACCCCGTCGCGCTCGAACACGACCCGGGCCAGGTGCTCGATGTTCACCTGGTGGACGATGCCGGTGCCGGGGGGGACGACCCGGAAGTCGTCGAACGCGTTCTGGCCCCACCGCAGGAACTGGTAGCGCTCGCCGTTGCGCTGGTACTCCAGCTCCACGTTGCGCTCGAACGCGTCCGGGCGCCCGAACACGTCGGCGATGACGGAGTGGTCGATGACCATCTCGGCGGGGGCGAGGGGGTTGATCCTGCTCGGGTCCC
>JAABUR0100004521.1_pt1 | contig 18503 bp, 27 predicted proteins | sample 5560091 | NCBI WGS metagenome assembly JAABUR01 (sample SAMN10711879, study PRJNA513375) | rock metagenome | isolation source: Antarctica rocks | place: Antarctica: Victoria Land, University Valley sud | reverse complement strand
CAGTAGCGGGCGACATGCGCGGCAGCCTGGGCATGCCGCCCGGCATGCCTCACGGCATGCCCGCAGGGATGCCGATGCCTCCGGGCATGATGCCCATGATGCCGGGCATGGGCATCCCGGGCCTGGTTATGCCTGGCATGATGATGCCGGGCATGGGAGGAATGCGCATGCCAATACTAGGTGCGCGCCCAGCTCTCTCAGCGAGCATGCCTGCTGTCTGAGCCTCACGCTCGCATGCATGTCCCTGGCGGGTAAGCCAGCAGAGCTGACGGGGTGCATGGTTGCAGGGATGCCTGCATGGGGTGGACAGGGCCCTGGGACATGGCGAGGTGGAGACAACAGTAGCGATCATAAGAGGCCGCGATACTGAGTGTGCACTGATAGCGAGACTCTTCAGAGAGCGTGGCGCTGTGCTCTGCAGACCAAGGTACAGCACAGCGCCCCACTGCTCACCTAGGGCTGTTTGGTAACATGGAGCTGCTAATGTACAACACCCAGGCAGACGCAGCCCACCCTGTCCATGCAAGCACGTACAATCAGGCGCATACATGTGCCTCTTCTCTCCTCACTAAAGAGCAGCATGTGCCTGCACACACCACTCATAAGCGCACAAGTGTCTCAACAATGGTACACACGTTGGCACAAAGCACACACTGTCGGGCTTGCCTTTCATGCTCCGCGAGTCTTCGGCTCGGCGCATCGTTTCTACGGTCACGGCTACCTCAGCTGTGCCAGCGCATGCGCCCCTGGAAGCAGCATCTGTCTGCACACCACTCAAAAGCGCACAAGTGTCTCAATGCTGGTACACACATTGGCACAAAGTAAACACTGTCGGGCTTGCCTTCCATGCTCCGCGAGTCTACGGCTCAGCGCGCCAGTCACGGCTACCTCAGCTGTGCCAGCGCATGCGCCCATATTATACGCGGTGCGTCAGGCACAGAAATCAACGTACAGATGCTCAAATGGTGCCAGCGATCCCTGCTCTCTGCGCGTTAGGAGGTGCGCTGCACTAGCGCCTGGTTGCCTGCCTACTTCTTGCTGTTTGGTGGGAAGCAGATCCTGCACGTGCACACCATGTAGTAAATCACAGTGGGTTTGCGCCGCGTAATGCCAGGTCTGCATTGTGCCTGCTAGGTGCCCATGGGGGCTGTGGAGGCTGCATACTAGCATCATGCAGCATCGGGTGCTGGTCTCACCTGCACTTCCAGATGCCATGCTCGCACACCTCCCCAGACTGCCTGCGCGCCTCGCGTTTCCTGGCCTGCCGCTCGCTGCCGGCTGTTAGCGCCAGCCTCATGGAGCGCCTGTGAGCTGGGGCATGGGTTGCAACAATGACGTATCCTGCCCACAGCAGACCTGACAAGGCGTCTGGGCGGGAGGCGTGCCTCGCGGGTTTCCTTTGCCGCGCGCTTGCTAGCAGGTCCAAAGGAGCGCCCCAGCTTGAAGACAGCCTTGGCGGCAGCCTCCTCCTGCCCGCAACACCCACGGCCCTCATACGGGTTCCTGTGTGAACAGAGTGGTGCACCGCCGGCCCATACAAGTCCAACCCGATTGCTGCAAGGGCGAACAGGCGCCAGCCTCACAACCCCTGCACACTGTGGCGTGCAGCTCGCAGGCGTCTGCGCAGCCAGTGCGCGCAGGCTGACGGCCCCCCTCCGCCCCCCACACTGGGGCAGCCAGCTTAGGGCGACCGCCCGCACCTCCTGCTTCTTGGCCTTCTGCGCCTGCAGCTCGAGCTTGTGGAGCTCCTTCTTTGCTTGGTCGCTCTTTTTCGTCTCGGCGAGCTTGTCTGTTACCGCACGAGCCCGGTCTGTGTGCTGAGCGAGCAAACGAGCGAGCATTGGCGCGCCAGAACACTTTACAGTCAGCGCAGGCAGCGCCTACACTTGCAGGCTGCAGGCCGGGGGCCACACCCTTGCGCAGCACGTTTGCGCGGACGTCACTAGGTCGAAGCACAGTCACAAACGCAGCCATGTATCGAGAAGGAGCGTGGCAACCAGAACGCTGAGTCGTGGAAACGCTGAGCATCTATCGCTTGCAAGGACCAGTAGCAAGCTGTCTGTACGCTTTGTACCCCTCTCCTCAATTGTAAAGAACTTGCGATCAGCCTCACCGAAGTCTTCTCTTCTCATGCACCAGAAGGCTTCCCCATTTGGCCCCAAGGGGATACCGATACCGATGCGAAATGTGGTCCCAGGCAGTGCTCAGTTGCCTGGGATTACGGTTTCATAGCCGAGGAGAGACCATCAATAAGGCAGTCTTCTCTCGGCGCTTTGATCGTAAGCGCCAGCTGCCGTCACAAGAGCGCACGCTGTTTTCCAACCAGGCACAAGCGGTGGGCTTCAACTCCAGGAGTGCTGCAGTAGGCACAGTCGGGTTCTGTTTGGGCTCTTGGGAGCCTGGACTGCACCCCTGCTTGCACAGCAACTGGCACACTGGGAGGAAGGGGCCGGCCGCAGCGAGCGTGGCCGACGCTGAGCTGCCATGACAAGCTGGGGCTAACGCAGCGATGCAGCCGGCAGCCATGTCAGATCCTGCACGCATTGGTGAGCGGCGGGCCGAGATATACACCTACGAGTCACAGAACCATGTGTTCAGCATGAATTGGAGCGTGCGCGGCCCTCCCACCTGTGACTGCAGGTACCGTCGCGCTGGCTTGCACGCTTGCTTTCGGCGGCGTTGACACAGGGCAGCGGTGCACTGCAGAATCGGCGCGACAAGCGCTTCAGGCTGGCGGTAGGGAGCTTTGTCGAGGACTCCCCACTTAACAACTACGTGGAAATCATCACATGTACGTGCCCCACAGACACTGGGGCTGCTGAGCTGCTTATGCCGCCTCGCGCTCGCACGTGGCGCATGTCACACCTGGTCTTTGGGGGGTGCAGTGGATGATGAGGCCGGGACGTTCTCCTCCGACCCCCGGCTAACCTTCCAGCACCCGAGCCCGCCGACAAAGGTGATGTTCATCCCGGACAAGGACTGCACGCGGCCGGACCTGCTCGCCACTGCGGGCGACTTCCTGCGCATCTGGCACTTGAGCGAGGACGGCGTGCAGCTGCAAAAGCTGCTCAACAACGTGCGCCGCGCCCGCAGTTCGCAGCCTCCCACGTGCTCAACACCTGACCAGGCTGCTGGTGTATGGCGCTGGCCGCCTCCCGCACTGACTTGACCTGCGCGGACCGAAGCAGAACAAGAACAGCGAGTTCTGCGCGCCGCTGACGTCGTTTGACTGGAACGAGACGGACCCAAAGCGGTTGGGCACGTCCAGCATCGACACGACGTGCACCATCTGGGACATTGAGGCGCGGCCTGGCTGCCCGGCTGCAGCACAGCAGCTTAATATCATGCAGTGCAAAAGCTGCACACACGCGGCAACCTAGCACCAACCTTGCATGGTGATGTCTGGGTCGCGCAACAGCGTGGCACAGACGTGGCCAAGCCCCGCTCTGGGGTGCGCAGAAGGGCGTGGTGGACACGCAGCTGATCGCGCACGACCGGGAGGTGTATGACATTGCTTGGGGCGGCGTCGGTGTGTTTGCTTCCGTCTCTGCGGACGGCTCAGTGCGCGTGTTCGACCTGCGGTACTCACACGGCCCCGCCGCTCCTACGTCAAGCTTTGTCAGGCCTGTTGCGGGTTGGATCCTGCGCCCTGACATGCGGCATGCTGCTGCGCGGCAGGGACAAGGAGCACAGCACCATCATTTACGAGAGCCCGCCGCCGCACCAGCCGCTGCTGCGCCTCGGGTGGAACAAGCAGGACCCGCGCTACATGGCGACGCTGCTGCTGGACTGCTCCAAGGTCGTTGTGCTGGACATTAGGTGCGCCCTGCTATGCAGGCCTTGTGGCGGCCTGACGGCAGTGGGCCTCCTCCGGCTCTGTGGCGCAAACGCGCCGCGGCAGGTGGTCGTGCACCCACAGCCAACAGCAGCGGCGCCGTGCAGGTTCCCCACGCTGCCCGTCGCGGAGCTGCAGCGGCACACTGCGCCTGTCAACGCGCTGGCGTGGGCGCCGCACTCGTCGTGCCATATATGCACCGCCGGTGATGACGCGCAAGCGCTCATATGGGACCTGTCCGCCATGAACCAGCCGCTCGACCAGGAGCTGGGTGCGCCCTGCCACGCTTGCTTGCGGCGTGCGCACCACGCGCACCGTGCACGGCTCTGTCCAACCTGGCTGCAGGGCACCCCGCGTGCGACGCCTGCCTGACCGCTTGCTAGCACGCGCAGACGCGGACCCAATCCTGGCATACAGCGCGGGCGCGGAGGTCAGCCAGCTACAGTGGTCCACCACGCAGCCGGACTGGGTCGCCATCTGCTTCGCGAACAAAACACAGGCGCGCTCCTTTGCCACTCTGTTGTTCGACCATACTCGTTGCGCGTGCCTGCTGACCAGCAGAAGGTTTGATGCCGCCGCGGCCTGCGCGCAGATCCTGCGCGTATGACGGCTAGGTGCCGCGGTGCTGCCGGACGGCTGTTGAACGCGGCGAGTGGAGTGGAAGTGCTTTGCTCTGCGTTGTGCGAGCCGCTTGAGTGACTGCTGCTGTGACTTCTTTGAAGTGTCATCTGGCGATGGATTTCAAGGGGTTACGGAGCAGCGTGGCGTTATGTGTAACCCGCATCATGGAAGTGAGGATGAAGAAGAGGGCACACGCGAGATGCGCATCTCGCACGAGGCACATCGCCCATAGCCGACAGCTGAGGCAGTGCACGGCGCACACCGGTCAGCATCCTGAGTGCAATGGCTGCGGCGGTGAGCCGCGCTTGCGCGCACCTACCACGGCTCGCCTTGCCGCAGGAAGTGCAGGCTTCCACCTGCCAGTCTCTGCTCTTTGATGTGGAGGTTCGCCTCCCTGCCACCTGGATACCTGTTCGCGCCGGGCTGGGCACGGCACGCACTGCATGCAAACCCATGCGCGCCGCTGTGCTGCTGCTGACGCCGCGTGTGCATGTGCTCCACCTTTGCTGCCGCCGGAACCTCCTCACAGCCTGCTGACTGCGCGCAGCTGCCAGAGTGCGACGGGGTGGCCCACCAGAGCCTGCTCGACCGGGCCAAGGCCCTGGCGCGGCTGCAGAGCCTGAAAGAGCGGCTGTCGTACCTGGCGCTGCCCCACTCGCTGGCCGAGTCGCGGGTGCTGCCCAGCGCCTGTGACTGGCCCAGATTCGTGAGTTGGGGGCCCAGTGGCAGGGTTGGTGTGACCAGCAAGCACAGCTTTCACCTTCCGCATCAGGTTCACGCTCAGGCTCTGCGCCCATGCTTGCGCGCTCTGAGCCGCTACCGTGCTTGTGTGCGTCGACCGGGTCGCACAGATCCTGCCACCAGTGCACACCAGCGCTTGCGGTGCAGCTGGCGCTGTGAACGGCTCTGAAGGTCGGGTGGGGCGTTTTGCAGCTGCTGCGCGACGTGCGAGCTTTCCAGGCGGCCATTCTGCGGGAGGAGGGCCGGCCGGACACCGTTGTGCTTGCGTGCAAGCTGGCCGCTGTCGGGTGGTCTGTCACGATGCGCACCGCCCTGGGCGGCGGCGCCGGCCAGGCCTGCTTCCACAACCTCAGGTGCGCTCCGCCCCGTTTGGCACGGCAGACCGGTCAACGAGTGCTCTGTGCCAACAGGTCGTGGGGGCCCTTCACTGCACCTGTGTTGAATACTGGATGCGACTGACGTTCGACCCTGCCTGCAGCCACGAGTTCCTCCTGGTCGGCGGGTCTGGCGAATTTGGCGAGCTGATCATCGACAACACCTTCAGGTGGCTGCCCTGGTTAACTGCCTGCTGGCGAGCGGGCTGTTCTGGCACGGCGCGGGCTGAGACGGCGACCAACCTGTGCCCCGCAGGGAGCAGTTCACCATCCCGCAGGCCACAGAGCAGTACCTGGAGCTGATCAAGCTGCTTCCGACCGAGTTTGTGGGCAGCCCCGCGCGGCTGGTGCCGCTTGCCCAGCTGCTGTGCTCGGAGATGGGCGCCTCGTTCGCAGCGCGGGGCCTGGCCTGCCCGCCGTGGCGCCAGGCAAAGAGCCTGCTGTCAAAGTGGCTGCCAGCCAAGGCGCGCCTCTGGCTGCACGGAGGAGTTTATCACATGCAGTGCTGTGCTCACTCTGCTGCCAGAGCGTTGTCATGGCATTGCCTCCTGCATACTGCAGTTCCTTCTACACACCTGCGACGCGCTGTGCTGCCTCAGAAGTCCGCACGCTCATTTGCGCCCGTCCCGGCTGCAGGTGCGAGACGTGGGCGTGGGCGGCAGCTCTGCCAAGCACGCCTCTGCGTCGGCGGGCTTCGGCGACTCTCCAGCGTCGCCTGTATCAGCACTGAGCAGCGCAGGCTCGCCCTGCGAGCGCTCCACGAGCCCCTGCGCGGCGACGCGCAGCCCGCCCGCTGCGCCTGGCCAGGGCGGGCCGGGCTCGCCATTCGCGCTGGCGGACGTGGCGGACGGCTGTGTGGCGGCCGGGCTCCAGCCGCGCGCTCGGAGCCGCTCGCTGCTGTCGGACTGCATGGCCGAGCACGACGTGCGCCCTCGCTCACCCGCTTGGCGTTGCAGGACCCGCTCACATTGGGCGCCCAGTGCTGTTTGTGAGCGACTGGCTGGATGTCATGGCCGGGTCCACGCAGGCTCATGAGCCACTACCTGGCAGGCTGTCCTGGGAGGCCAGTGTGCAAGCTGCGGCGGGCGCGCGCAGGCTCACACGTCAACCAAGGCGGCTGCGGAGCACGGCAAGGCCGGCGTTCTGGAGCGGCTGGCGGCAGTGTCCGCGGAGCAGCCGCCCATTCGCCGCGTGAAGATGGCCGGCAACACGAAGTGATGCCTGCCTGAGAGGGTGTTCCCTAGGAGTAGGCAGCGCAGTGAGAGCTCTTCCGCAGGCGCGCTGCGCAGCGCAGGCAGGGGTGGAGGGGGGAAGGGGTCGTCGGCAAGACGTTGTGCCCCCACAGCCTCAAGCCCTCTCCCAGACCCTGACGTGATTAGTACCTTCCGCTAGGCCGCTCCCCCTGCAAGCTTATTTAATTGCCAGACTCAGCCTTCTTGCACTGTGGCGGATGTCAGCCGCTCTGCGTGCGGCAAAGCGCTCAGTTCGCTCCTGGGGCGCAACCGTGCAGTTTGCTGTGGGAGCTCGACACCCGGGGCGCTTGCACGGGCGTGCGCACCTGCGCTTCCGCGAGGTCGGGCATGCAGGTCGCCTGCAGTTTTCCATGGCCCCTGGCAAGGCAGTTTTCGGTCACCCGCTGGACAGGCTTTTTAGACTGCGCGCTCTGTTGCAAGCAGCCCCCCTTTCTAGCTCAGAGTGATAAAGCATGCAGCCTGAAGCGGCCACATAACTAGTAACGGACTCCCGAGTCTTACGGTGGGGGCATCTTGCCTAAGTGACAAGTGTGCCGCAGGCCAGATTGCCAGCTTGATGGCATCGAGACGATAGTTGGCCCTAGAGACAGGCGCATGCCAAACGCATGCCCGGTGAGTTTTCCCTGCGGGGTGGCATGCTCGCATGCGCACTCCTACTAGCTTAGTATGCACAGCCCCTGTTTTCGCACATAATCGTCGGCCCAACCTGAGTAGCACATGTGTACGTGGTTGTCACCCAGCTTGCTGTTGCGTCCCTGATACTGACGTCCAGATCGCTAAGATGCATCATGTGGGATGTGCGCTCGCTGTTGTAACTCGGGCATGGCTGATGAGGAGCAGGTCGCATCTCTTGTGCAGTGCCGACACCTACGTTGCCAGGACTTCCCCACATGCTGCACTTTCGCTCATATCTACCTGTGAAAGCGGTTGTGCTGAATGATTGAGTTACAATCGTGATTCAGCCACCTTGAGCTGCTGGAGAAGAGTGGAGCAGCTGTGATAGCCAGGGCATATGAAAAGTTGCATGCCACGGCTGTTGCCAGCGCCTTATCAGCCATTGCATTGGCAGAACTCACCGCGCGAGTCTTATGCGGTCTGAAGCTCAGTCTTGACACATGCGCTCTTAGTCTTGGCACATGCGCTCGGACGTGCGTTGTGTGGTTCAAAAGCATGCCCACAGGATGTGTTGGTGCAGTGCTGCTGAGATGCATGCCGTTCAGAGCTTGTGTGCGTGATCTCGCAGTATTTGTCAACATAGGCTGCACTCTCGGCAGAACACCCGCCAGCCACGACTATCACCATGACCATGCAAGCAGGAGTGGGCAACCAGGTGGTTCAAGTCGGATCTTCCTGTCCCAAGTTATGACCGAGTACGGGTTGAAAACAGGAGGGGGCGCGACACTTGGGGCGACACCCACCAGATGTTCAGGAAGGCATGATCACCGTTTACGGCTTACCAGCTTGAACAGCAGCGCATGCAAGGACACCCATGTTTGCCTTCATGGCCTGCGGTCTGCCGGACGAGCTCGTGTCAAAGCTAGAGGAGCATGCATCCAATCCCAGGTTCGCATGCACTCGGCAGAGGTTTGCACCCGAAGGTTGCCTGTTCCACATCCGAGGAGAGAAATGCACAATCAGGCATCCCATGCATGCCCGACTGCTGCACGTCAAGTGTAAAAGCACAGTCGGGCATCCCATGCATGCTCTATTGCTGCACGTAGCTCAGCAGTAGCTCAGGCATCCAGGGCCTCATGCCGCAAGCCCCTGTGCCTTCAACATCGGCGGTGAGCAAGCCCACGTGAGGACTGAGAACCTTTTGCTGCTCTCGCCATTGCGCTAAGCAGCCCAAAGCCAAGTATGCACTGCACGCAGGCTGCTCAGCAAAGGCTCTGGTTGTGCCGGCGCACCACCTGCATGCCAAACCCACATGGGTGACAGGGTAGACCTCGCACAATGACTTCGGTCTGCGATTCGCCCTGCCAGCTGTTACTGATACAGTGTGTGCGCATTCAGCGCATGCGAATGCACCTGCATCACTGCCCAAGCCAGGGCTACAGTGTGTGCGCTTGCAGACGGGCCACATGCTGGTCAGCATGGCTCAGCCGGTCTACCGCATGCATTCATGCTTGTCATGTGTCAGCACGGGTGCATGTGGGCACCGCAGGCAGTGGAAGACGGTGGAGCTGCAGTTGCATGTCTTCCAGGCTGCTGGCAGAAGTGCGGCATCGCTGCCCCTGCTGTGCGCGTCCACCAGAGCAAGGTGAGACTGAACAGCTCACGCGCGCCAGGCGCCCGCCGGAGCGGGGTGCACCCTCATGTTCACACCTGCAGCTTTTGCGGGGTTGTCTCTGAGCAGCCGTGCCTGGGCTTGGCCAGGCGCGCCCATGCGCCGTGTCTAGGACACGTGAGGCGCTGCCTCAAGGCGTGATGCTGTTCAGGCGCAGGTGGCACCTGCAACCGCCCGCCGGCTGGCTAGCACCGGGCACGTCGGTCGTCAGGTGCTCTTAGCTGCAAGGTACCGCGATGGGCCAAGGGTCGTGAGCGCCCACCGTGCCGCTGTCCACGCTCGCCGTCTCGGCCTCGTCAAAGTCCTCCACACCCCGTGACCCCACCTGTGGCTCGGCGCTGTCCGGCTCTGGCTCGTCCACTTGCGCTGGGACGACGTGCTGCCGGGCGGCGTTCACGTGTGTCGCTCTGTGGCCCAGCAGCACCTCCTACCACGCCAGGCAACCGTTCAGGGAGCAGCGAAACGGCGCGTGGAACCCGCTCTGCGGTCCAGCAGGCGCGCCACACTCACCTGACGCCAGTTTCTGAACAGTTCACTTGCTGTGTGAGGCTGGGAGCTAGCAGTGGAGCGGCGGTATGGGCTCTGACTGCGCAGCCCAAGAGGCGCGCGCGACAGGCGCAGTGCCGCATCCGGCGCCCAATAGCTACCTGCCACCAGCAGGCTGTTACATTGCTTGTGCCCACTATCTCTAGTAGGCGGCAGGAGATACCATGCTTGTCTGGGAGGTGGCCAGTGCTACTCCCATACGTTGCTAGCGGACACGCTTGCCTGGCGCAGCGTCGCGCCCCCGTCGCACGGTCTGCTGTTCAAGGGCTGCCACATCAATGGAGCTCTGCAGGGACATCCTGCGCGGATTGCTTTGCGGAGAGGGCAGTCACCGACCACTGATGTGGCCCGCATCAAGCTCACACTGGACCTGAAAACCCCCCTAGGAGCACAGTAGTAGCTCTGGTAGAGGAGCTCTTAGAGCTCCCTAGAGCTCAGCTCTAGAGAGCTCCGGGATCAGAAACCAGGGCGAACCGATGGGTCTCCCCTTGTCTGCCTGTACTTTCTAAAATCGGAAGCCAGTAGGTCCTCTCAGAGCCATACTTACACAGTGGGAACCGACCAGTCACCTATCGCCAGCACCATGGGCTGCAAGCCACTGGCGCATAGGGCCCTGCCCAGACGCGGTGTGGTGACCGCTGACGAGCGAGTTTTACCTCGTGCAAGGTGTCACGCAGATCTGTGGCCCGCACAGTGGGGTAGGCCGTGGCCGCGTGCTCGCCGACGGAGCGGCTGCCAAGCACAGGAACAGGACAGCAGCGCGCGTCGCTTGCAGCAGGCTGCAAAGCTGTACAGGAGAGGTGGCGCCCCCGCCTGCCGCACGTCCTGCGCTGCGCGCCTGCCTTTAACTCAGTCTGAACGGCCTCAGGCCTGAGGGTGCACTTGCCGCACCAGAGCTGGAGGCAGGCGAAGACGAGGATGAAGCCGTTGCGCGGGGCCTGGGGGCGGGGTCAGCGTCCGGTATGACAGATGTTCAGCGCAAGTACGCAGACAGAGTGAAGGCCAAGCTGGCAGAGGTGCGCTCGCGTGCAGTGCCTGCAGTGCCATGCCCGCGGCGATGAGTACGGCGCTGAATGCATGGCGCCCACCAGCAAGCGGCAGCTGCAGCGGCGGCCGAGGCGGCGCGGCAGCGGCTGTTCACAGCGGGGAAGCGCGCATACGAGTTTGGTCAGGTGCAGGCCTGGCCCGTGCGCTTGCCCTGCGCTGGCGCCGCGCGCGTGTATGCAGCCCTCCCTCTTGCTCCGCTGAGGGAGCCCATGCTTCCCGCCTGCTGCAGTATCCGACGTCAGTGGAGCTGCTGACGCGGGCCTTGGACGCGGAGGGGCCTTTCAGCGCGCTCGGCGGCGAGATCCAGCTCTGGCTAGCTCTCGGCCTGCAGGTAAGCGTGCGCGGCCTGTTGCTGCCGGAGGACACTGGGCTGCCAGGGGTTGAGCATGCTGGCCGGTGCGCAGGCGTGCGGCCAGGAGCAGGAGTGCATAGACCTGTACAAGGCGCTGGAGAACACGCACCCCAGCGTCCAAGTGCGGAAGCAGGCGGCGCAGCTCCGCTTCATCCTGGAGGCGCCTCGCCTCAAGCTGCGGCCTGACGAGCGCGTGTCTGTGCCTGTGCTGGAGACTGGCGGCAGATTCGCGTGCGCGGCCCCCCACCCTGCACGCACGCAGCGCAGGGTCGACCCTGCGCACGCCGCCACGCCTGAGCCCGCTCCCACTCACGGCGTGCTGACAGGCCGGAGCGGGGTAGCTATGCGCGGGCCCCGGCGCCCGTGCGGCCGGTACAGCGCACGCGGCCAAAGACTCTGGAGGAGCGCTTTGTCGAGGAGTGGCGGCCTCCGCGGATCTTCCCCAACCGCTACGTCGCAGTGGCGACCGCGCTGCTGGCGCTGGGGCTGGCCTGGTACTCCACGCGTCTGTGAGGCGGCGGAGGCGCAACGCGCTCTGGCCCAGAGCTGTCGCCTGCTGTCTGGTGAGCACCAATGGGATTCCTCAGTGGCCCGGACATGCAAGCCAGGCGGTGGGATGCTGACCCTGGCCAGGGGGTGTTTAACACAATTTTGAGATTCCCAGAGGCAGTTGCAGAGACCTGCCTCCGCTTTGCCCAGCGTCAGGCCCACGCACCGGAGTCTGCAGCACGCCCAAAGTCTCGCCCCAGCCTCCTTGGCGTGCTCCTCAGGTGCGTTCGCCCTGCAGCCATGCCCCTAGCTACTCCAGCCCCGCACCGCACGGCCAAGCCTAGCCAGGAGGGCCAGCCAGGCCTGCGTGAGTGCCGCGGAGCAGCACGCTGGCCCCTGACGGGCAGCAGCGGCTCCGGGAGCGGGTCCGGTTGTGACGCTCATTCAAACAGGGGCGGAGCATTGGGCGGTCTCCGCCGGGCTGGTGGCGCGCTCGCGAGCGCAGGGGGTGCATGAGACGTGCTGGAGGCTGCCGGAGCGCCCGCTGTGGCGTGGGGAGCAGGAGGGCGGGCGTGGGGGAGCCTGGCCACTGTGTGGCAAGCTTGTCTCGCCCGTCCTGCCCAGGCCCTGGCTGGCTGGCAGCGGCGCGGAGGCTGGAGCTCGGCCGGAGCAGAGCAGGGGCACGCGGCCCCTGAGCTGACGCCGCGCGCGGCGCGCGCAGGCAGCGCTGAGCGCGATGGCTGTCGGCAAGATGCTGGCGGTGCTGCTGGCCACGATCGCGGTGGCCGCTGGCCAGGGCCTAGTGACGTACACGCACAGCCCCGCGACCAACCCCTTCTACCACCCTACCGGGCGGCCTGCGCAGAACGCGGCCGCGGGCGCGTCGTCCCAGGTGTCGCCGGGCTTCCCGCAGATCAGCAAGCTGCTGCCGCTGGTGCAGGCCGACACCATCGGCCCCACCCTCTCGGCTGCGACCACCAAGCTGGTCGTCGCCCCCACCTGGGATTTTAGCAACCCCAACGCGGTGCGGCCCCACGGCCTGCTTGCCGCTCTGCCTGCCTGCCCGGCGTCGCAAGCTGGGCAGCGCTGACGCCCTGATGCCGCGCTGCAGGCTCCGGGCGGCTTCCCGGGCCTGCTTTTCCGCCCCAACGCTGTGGGCGTGAGCGCGACCGCGACCACGGGCGGCTCGCCGCCGCCGCCCGTCACCGGTGGCCGCAGGCTGCTGGCCACCAACGGCACGGGCTCGTGCATCACCAACGCGCCGACGCTGGGCGCAAACGCCAACCAGGCTGACCAGACCGCCTGCGCGCTCGCTGCCTCCATCAACACCACCTGCGCATGCAGCGCGCTCGCGGGGCCCGTCACTGGGGGCCGCAAGCTGCTGCAGACCGCTGCCCCTACCTTCTCCTTCATCGGCCGGCAGCAGTTCTTCGGCGAGTGCGTTGCCCGCCCGCGCGCACACTGAGCCTGCTGTTCTCTCTGACTCCTTGAGCTGAGAGCGCGACAGAGGCGATGCTGAGCGCGCGCGCTCTCAGGTGCAAGGAGGACTTCAACCGGGAGACGGCCAACTGCAACTACGTGTTTGACGCGGCCATCGCGCCCCTGCTGGCCGAGATCCAGACGACCGTGGCGGGCAACGTGTTCCAGAACTGCGCCCTGTTCTACGACGACGGCTCCTACGTGACCTCCACCACGTGCTTTGCGCCCGTCGGCGGCGCGCCCACGGTCGTCCGCCTCAACGCCCGCGCGGTGCGCCTAGCTTCCCGCAGCCGCTGCGTGCGCAGGCCCGCCGCGCCCGCAACAGGCGCCGGCGAATGCGCAGCCCGCGCTGACAACCGGCGCTCTCCCGCGCGCAGATCGAGTACGCGAAGAACCCCTCGACCGCCGGCGCGCTGGCGCCCGGCACGCGCATCTCGCCGGAGACCTTCCTGGCGGCCAACTACATCAGCCCCACCGGCTTTGCGTTCAGCGTGGTCTTCCGGCCGGTGCAGACCTTCGGGGTCTACATCAACGAGGACCACCAGATCTTCCCTGGCCAGTAAGTGCGGCGCTATGCGGCGTGGCGCGGGGGGGAGTCCAGCGGCGTGGGTGCGCTGCGGCGCGCGCCCGGCGGGCAGCGGCTGCTAGCCACGCCCGCAGCTGCAGGTTAATTATGCATAGTTCAGCGCCTAGGTTGATCCAGGTTTGGTTTCAAGGCTTGTTGGGGTCGGCTGCCTGGGGTGTCCAAGCGACCATTTAACGCAGTTGCCGCCTATTGGAAAGCACTGTGTCAGGTCGTGCTTCGCCAAAGGGCAGTGCAAGTGTGTAAAACTTGGTTCTCCGTATCTGCTGCCTTACTGATACTGCCTCTTGCAGAAACTGTTGTGCGTTCAGCGTAAGCCTTCAGCTGCTAGCAACTGAGTTGCGCCACCACGCTGGACATGTGTCGTCTGGTGGCTTCCCTGATCAGCCATAAAAGCACTATGAACTGTATAGTTGACACACAGCCCGGTCACTCTTGTAGGCAGAAGCGCGCTCAGAAAAGCGTAGCTATGGTGCACAATCATCCCTGGTTCATCATCACACAACAGGTCCAGCGCAGCTGTGGGGAGCGTGCGACAGCGTTAGACGAGTCCACGCTGGGCCTGCCATCTTGATATATACTTCCACGCCCTGAGTGTTCTGGGCGTGAGCCTACGCTCAGGCCTGGATCAGTAGCCAGTCCGCAACGAGCCCACACTGCGCATGAGGCCTGCCTGCCTGTTTGTTCAGCCAGTGCTGTAGACTGTGGTGGAGGATAGCCAGGGTGAGCCTTTGACGGAGTCTGAGGTGACAGGTCAGGACCACAGCGCCCTGAGAGACGCGTTTACCGCGGATCTGTTACTCTTGCAGACAGAGAAAACAGCTGTAATAATGCAAGAAGTACACTGGCCAATACACTGGCCTTCGCTCGCCAAACTTGGCAGGCAGCGCATACATGTTGATTATAGAATTTAGATAGAGGCTGCGCTTGCCATTCTCTTTCCAAGCTGCTACATCCCGCCAGCGACGTCGCAGCAGCTGGCGCGCTGCTCGCTGGCGGTGCGCTATGCCCGCCTGGCGGCCAGCGTCGCGGCGGCGGAGGCGGAGGGCGCGGTCTTGTTGGGGGGGGATTTTAACGCTCGGGTGGGCGTCAGCGGCATGGCGAATGCCCGCGGGCCCGATGCGCACGGGGTCAAGCTAAATACGCTCTGCGCCGACGCGGGGCTCACGCTCTGCACGGGCGCCGTGGACGGCGACGCCTGCGCGCTGCCCACGTTCCGGCGCTTCCAGTCGCGCCCCGACCACATCGTGGCGTCCGCGGCGGCACTGGCGTGGCTGCGGCGCAGCCGCGTTGAGCCGCACTGGCGCGACTCGGATCACCAGCCGCTTGAGGCGCGGCTCGCTCTGCCCTGGGCCGCCCGCTGCCCCCCGCCGGCCACGGGTGTCCCCCTCCGCCGCGCCCGCTGGGAGCCGCGCTCGGCCGGGGCGTACTCTGCTGCGCTCCGGCCGGCGGCCCTCGAGGCCGTGCGCGCTGCCGCGGAGGCGGGGGACACCCGCGCCTGCTGGGAGCTGCTCGTGGCCGAGACGGCGCGGGCCGCGACTGCGGCGGGCATGTCGCGCCGGGCCGCGCGCTCTCGCCCGCCAGGGCGGCGCCCCCCGGTGTGGTTTGACGGGGAATGCCGCCGGCTCAAGGCCGCGTACCACCACAGCCGGAACCGGGCGGGGCGCTCTGGCGCCGCCGCGGACGTCGAACTCTGCCGCGCCCGGCTGCGGGAGTACGCTCGCGTGTACCGCCGCCGGAAGCGCGCGTGGGCGCTGCGGCTGGCCCAGGCCCTGCTGCGGGAGCTGCGGCAGGACCCGCACGCCCTGTACAAGCAGGCCCGGCCGGCGCCGGCCCAGCCGCCCGTCCTCCTGCAGGACCCGGCGGTCTGGACCCCGTACGTGACGCGGCTGGCGCAGGGGCCGGCCGCCACGCCCGCTCACCTGCCGCCGGCCGCGCCCGGCCAGCCTCTGGCTCCGGCCGGCGCCGCTGCGGCGCTCAACGAGCCGCTCACGGAGGGCGAGGTGCTCGACGCGCTGAAGCTGCTCAAGAACGGCCGGGCGCCGGGTGCGGGCGGGCTGCCCGCGGAGCTGTTCCGCTACGCCCGCGGGGGCGGGGAGCCGCCCGAGTACCTGCTGCTGCCCGCGCTCACCGCCATGCTCGATGGCTGGTTCCGCGCTGGCGCCGTGCCGGCTGCCGCCAACGTGAGCCTCGTCGTGCCCGTGCACAAGCGCGGCGACGCGAGCCAGCCGGGCAACTACCGCCCGATTGCGGTGGGGGAGCCAGCTATGCGGCTCTATGCGGCGCTGCTTAATCAGCGGCTGGTGGGGTACACGGAGGCGGAGGGCCTGCGGGCGCCGTCGCAGGCGGGCTTTCGGCCGGGCATGTCCACGCTGCACCCGGTGTTCACCCTGCAGCACCTGTTCGACCGCGCGCGCCACCGGCGGGAGCCGCTGTTCTGCTGCTTCCTGGACCTGCAGGGGGCGTACGACCGCGTGCCGCGGCCGCTGCTGTGGGAGGCGCTGGCGCGCCTGGGCCTGCACGGCGCCATGCCGGCGGCCATCCAATCGCTGTACACCAATGCGGCGTACGCCATCAGCGTGGGCGGGCGCCGCGGCGCCGGCGTGCCGTCGGCGCGCGGCGTCAAACAAGGCTGCCCGCTCAGTCCGACACTCTTTGGCCTCCTGCTGGACAGCCTGCGCTGGGCGCTGCGGGCGCGGGCGCCCGACGCGGGCCCCGCGCTCGCCTGCGGGCTGCGGGTGCCAGATTTAGGGTATGCAGACGATTTTTGTTTAGTCGCCACCACGCCCGCCGAGCTGCAGCGCCTGCTTGACATTGCGCACGCGCACCTGACCGCGCTCGGCATGGCCGTCAGCGCGGAGAAAACACGGGTTATGGTGTTTCGCACGGGGCCTGCAGAGGGCGCGCCCGCGCCCGCCTGGACGTGCGGCGGTGCGCCCTGGGGCAGGTTGCGCAGTACAAGTATTTAGGCGTTGTGTTTTCGGCGCAGCACGGCATCGCCGCCGGGTTCCCGCACCTGTGTGGCCGCCTGCAGGCCAGTTGGGCGCGCTTGCAGTTGCAATTTGCAGAGTTGGGTGACGGGCTGTCGCTCGCGCTTATGCGGCAGCTCTTTATGCAGGCCGTCCCGCCGGCGGGCTCATATGCTTGTGAGGTGTGGGGTATTCGCCGCCTGTGTGGCCGGGAGCAAATGGACCGCGATCGTCTAGAGCGCGCGCATGTGAAGCTGTGGCGCCGCCTGCTTCAGCTGCCTGATAGCGTTGCCAGTGCCATTGTGCTGCGGGAGTTGCAAGTGTTGTCAGCGGCGCACACCTGGCTGCGCAGCACGTGCCGGTTTTGGAATGCGCTGGCGCTGCGCCCCGTGGGCTGCTTATGGCGAGCGGTTGCGCTCTCCGATTGGGATGACGCCAGTGCGCGCAATGTCAAAAACTGGGCTTGGTCTGTGTACATGCACTTGACTGATTTGGGGTATATGTTGCATGTGGACCGCCGCCGCTTGGCTTTGCTCTAATCGATATTGTCATGCGCCTGCACACCGCGCGCGAGCATGCCTGCTGGCAGCACTGTGATGTTTGCCCGCGCACCGGCCCTTCGGCGGGCGCCGCCCACTGCACGTACCTGCGTTGGTTTAGCCTGCCGGCTGCCGCTCGGGGTAATCCATATTTTCGCCTCCGCCTGGGCCTGGCGCGGGTGCTTCAGGTGGTGCGCTTTTGGCTGGGGTGCTCCACGCTCCCCTTTGTTGCGCAGCGGAACCGCAGGGTCCCACGCGCCGCGGGTCTGCCTGTGCTGTTACCAGGGCGCCGTCGGGGACGAGTTTCACATCGTGTTTGCGTGTCCGGCCACTCGGGCCGCCTGTGCGCCTTTTGCGCACCTTTGCACCTCTACCATGCTTGCATTCAGTCGCCACTCGGACACCTTAGCGGCTGCCCGCTGTATCCTCGCATGCTTACATGAAGTTCATTTGATCACTACGCGGCCCGTAGGGCTGCGGCCGTAAGGGGCCCAGTTTGGCCGACACACGGTTGTAATTCATTCATCCACGCATCCATAGTGCACCAGGAACCACCAGAGCGGTTGCCTGCTGACAGCAGGCTACTGTGCTCTGCCGTCCTCAGCTACAGTGAACTGCCGTGCTCAAGTGGCATGCTATGCAGTCCTGCACAGGGGTGCACCCTAAAACAGCTGGCTGATATATGGGTGATAAGAAGTATATGATAAGATGCGTTACTTATTGCTCGGATATTGCATAGCCACGCGTGTTGCCGGGCACAGCACTGTACATCAAGGTTACCACGCTGCGGTCGTGCCTGGCCACCTGTGCAGCAGCAGGTGAGGCAAGCCACGGAAGGCACCGCACAAAACGCGTCACTGACTGGCCCCACCAGCTTGGACTGCTCACAGTATACATGGCACAGGTAGGATCCGCTGTAAGCGTGCGCGCTCGCTAGGCGAAAGGTGCGGCCAAGCCGCACATAAACGGCTCCATAGAGTACCTTTCCCCACGCTTGGTGCTTGACTTAAGTACGTCAACGCCGGCGTAGCTAGGAGCTGAGCTGGAGCGGAAACAGAGTGGGGCGCAAGTCTGCAGAGTCCAAGCGCCGTGCAGGCAGGCGTGCGCCCGGCGTCGGCCCCAAGGTCGCCGCTGTGACAGCGACCGTGCCCCAAAGGCAGGCCATCGCCAGCAACGCCGGTCGGGCACCCGCGCCTGGGCCCCTGCAAGGGTGCAGCGGCACGTCGGGCCACTAGTGGCGGCCCACGCTGCCGGACGCGCCGCCCAGGCCCACGCTGATGAGCCGCGAGCTCTCGCTCAGCCCCGGCAGCGCAGGCGGCAGCTGCCCCGGCCGCGCCTGCAGGAACGACTGCGGGCGGCCGGCGCCCACCAGCGGCGAGCCGGCCGCC
>JAABUR0100004517.1_pt1 | contig 18516 bp, 28 predicted proteins | sample 5560091 | NCBI WGS metagenome assembly JAABUR01 (sample SAMN10711879, study PRJNA513375) | rock metagenome | isolation source: Antarctica rocks | place: Antarctica: Victoria Land, University Valley sud | reverse complement strand
CGCCGTGCCGGCCATGCGCAGTGCTGCCTCGCGCCGGCCTGTTGTTGGCGCCCGGTCTGGGGCAGTGCCAGCCGCTCTGCCTCGCGCGCGACTGTACTTTGAGGAGGCGTGAGTGTGTGCACCATGCGCAGCGCGGCCACTGTCAGCCGCGTTCGATAGAAGGGCTCTCAGGTGGTTGCTCGCACGGTCTGAAAGCGCATGGTAGGGCTGCAGATGGTGGGCGCAACAGTAGACGGCAGCAGCAGGAGAGGACACTTGAGCATCCCTGGGGACGTTTCGGTCTTGTGTCTGATGCCTGGCACTGCGCGCGGCGTTCATGGCACAGGGCGCATGGGGTCCGCGCCGGCCTGCGAGCCGGGCAGGATTGCAGCGGGGCAGGTGGCGAGGGTGTGGCGGGCGCCGCGCAGGACGGCGGAGGATGTGGAGGACGTGCGGCGGGAGGTGCAGATCATGCACCACCTGGAGGGGCACGCCAACATCGTGAAGATCTTCGGCGCGTACGAGGACAAGCACAGCGTTCACCTGGCGCGCGCCCCCGCTCCCCCCCTCCCCCACCCATGTGACCTCGTCGCACCCCGACATTGTGAAAGCCTTTGGCGCGTACGAGGACAAGCACAGCGTCCACCTGGCGCGCTGCGCGGCTCCCGCGCGTGTGTCATTGTTGCGGCTGCGCATGCGCTGCGGCTCCGGGCGCATTGGGCTTCGGCAAACAAAAGACCTCCATGCGGGTGCACGTGCCAGGGCGCCTAGTCGGGCGAGGAAAAATGAGACCAGGCTGCTCAGGTAGCGTGCGCGCGCGCGGGCGGCGTGGAAATCGAGTTGTTTGACTTACTGTCCCCGACCCAGCCTTACCCTAACCCTGTCCTTTTTGGCCCTGCAGGTGATGGAGCTGTGCTCGGGCGGCGAGCTGTTTGACCGCATCGTCGCACGGGGCCACTACACGTGCGCCCACCGTTGGGCGCCGGGGCATGCACCGCTCGTGAGGCCGCTGTTGTCATGCATCAGGAGTCAGGCGGGTGGGGCGACAGGCCGCCATGGGCTCGTCCGCCGAGGTTTCTGTGTCGCCCCGCGCGCTCTGTGCAGACTCTGCGAGCCGCTGCTTGCAATCTCTGCGCGGCGCACAGCGGGCTGGCGGGGCGGCTGTGGCGGCTCCAGAGCTGTGGCTCCAGAGCCGTCTCAGGCCCGGCTGCGCGGTGACTGAGTGCGCCGCGCCGCGCCCGCGCGGCAGCGAGAAGGACGCCGCGCAGCTCATCCGCACGATCGTGAGCGTCGTCGCGCACTGCCACCACCTGGGCGTCATCCACCGGTGCGCCGCCCTTGCCGTACCCTCCCATACCCTGGCGCCTGCCGCGGGAACCTGCGGCGCGCGCGCGCGCGGGAGCCCCGGCGCAGCGCCGCACCCGTCCCGCGGCGCCTGTGTTTGCAAGGTCCCATCATTGTGCGGCCTGAGTGTGCAAACGCGCGCCCGCCGCGAGGCAGCCCTGCCTGCAGCACGCGCGAGCGCGGCGGCGGGCGTGCAACCCTAACCCTACCCTGCTGCGCGCCAGCGACCTGAAGCCCGAGAACTTCCTGCTGGCCGACCAGAGCGACCGCGCGGAGCTCAAGGCGACCGACTTTGGGCTCTCCGCCTTCTTCCGCCCGGGCCAGGTGTTCTCCGAGATCCTGGGCAGCGCGTACTACATCGCGCCCGAGGTGCGCGGCCCCTCGGTCAGAAGTGTGTGGTCAGGGTAGAATAGGGTAGGGTGGGGTTGGGTAGGTACCTTCAGGGCCACCGCCGCCTATCTGCAGGGCCGCCGCCGCGCCCGCGCGCCGCGGCGCGGCGGGCGGCTGTGCGTGCGAGCGGGCTGGGCCCGATGCGGGCCTGCGCGGCGCGCAGGTGCTGCGGCGGCACTACGGCAAGGAGGCCGACATCTGGTCGTGCGGCGTGATCCTGTACATCCTGCTGTGCGGCGTGCCGCCGTTCTGGGGCGAGACCGAGCAGCAGATCTTCGACGCCATCCTGAAGGGCCGCCTCGACTTCCAGTCGGACCCCTGGCCGGCCATCAGCGCGGAGGCCAAGGAGTGCGTGCGCGCGATGCTGCAGCCGGTGCGGCCGCCGCGCTGCTTCGGCCCCCTGCCTGCCGCGCTCGCGCGCGCGTGCCGGCAGCATGCGCTCGGCGCGGAGGGCGCGTGGTGCACATGCGCGGCTGTCCAGCGCGGATGCGGACCTGGCAGCGCCCAGCCCTGACGCACCCCCCGCTCGACGCGTGGCCGGACATGCATGCACACGCTACGCTGCTGGCTCGTATGCGCGCCGCGCTGACGGCCGCGCCGCGCGCGCGCGCGGCGCAGGACCCGAAACGGCGCGCGACGGCGGACGCGATCCTGGCGCACAGCTGGATGCGCGAGAACGGCACCGCCAGCGACCGCCCGCTGGACAACGTGATCCTGACGCGCATGCGCGGCTTCGCCGGCATGAACAAGCTGAAGAAGGAGGCGCTCAAGGTCATCGCGGCCGGCATGTCGCCGGAGGAGATCGCCGGCCTGCACGCGCTCTTCCAGGCGCGCGCGCGCGCGCCCCGCGCCCCGGCCGCCCGCCCCCCAACCGCCCGGCCCCGGCGGCGCGTCGCCCGCGCCTGCGTGCGCGCGAGGTCGCGGCCGGCCTGCGCACGCGCTGCAGGCTTTGCGTCGCGCAGGGCGTTGTCCCGGCAGTGCACGAACAATTGCGCCGGCATCGCTCCGCCCAGCCCTCATGCTTGGCGTCAGCGGGCACCGGTTTCTTTAGTCACCGGGGAAGGCAGCGTTGGCCGGGGGCGTGCCTCCCGCTTGGGCCCTGAGCGGTCGCGCAATCGCTGGGACTGGACGACACGACCCTAAACCATGCCCTAACTCTATCCTATCCATACCCCACCGCCGCGCCGCGCAGTCGCTGGACCTGGACGACACGAAGACCATCACGCTGGAGGAGCTGGCGGAGGGCCTGCGGAAGCAGGGCAGTAGCGTGGCGCAGAAGGAGCTTGAGGTGCCCTAACCCTAACCCGACCCTAGCCCGCTCACGCCCGCCTGGCTGCCGGCTGTCGCTCAGCAGGCAGGGGCCACGCGGCGCCTCGCAGGCGTTTGCCAGGTGAAAGCTCTCCAGTCTTTACAGCCTGCTGCGTCGTGCCAAGCCATCCTGCCGAGCCCGTCGGTGTCCCCATCCCGAGCCCTCGCTCCCAGGCAGGGCTGGATGCTGGTGCTGGCCTCCAGCCTCGTCAGCTGCGGTGCTCGTGCGAGCAGCTGCTGCCGTATTAGTTTCGCACAACGTCAACGCCAGGGGCGCCCTCAAGTACGAGGATGTCCTGGGGGCCATTTGGCCGGGTGGGCGTCAGGGCGGGGCGGCCGCGCTGACGGGCGCGCGCGCGGCGCGGCCAGCTGCTGCTGGGCTCCATCGACATCGACGCCAGCGGCACGATCGACTACGAGGAGTTCCTGGCGGCCACCGTCAACCTGAGCCAGCTGGAGAAGGAGGACAATATGTACCGCGCGTTTGCGCACTTCGACACCGATAACTCCGGCTACATCACCGTGGACGAGCTGGAGGCCGCGCTGAATGTGCGCGGGAGGAACACGTACTTTAGGGTACATGTGCATCCTTAGGGTGTGAGAACCAAGCGCTTGCCCAAAGCGGGGTAGTGCACTCTGTTGCGACTGCGCAGGGGGGTGGAGGCCAAAGGAAGAGATGGATGAGAAAAGGTGCGCTGTGGTCACAGAAAGGGCCTGGGAGCAAAGGCGCGCGTGAGCTGCTGGCTGGTCAGGAGCCAGGGTCGAACACAGCAAGCATTTTGGTGGCGGGGAGTGAGCGGGGAGACCACAGGCGCCTGCCGTGCATGCCGCCAAAGCCGCCAAAGCCGCAGGCCGTTGCCGGGCACTGGATGGCCTAGTGACTGCTTGTGTACGGACAGCAGAGGCGGAGCAAAACGCATGCAGGGCGATGCATACCTATCACGCTGTGCACTGACTGACCACCGGCCGCGCGCGCGCAGAAGTCGGGCGGCGGCGCGAACGTGCAGACCAGCGTGCGGGAGATCCTGGCGGAGGTCGACAAGGACAACGACGGCCGCATCGACTACCAGGAGTTCTGCGACATGATGCGCGGCCAGGTGCGCGTCCGCGCCAGTGAAGCACTCGTCTGTGCCAAAGTCGTTCACATCTGTGCTGGTGTCACATGTAGCGCCAACAACCATTCGGATGAACAGATCTGTCACATCTGTCCGGCTGACATTCTGATGCTGACCTTTTCCTCCCCAGCACCTGTTCCAGACAGCTCCTTAGACATGTGTGGTGCCGCGCCAGACCCAGCACGCGATTGAAGTAGCCACGAGGAACAGCACCGAGCTGCAGAGCCGCGCGTCCAACTTCCGCAAGGGCGCTATGTGAGCCACGCCAGCCACGTCCAGCCTGCCGAGCACGTTCAGGGCTTGTGCGCGTTTTTGTGGCTCCCCCCGTGCGCAAATGTAGCTGGCCGTGTAAAGTGCTGTCGGCTGGTCTAGGGTGCTGCGGCTGGTCTGGGAGTTGAGCGGCAGCCGTGCTGAGCAGCGCATAGGCCTGCTAGCCCCTGTCGGGTACCTAGGTGTGGCATCGTGGGGGCATGGCGTGGCACATGCTGCTATGTCTTGCAGCAGTGAAGGCATGGGAGTGGGAGCCTTGCGGCAACCGCATGTATGTGGCCCGGAGATTTCTGAAACGGTAGGGTTCAGGCGGGCTGTCAAAGGGGCCCTGGGGTGTGCATGAACGCGCCTGAAGTAGCTTGCTCCAACGAGATGTGACACCATCAGAGACTAGAGCAGCCTCAAGGGGCGCGCATGGAGTCTACCGGCAGTGTATAGATCAGTGCCCTGCAGACTTGCGGGACCGCGTAAGAATGAATGTCGCAAGCCTGCACCCGCTTGCCAGGGCTGCTTAGCCGGATGACAGTGCTGTCTGCGCTGTGGTGAGCGTAGGTCAGCGCACGAGTGTGCAGTCCTCGTGCTGTGATTGGGGGCATCGTTTCTAGCAGATTAGCTATTGTTACTACATCCTGCGGGGAAGCATAGCCTGCCTACAGCCGGTCCGCTGTAGCGAGACGGGAGGCCGTAGCTGGTCAGCAATGGCTTGCTCGTGCTCTGGGGACGCTGCATGTGTTGCTGGGAGCCTGCCTGCGATGGTCGCATGCAGCATTGTAAGGAAAAGTAGCCAAGACAAAATCATCGATCCAAAATGCAAGGCCTTCTACATATAGGAGTGTTCACAGACGCCGCTATCAGGCACCCCATGTAGGGTCCTGTTGTCCATGCCGTGCCAACGGCCCTTGCTGAGCCTACGGGGTATGCACAGCAGCAGCACTTCATGTGCCAGCGGCCTTGGGCGGAGGGCCAGTCCCGCGCGCCGGCCGCGGTTGCATCGGCCAAGCCAACGAAGCGCAGCGCGCACAGCTCAAGCGTGTGGCCCAGGCATGCTGGCATTATGGCATTAATGCTGCGATGTGGAGTACCAGTCCCGTGCGCCGGCCGCAGCAAAGTCCGCAAAGCTGGCGTAGCGCGGCGCCCAGCCAAGCGCGGCGCGCGTGGCGGCGTTGTCGAGGCGCTTGCCGCGGCTGCGCCCCGGCGCGCCTGTGAATTCTGCGGCGCCCTCGAACGCGCCGCAGGCCTCCGCCGCGTCCATCATCGCCTGCTCAGCCCCGGCCCGGGTTGGCGAGAGGCTGCACTGGGTCGAGCCGGCACAGCACAGGCACTGCAGGCCCCCGCCCCGCCGATCGCTCTCAAGCCTGGCACAGCGCGTCCCTTTCGTCCTTGCCGCGCAGGGGGGTGCCTCTGCAGGCGCACTTGGCCCCAGCTGCCCCCACCCCCGAGCCCGCCGCTCAATAATCAGTAGCCCAGCATCTACGTGCTGCTGTGTCCAGACCGTTTGACCTTAGGCCAACCTGGAAGTGCATCTGTGGCCAACCCAGTGACGAGCAGGGTCCCATGGCGTCACTCAGCGTGTCCTTTGTGCTGGCTGCCTGGCAAGTACACCAGTCGCCAGCCATGTGCAGGCTGCAGCCATCGTGCTGTGCTCCCTCGGGCATCACTGCTTCACGTCTGCATGACGTCGCCCTCCCCCCAGTAGAGTCCAGCGTGCATGCCATGCTCCACCGCAGCAAGCTCAGGGCAGCCGTCGCAGCGCCGCAAACACAAACGGAGGTGGTTCTGGCCCGCGTCGTCGACCCGAGCCCTGCTGGCCGCACTGCAGGCAGGGCAGGGCGCGGCGCGCGCGCACCCGGAAGGTGACCGGGGCGCCGTCGCAGCCCAGGAACACGCGGCCGCGGAACGGCCGCCCCTCTGGGTCGCTGCCGCTCAGCACCTGCCGCACCCGGCCGCACCCAGGCTGCTTTGTTTGTGGTTGCTGGCCCCAGGCGCGCTGTCCTGACGTGTCTGCACGGTGTTTCAAGTGCTGGGGTCTGGTCATGTAGAGCATGGTGTTAGGTCATACGCTAGACGGCTGCATGGCCAGCGCCCGACAACATGGAGGGGCAAGCTGCCTCAGGCTCTTGCTATAACGATTTGAGCCAGGCAATGCGGAGGTCGTACAGCATGCTGTGCTCCAGCCCGCTTGGGCGCGCTGCTGGCCTGTGCAGCCTCAGCAGGACAGCAAGATTATGGTCAGGACTTGCGGGCACTTACATTGGAGCAACCACCCTCCGCGTTCACTCCCGTCGGGGCGACTGGCCTCCGTGCGGCGCGCACCGCGGCGGTCAGCAGCGCGGCGTCCTCGTAGTGGAGCAGGTTGACCGTGTAGCCGCCCCAGCGCTCCACCCGGCCGGCCTTGAGGAAGAAGGTGTGCGCGCCGCGCCGCGCGTGGTACAGCCCGGCCAGCCGCGCCACGCACCCGCCCGCGCCCAGCACCGCGCGCTCCGCCGCCAGCAGCCTGCGCGCCGCGGGACCCTTCCCATCAGTCCGGCAGGAAGAGTGCTGCGCATGCCAGCAGCGCACGGCCGCCGGCGGCAAGGAGTGTATGCTCCACGGGAGCCGCTGGCGCCGAGCATGTGACGGAGCATGTGCCTCCGATCCCGTTTGTCGACAGGAGGGGCGCAGCCGCTGGCCGCTTCATAATCAAGCTGCTAGCTTGCAGACACGGCTGAAGCCTACTTGGTGCCCCAGAACGATGCTTTTGCACTAGGCTGGGTAGCATGGAATGCTGGGCGTGTGCCGAGCACCACGCGAGCGCGCGCCTGTCAGTGCGCTCGCTGTGGCCCTCCGCGACGACGGGCCCCTCCTCCGGGCAGGGCCCCCCGCCGTCCTCCGCATACACGCCCGCGCTCCCCGTGAACACAAACGCGCCCGATCCGTCCCAGCGGCCCAGCGCCGCACGGATCTGGCGCGCGTGCGTGTGCCAGTTCAGGCAAAGCCGGCAAAGTGCCCAAGCTCGCATTGCTGGCTGCAACTTGCCGCTTCACTAGTGCTGCCCCACATCTGGCAGCTGTCATAAGCAGTGCAAGAGGCTTTGTTACATGGGTGCCCTAGTCTGCGCTTGTTCTTCATTGTATAATAATGTGATGAGAGACGGGTCGATGCGCATGCACCCCATGTGTCAATGGCTGGGACATGCAGTCGTCACATGCGAGCTGTTCATGATGGCGGCTTGCCTGCGCTGCGCCCCGGACACACCTCTGCGACATAATCGTCGCTGCCGGACGGCGGCGCTGAGAATGCCACATACGGAAAGCGCCGCTCTTCCACCTCTGCTTTTACGCACGGCGATATTCCCAGTGCCCGAAGCCTGTGCAGCAAAAGTGTCTGTGCTCAGGCCTGCCCGCACCAGCGGCTATATGTGCCTCGAGCCGGCGCAGATACGGGCTAGCTACGCTTCTCTTGTCTCGCACAGGCGAATTGACTTGGTTGGAGGCAGAGGTCAGGTGGTGCATTGGTGCGCTGGGCAGGACCATGTCGGTGTGCCCAGATACACCGCAGTGAGCAACAAAGCAGTGTGCTTCCTTGTCAGAGCGCAGGTGGAGAAGCAGCTTGCAAGTAGGGGCTTGCAAGCAAGGAGCCAATGCCGCACCGCTCATGGTTGGTCGTGCTGTTGGTCAGGCCCACGACAGTCGCGCTGGGGTGCTGCTCCCGCCACACAGTACCCAGGTAGCTCCCAAGCACGCCCGGGCCTGTTGCAGTCCTTCCCCATGAGAGCTCCGCATCGCCGGCTTGTGAGCAGGCAAGCGCTGGAGCGGCTTGGCGCACCCACAATCAACAAGTCCTGCGCGGTGCCGTCTGCGGGCTCTGTCTGCTGGGCCGCCGCCCGTGCATGCATCCTTTGCAGGTGTGTACGCTGTGCTCCAGCCTGCTGCCTCCTTTGGGCAGGAGGCAGCTCTTGCAACAACAGCAGCCGCTGGCACGAGCGTGCACTCTGCGACCTATGTCGAGCGGTAAGCGCAGTGTGGCAGCAGGCAGGCGGCGCTGCGTGTTGGTGCGTGTTCACCAGCGGCAGCTGTAGCATGGCTTTTGGCAGAGCTAGGCTTCTGGCACCTAAACAAGTGCCACACACGCCAACCGGACTGCGCCCACACTGGCTCTCTGCTCTCTGCTATCTTGCCATCCACAGTTGTCGCGACCACATCAGCATTTGTCTCTCAAATCCTGCAAAATCTGTAAAAGCAGATACACATGCACACATACGACAACCCCTACAGCCGTGCCCGCTGCGGCCGGTAGTCCTTGAACTGCTTGCGCAGCTCCAGCTTGGAGATCTTGCCGGTCGCCGTGTGCGGGATCTCCTTCACCAGCACGCAGTCGTCGGGCACCCACCACTTGGCCACCTTGCCCTGCGCGAGCGCCAGAGCGTCCTCATGCAGGGCAAAGCACAGATCAACGATGGCATGCAGAGAGCATGCGAGCATCATTTTTGAGACAGTGGCTTCTTGTGCATGCCAGATAACCTCAACGCCAACACGTCCTAAGCTGAGCTCCACATATTTAGCCAAAAACGCATTTCTGGGAATGACTTTGGCGAAGTAATCCGCTGCATAGCTCAAGCAACAGCGCACATATGTGTGTGTCATGAGAGAGGCTAAGCAACTCAGCACTCAGATTGGACACAGTCCCCTCATAAACGAGCTTGAGTAAGCGCGGGCGCAGACTCAGCAGGGCTGCCTGCCTGCATGAAGGCCAGCACGTCCTCGGGCGACGGCGGCGGCCCGGACGGGTGCGGCACCACGATCAGCAGCGGCCGCTCGTCCCACTTGGCGTCTGGCACCGCGATCACAGCCGCCTCCTGCACCTGTCGCCCGCACGCGCGCACGCGTGAGGCTGTGCACGACATGCTCGTGCCCTGCCAGCAGCTGCCGCCGCACCCGCTCTCCTCATACAGTCAACTCACACCAGCCCCGTCGCAGCATCGCACGCGCATGCCACGCGCTGCAGGCCAGGGCGCCGAGGAGGCGCGTCACCCGCCGGGGCGCGACGGCTTCTGCCTCCCACAGGCCACGCCCATGGGAGACACGCAGCAGGCCATGAACCTAGCACAACCCTACCATAACCATAACCTACCCTACAGCCATGCGAGCGCCCTGGGGGCGCCCGCGCTTGCGGGTGACCGGCGGCACGTTCCCCAGGTCGATGCTGGAGATCCACTTGCCGCCAAAATAAGGTTAGGGTACACGCGCCAAGCCAGGCGGGCGTCCTGGGTGCGCTCGCGCCTGCGGGTGGCCGACGGCCACATTCTCCAGGTCGATGCTGGAGATCCACTCGCCGCCGCTCTTGATGACGTCCTTGGCGCGGTCGGTCAGCTGCACGTGACCGAAGCGGTCGATGTTGGCCACATCGCCCGTGCCGAACCAGCCGTCCGCGCTCACATTGTGGCTGCCCTCATGCTGCGCGCGGCGGTTGGGGCCATTGCGTTGCTGTTCCCGTGAAAACCCGCTGGCCCCACACGAGCAGACCTCAGGCCAGGCCAGCGTGCCAGGCTCTGCAGCGCAGGCGACGTCGGCGCTCCTTGTCAGTGGCCATGCCTAAGTGCTTGCAACCATACTGCCAGTGGCAGCAGCAGCGCCTACTGCCAGGCAAGCAGGCAATTGCTTGACACACTTCCCAGCCACGCCGTGCTCAGCTCGATAGCATGCCACCAGCCGGCAGCGGCAGTGGCCGGCATAAAGTGCAACACACAGAGCTTGAGCACCTTGTGTCTCAGGCATATGACAGCAAGAGTTGCTTCATATAATGGTAATTCACCAAGTGCAAAACGACAGTGGACGCCCTGAAGTGTGCAGGTGCGCGCGGGAGTGCAGAATCGACATCATGACAGCAGTGCATGGCATGGGCGCAGGCGCGCACCCGGAAGTACTCGCGCATGACGTGCAGGCCGCGGCACTGCAGCTCGCCCTGCGCGCGCCCGTCGTGCGGCAGCGCGCGGCCCGCGTCGTCCACGATGCGGACGTCCACAAACATGCTCGGCCGCCCCTGCGCGCCGGGTGCGCCAGGGCCTTCTGGCGAGCTGCCGATTTGGCGGTCTGCGCGGGACCTGCAAAAGCCGCGCAACACATTGCCAAGAGGCCGTCCCCTACGTCTGTGGGGCTGAGCTGCTGGGCGCTACAGGCGCCTTGCCCGCCATGCTCCCTGTGTTCATTTGTTTGATACACAATTGCTTTCCATGCCTAGTGCAAGCAGTCTGCTCACACCGTGCCTTGCTCACATGACAGATGTGGCAAGGGACGTCCTCGTCCTGCAGTGGGGGCTTGCTGGCGCAGCAGAACTGACACTGTATGGCTCATGTGTGCAGGCGCGGAGCATTGCATGGCAGTGTTTGATAAGTACACCAGTGCGGCACACCACAGCAGGAATGCTCACTACAAGAGAAGTGGGTGCACCTGTTTGCTCTTCACTGCCAGCCGCTGCTCCCTGGTCAGGGGCCCGAGCGTGCCCTTGATCGCGCCGACGGTGCCAATGGGGCACAGCTCGGTCATTCCTGCGCGCAGCACCCGAACATGGGTCAGCAGCCTGCACGCTGAATGTAAATGATCTTGGCACCGCTAGGCCTGCATGTTGCTAGCTGTCTGTTGTTCTGCTGTGGATAGCGGAGGATAGCGGCGCGCATGTGCGGTGTTCCTGCTGCGGCATGGTCGCCATGCAGCAGCAGCGCGGGTGTACCTCAAGAGTCACATGTAAGCATGAAAAGCCTGGCAGGGCGCTGCCAGCATGCCCTGCACCGCCCAGGCAGGCGAGCGGGCCGGGCGGCACCCCACTGGTGGCGGACTTCCACGCCGTACTCGTCCTCGAGGCGCTGCGCGGCGCACAGCGCGCTCAGCTGCAGCGCGCCGCGCACGCGTGCATTGGTGCGCGCAGGCAGCGGGGCAGCGCTCTGTGCGCTGCACCGCCGAGCACCAGTGCATGGGCAGAGCTGGCAGCACAGGCGGGACAGGGCAGCACCTGCATGAGGGACGGCGGGCAGGCGGCGCCGCCGATGCAGACCATGCGCAGGTACGTGAGGCGCTGCCGCGTCGCCTCCAGGTGCTGCAGCAGGCCCAGGCAGACGGTGGGGACGGCCTGCGCGCGCGTCCTCTGTCCTTGCATCCCACTGATTTGCATTGTGTCACGACAGAGCTGCAAGTTGTACAACTCAAAGGCTTTTGGTGCGTAAAGCGCCCTTCTCGTGGCGTGTCAGCCTCTGACACCGTCCACAAGAGACAGACCACACACAGCATGTGGTTTCCTGGCGCACCGCGCTGAAGGTGCACTTGTGGCGCTCCAGCAAGTCGTACACGGACGGCCCATCCAGGTGCGGCCCTGCGAAGGGAGCCTCCCACTCACATGTGGTGCGACTTCAATGCATCAATGCGTATTAGCAAGATCCACGGCTGCAAAGAACACGCCATCAGTGCAGGCCGCTTCCGCGTGGGAGTCCCGAGCGGGGCCCTGAGGGCAAGCGCCACATAGCTCACGAATGGCGCAAAGCAGCACAGCCGTCACACTCGTGCAGCACTGGCGGCCCGTGCGCATGCGGCAGCATGAGGCACGCGCCGATCGCCCGCGCGGCAAAGGCACGTGCGGCACCCTACCCTTGTGCGGCGACCCGCCCTAAGCGAAGCGCACCCGGCAGCACGAGGCATGCGCCGACCAGCGGCGCGGCAAACACCAGGCCCCAGCTGTTGGCGTGGAACATCGGCACGACGGCCAGGACGCGGCTGGCGCTGCCGAGCGCCGCGCCGTCCACGCCCGTCATCATGAATGCTGTTCCCCGCATACCCAGGTGACAGCAGGCCAACAGCATGTTTGTGCACAGTCACTGCTCAGCAGCATATATGTGCACAGTCACGCTGCTCACACCCCTGGTCTTGCGCGCTGGCCATGCGCGCCCTGACATCAGCACAGCTACAGTATACGCTGAGTGCAGCCATGCCGCCCACACCTGGCATCACGGGCGCAGGCCATGCACGCCATGGCGTCAGCGCACCCACATCCATTTGGGGCCATTGCATTGACAGTGCATGTGGTTCCGGCGCTGTGCACGGGCCAAGCGCAGTGCACCAGACGCAGCGCGCTCCACACCGGCACCTCTCTATCTCGGGCGGGGCGCAAGTGGGCCCGCACCGTGGAGGTAGTTGGCCCTGTGGGAGTAGAGCACGCCCTGTGCCGGAAACGCATCATACTGACTCAGCGCGCACGCCAGAAACAGATCTGTCTGCGGGTGGATAGAGTAGGCAAACCCATCACGGTTCAGCAACAAGCTCTGCCACTGCCAACACACCTGGCGCCCCGGCTGATTAGCCCGGGAGGCGCGGAGACCGCGCCTTTGGCCGCCCTGTGGTGCCGGACGTGTAGCACAGGCCGCAGGCGTCGTCCTCGTCCACCTCCACCCAGCGGAAGCGGGCCTCCCCGCCCGCCTCCGCCGCCAGCAGCTCCTCGTAGCAGCACGGCGCTGCCGGCAGCCCGCTCAGACCGCCCTGCATTCGCACACGCCCTCCCACGCCGGAACATTGCGCTAAATGCGTGCTGGCAAGCTCGTGCTCGTGCTCGCGGAGCAGCAGCACACGCGTGCACCTTTGGAGCACCACTGGAGCTGAAGCAGTGCGCCACACGATGTGCGAGCACCCGAGCACTTGTGGAAAAAATATGATGGGAGCCATGCGCAGCCCGGGTGCCTACCTGCGGCATGTGCCCCCGGTCGGTGAGCACGACGAACGCGCGCACGCTGCGCAGCCGCGGCGCCAGCTGCGCCACTAGCGGCGCGAGCGGCGCGTCGAACATGAGCACGGCGTCCTCGGCTGCGGCGGCGCAGCGCAGCCCGTCAGCCCGCTAGCGCCGCCATCACTCGCCGCCGCTGCTGGCGTCCCTGCCGCTGTGCTGCAAATGCGGGTTGCCCACAGCGGCGCACACGGCTCGCCCGAATGCAAGCACAGCACTCTCCGCTGCCGCAGCGACTCTGCGCGATTGTGCGGCGCTCAGGCGGCCTGTTCGGCGGCTGCAGCCATGCTGCTGTAAGCAGCGCGATCAGCTTGCGATGCGTGCTGGCACCGTCTGCTGAATCTGTCTGCTGTAGCTGAGAAGCTTGGTCTGTGTGGCTAGTCTGTGCATGCTCTGCTGTGGCACAGGAGCTGCAGGCTCCCACCCGACTCTGCTCCCAGCAATCTCAAAGCCGCAAAACCAACGGTCATATCTCGACCATCGCTGGTCCCCTTCAAGGCAAGCATCAGCATCCGCTACATGCTACTGGTTCTCCTCCGCCACCACTGGCGGTGCCGGCCGGGTCTTGCACACACAAGACGTGCTGTGGCAGGCCAGCGCTGCACCCCGCACCATGGTTTATGATGTACTCCAGGTCTGCGGCAAACAGCCGCGGGTTGAGCGTGTGGCACACCGCGCCCAGGCCCATGATGCCGTACCTGCCGCGCCGCGCGCCTCTGCTGCCTTCACACGCGCACACGGCACCAGGCGGGCACCTGTCTATGACATGGTCGATGAGCAGTCAACCGGTGGTGCAAAGCGCGGCGGGGGCTGCGGTACAAGGCCAGGCGTTCCACCAGGAGCGGGGCGCACCAGGCCTCCAGGTGGCGTGTTGTGTTCCACGCCAGGGTGCCCACGCGGTCGCCCTCCCTGCTGGGGCACACGCTGTCAGCCAACATGCTGCGCGGGGGGCGCTGGCTGCGAGCTGTGCGCCGCGTTCGGCGCGCGCGCCCCACAGCATTGGCAACACCCATGCGGAGCCATCTCCGCGTGACTCACGCCCCGTGACCTTGTCGTTTTCATCTCATGTCCCAAAGTCAGCGGCTGCGTTTCAGCCCTCACGCGCTGTATGCAATCAATGTGCCAGCCTACCTACGCACGTGATGGACATCACAAGCAAAACAAGTGTGTAGCTGCGGTACCGAGCGCTGGGCCTGCGCACGATGTAGAGCAACCCCACGCAGCTGCCTTCCACGCTGCTCGGCAGTTGTGAGCAAGAAGCAGAGAACAGGACCCAATCTTGAGCTCTCTGTGGCACAACAGCGTAAGTTCCGCACCGTACGCCCAGCCTCCTCAGGGCCAGCGAGCACAGCCGTGCCCGCCGGCGCACATCGCCCCAAGTGCACACCTCGGTTGGGCCCTCAGGCGTGCGGCAGATTATCTCCTGCACAACTCGCTACTCAGACTGGGCCAGAGCCATCTATACCAGCTACCAGCTAATAATCGCAGCTCTGGAGAGCATACAGGAGTGCTGCTGGAGACGGGCAGTGTGCACCTGCTCGGTGTGCCAGCGTGCCGCATAATCAATAATCCGTGTCACGACCAGCGAGTCTGACATCATGAGGCCCTTCATGGTGGCAAGCGACCAGCTACTGTTATACAACGAGCCTCCTTGCCTGCTAGTTCTATGAAAAAATTTCACACAAGTAAAGTCGAGACCGAGATGGTGGGCTGACTCGACGAAGGCAGCGCAGGGCAACTAAAGACCTGCAGGTGGCAAGACTGCCAAAAGAGATGGTGGAGCATAGCTGTCCTCACTCACTAGGTGTGCCCAACACCGCTGTCATTTCACACTGGTGTTGCAACACTTCCAGCTGCCCAGAGGAACTGCAGCCGCTCATCACATGGGGTGCACTCTCAAATTTGCAGCCCTTCCTATTGTTAGTAATAATGCAAGTTGACAATGGAGCCTGAACATAGTGACATGTTGCATGGCACCTTGACAGACTTACACCAGCCAGCACGGATTACAATATGTGCTGCACCTGAGACCCTTGGACACGGAGGGAGCAGCACTTGTATTTACAGCTGAAGCAGCTGTACATACTTTCACCGCAAACACCAATGAGGAATTGCCTGCATGAATCAGACAGGTGTCAGAAATGCCAGACCATGTGGTCCCTGCACAAGACAACATGGCGCATGCAGCGCGCAGAGGCACCAGGTGTCCAGCACGCTCCAGGTCGACTGGCTGCACCTGTCATGACTGCATGCATGCACATTGTTCTCTTTCGCAAAGTTCAGCCTAGGGTTACCATGCAGCACTGCTGTAGTACCCTCAAATACAGCCACGCATGCCCACCTGAAGTCCCTTACAAGCGCGTCACGCAGGACTCGTTGCTAGTCCTAACACCCCTAGGCATGTGCCCGCAATTGTAAGCCTACGAACTGGGTACGAGTGTCCTGCATGGCAGGGCCCTCATTACCCTACCACAGTTCCACCTGCGCGCAAGGCTTTCACACAGCGCACTCTGGTGAACAATCTTGAAGCCACACACCAACCACTTCAGCGCCTAAAGACAAAGAGCGTCATCGAGGCGCGCCCCAAAACCACTGGGAACCTGAGTTGGCCATCAGCGCGGCTTACCAGCCCAGCACCTGCCCGTCAGCGCGAGGGTCGGACCCGCCCCACAGCACGCCGGAGTGCGGGTCGCGCCGGATGATCTGCCCGCGGCCGAACACGGCGCGATCGTGCCCGCCCACGCCCGCCACCACCGTGTGCCCGCGCTGCTTCAGGCCGGCCGTGGTGGCCTCCGGGAAGCCCTCCTCCAGCAGCAGCCTGCGCAAAACGCAAGCATCCGTGGTCAGCCGCTGCTCGACGCCCGCGTCACCATGGTGTGCGGGCCTGCGCAGAGTCGCCATGCCTGCAGCAGTCAAGCCGCATACTTCTGGGTGCAGCCCTTGACCGCTAGCACATGCGGGGACCCACTCAGCTTGGCGCACGCCTGTCCAGACCCTCCGCACCGCCCTGCCCCCAACCAGCCACCCAGGGCGTCGCCCCTGCACATGCGGCTGCCACCTCCCACATGGCCTGACGCAGCGAGCAGGGCCCGCCAGCAGATGCCAATGCGCTGCGCACAGGAACGTTCAAGCGCATAAGCCCTGCGTTCTGCAATGCGTATGAGCCCTGCGCCCTACTTTGCCAGATGTACCCGACGTCACCTGCCTACCTGTATGTCTGGGACGAGTACTCGCTTGCCTGACAATCCTGGTGCTTGAGCAGGCCTAGCTAATCTGAAACAGGCTTTCACAGTAACCTAACAAGCCTGGGTGCGCCGAACGGTGCGCGCACTCAGAGCCCTTCCATGAGAGGGGGCGCACTCGGAGTGGCGGACGCAGGCGGGCCCCGCCGCGGCGTTCACGCCCGCGATGGAGAAGCGCGGCGCGTCCAGCGCGGCCTGCGGCTCCATGCCGTAGTCCAGCATGTTGCTGAGCACCTGCTCGGCCCAGCGCCCAGTCAAGCCCCACGCTAAGCCAAGTGCATAACTTCCCGCGTGGCCCCGCGCTATACTGCTGAGCACCTGTTTGGCCCAACGCCCAGTCGCGCCCTGTGCAGCACCCAGTAGGGTAGGGTAGGTTAGAGCAGCCTCCCTCATTGCCTTGCGCCATAGTCCTGCATGATGCCACGAACCCGCTGGCACGGGCGCGGCTGTCGCGCCCCGCTTCAGTTGTGCACCCCCAACAACGGCATCCAAATTCCCAGCAGCGCCACGCGCGCTCGCGCTGCGGAGGCGCGCGCTGCCTCCTCTGGGCGTCGTTGGAACACGACAGGTGCCAACAGGGCGCAGGCCCTCGATGATGGAGCCATCACGGAGCCAAACCCTCGCGCGCGCCTGCAGCTGCCCCTGCGGCTGCTGGTACGCGCCCATGACGCCGAACGTGCAGAAGAGGTGGCCGTCGGGGTCGGTCGCGAGCGCGGGCATGATGGTGTGGTAGGGCCGCTTGTGCGGCGCCAGGCAGTTGGGGTGTCGCGCGTCCAGGATGAAGCCGTAGCCGCGGTTGTGCAGCGTGAAGCCGCAGCCGTCCGGTACGATGCCTGCGCGCGCCGCGGCGCAGCATAGAGCATTTGCGGGACGCGTCGCAGGCACGGCAGGGCTCTGGCTCGTTTTCACACGCAAACTCGCTGCTGCGCATGCACAGGGCGCGCGTGCCGGCTGAGGGCTGCTACCCCGTCCTGCACAGGTGCTCGGCCAGGCAACAAGACGTCGCTGCATTGCGCCCAAACACGGACATGAGCTGAAACACTATGTTACCGAATAAAGTATGTAAATACATTCTTTCTTTCTTTTTTCAGACGCGCACCGGAGCCAAAGCCCATGTAGTTGGAGTTGATGAAGGAGCAGCCGTTGCCCTCGCCATCTACGGCGCACAGGTACACCGTGTCGCCGCCCGGGCGCGGCGGCGCTATGACCACGTCCGGCGACAGCTCGCCCGGCACCATTTCGGCCGCCTGCGCGCCGCCGGGCAGACCTGTAATACTCTCGCGCGGCAGATCAGACACCGATGCAATGCCCCAAGCGAAGCACACTGGCATGCACAGCACGCGCTGCAACGCGCCTGGTCCGGGCGGAACAGCTGCGCGCGGCGGCGCTTGGCGTACTCCTTGCTGAGCAGGTCGGCGGTCGGCACGCCGGTGGCCTCGGGGTCCGCGTTGTACGCGAGCGCGTCTACAAAGCCCAGGCGCATGCTCTCCACCAGCGCGTGCACGTGCTCCGGGCCGCCCCAGGCCGCGCCCGGGACTGTGCTGTCCTGCTCCAGGCTGTTGAGCGCCATGAGCGCCGCCACGCCCTGCCCGCGCGCGCGCGGTCCCGTCGGCGCGCGCCGCGCGCGTGCAGTGCCGGCGCGCATGCTCGCCAATTTATTTGGCCATGAGCGGCCCCGCGCGCCCGCTGGTGGCTGGTTTCCTGACTGTTCTGGGCCGCGACATGTGACCTAGCCGCCGGGAGGTTAGATTTCAGCAGAGCACAACTGCAAGTGGGCTTCATGGACACGGCGCTGTCCGAGCGGGGCGGGCGGGGGACGGCGCGCACGGCGACGGGCGGCGGGATCTCGTAGACGGTGTGGCCGCGGAAGGTGGAGTGGATGGGGCGCGTGGGGTGCGAGCGGTGCGCGGCCAGGTCCTCCGGCGCCATCACGCCGCCGCGCTGCGCCAGCGCGGCCACGATGGCCTCCGCGATGCGGCCCTTGTAGAAGCCTGCCGCATTTTGTGGAGAGGCGTTTTATAGAGCTGCCGCCCTAAGCCCCGACACAGCACAACGGGAGGTCCGCGGGCGTGCGTCACACGGATCAACGAGGCAAGAGAAAGAAAGGTGCCATGCCCTGGCCTCAGGAT
>JAABUR0100004516.1_pt1 | contig 18523 bp, 18 predicted proteins | sample 5560091 | NCBI WGS metagenome assembly JAABUR01 (sample SAMN10711879, study PRJNA513375) | rock metagenome | isolation source: Antarctica rocks | place: Antarctica: Victoria Land, University Valley sud | reverse complement strand
CGTCGTTGATCAGCGCAATGGGAACATTCACGCCGCCGACCGGCACGCTGAGGTTCGGGGAAACCGACTTGAAGCGGAAGCGAAATGTGTAGTACGGTTGCCCGGTAGCGTTGGAATCGACGTTGATGTCGTAATAGCCGTTATGTTCCAGATTGAAGAAATTCGGTCCGCCGGCGGGATCCTGCAACGGCAAGTAGTCAGCGATCATCGTCACATAATTTTGGCGACCCGGCTCATAGCTGCGGAAGAAGAAGAAGTCGGAAGCATCGAGGCGCGGCATGCCGGCGATCATCGGAGCTTCCCGGTGGCTCGACGCATAGACGCGCGGTGCAACAGCCGCCGCTGCGATAAGCGACGTCGCGGCAAGCAGGATGCGCTTCACTGTCCGACGTGGCGTGCGTTCGTCGCCTGATTGTCCCTCGCGCCCCGGCGAGTGGCGGCGCCGCACCAAATCCGCGAACGTCCGGCACGCGGGTGTAAGACTTGGCACCATCTGGACTCTCCCCGTAAACCTTCGATTTACATCACGCTCCAGCATAAGCCGGGGCTCATGACGCTCTAGCATAAGCGGGGCTGAAGACAAATCAGGAGCGACTGGCGCGCGCGAATGCGAGAAGCCAATGCGTCAGCGCCGCCGCGCGCTAGGCCGAGGTGGACGCAGCATCCATGAAGCGCGGGATGTCGGCGTTACGGCCTGCGGCCATGCGGCGACGGATGATGCCGAGGGAACCCGTGATCCCGGTTAAGAGGTTGTTGAAGTCGTGGGCGATGCCGCCGGTCAATTGGCCGATGGCGTTCATCTTCTGGCTCTGGCGCAGCTTCTCCTCGGCGGCTTGCCGGTGCGCCTGTTCGGCCTCGAAGGCCTGCGGCCGTTCGGTGACGCGCTCCTCCAGCGTCTCGTTGGCCCGTCGAAGCGCGGTCTCGCTCTCCTGAAGGGCGACCTGGGCTGCCCGCATCTGTCCGGCGACTTGGAGGCGGTCGACGGCAGCGACGATAAGGTTCGCATAGCCCCGGAGGAACCTGGTGTCCCGCTCGCCGAAATGTCGAGGGTTGCGGCTGTCCACCTGAAGAATCCCGAACGGCGGCTTGTCGTCAGCGCCCAGGATGATGACAGATCCGCGTCCGGGGTCTTCTCCAGAAGGCCCTTCTGGTTCATCACCGGGTCGGTCATCGGTGGTGCTCTCGGTTCGGGGTTGGCGTTCGCAAACCCGACCTTACCGGTGAATCCCCGATGACCAAAAGCGGGCGTCTCGCAACTCATGCGCTCGCGAACGCCTTCACCCGATTGCCATTGGTGAAAACCCTGTAGGGCTAAATGATTTATGCTACAGCTCTGTTCTGCGCGGCCAGATTGCGATCATCGACATGAATGCGAATGTTGCCAAGATTGCCTTAGGGACCTGTTTCGCGGCGTTCCTATTGACCGCAACAATCGCACAGGCGACGCCGTTCATTCCCGCCGACGACGGCCTCGTGCTCGAGCGGCTGCCGGGCGCACGCGACCCGTCCAGCCGAGCGCTGCGGGACATGAATGCGGTCCTGACTCAAAACCGCCGCGACATCGGGCTCGCCGAGAAGGTGGCGCGCCTGGACATCGATCAGGCGCGAAAGCTCGGTGACCCGCGCTTCCTCGGTCGCGCCGAAGCCGCCCTGGCGCCCTGGCCGTTGGCCGCGGACACACCCACACCGGTGCTCCTGCTGCGCGCGGTGATCCTGCAAAGCAACCACGATTTCGACGCCAGTATCGCGGCGCTGCGGCGGGTCGTTAACGCCGAGCCCGGCTCAGGGCAGGCTTGGCTGACGCTTGCAGCGGTGCATCAGGCGCGGGCCGAGTACAAGGCGGGCTTGGGCGATTGCGGCCAGATCGCCAGCCTTGTGCTGGGCCTTGCGCCTGACATCTGCACGGCGTCGATCATGTCGCTCACTGGCCACGCACCGCTCGCCTTGCGCGCCATCACGGTCTCGCTCGCGCAAAACGCGGAACAGGCGCGCGCCAACCCGGCTTTGGCTGTATGGGCGAGGACGGCGGCGGCCGAGACGGCCGAAAGGCTCGGCGATCCCTCTACCGAGCAACGCTACCGCGACGCGCTGGCAATCGATGACACCGACCCTTACCTGCTCGGCGCCTGGTCCGACTGGCTGCTCGATCAGAACCGACCGAAGGAGGTCATCGCACTGCTGGGTGACCGCACCCGCATCGATCCGCTCCTGTTGCGCTTGACGCTTGCCGAGCAGGCAACGGGCAGTTCGCAGACGGCGGGTCACATCGGCGACCTCGAGATGCGGTTCGAAGCGAGCCGCCTGCGCGGCGAAACCGTGCATCGGCGTGAAGAGGCGCGGTTCGCGCTTCACCTTCAGCACCAGCCGGCGCGGGCACTCGACCTGGCACGGGCCAACTGGGATGTGCAGCGCGAGCCCGCCGACGCGCGGATCCTGCTGGAAGCCGCGAATACCGCGGGGCGACCCGAAGCCGCCGACCCGGTCCGGGCCTGGCTGCGCGACAATGGCGTGGAGGATGCCCGAATCTCAGCGCTGGCCACCAAGCCCGAAAGCTCCGCATCGGCCGTGCAGCCGCAATAGCCGGGGACCGCGGGCGTCCGGCCGCCGCTCGCGGGCGGGACGGCCGCGTTCCACCATTCAGCCGAGGACAGATGAAGATCCGTGCGATTCTGGCCTTGATGGCATTGCTGCTCGCACCGGCGTCGCGCGCCGAGGCCCACAGCGCCAGCAGCTCTTACCTGGACATCGCGGTGCAGGACGAGGCACTCGCGGTGCAATGGTCCATCGCGTTGCGCGACCTCGACTACGCTATCGGCGTCGACAGCGATGGCGATGGCGCCATCACCTGGGGGGAACTGCGGCAAAAGCGCGAGGCGGTGATGGCCTATGCGCTCGCGCGCTTGGACCTGCGGGCCGATCGAACCGTTTGTACGCCGGGTCCAGTGACAATGCTGGCCGATCAGTTGAGCGACGGCAGCTATGCGGTGCTGCGCTTCGCCGCCGAATGCGGCCATGTGCCGGCCGCTGTATCGGTGCGTTACGGCCTGATGTTCGATCTCGACCCGATGCATCGCGGGCTGCTGAACGTGGTCGTTTCCGGGGTGCCGCATGTCGCAGCGCTCTCGCCTGATCGGCCCGACGTAACGTTCGACGTCGCGCCCGGCTACGGCGAGACCGTGCGGAGCTTTTTCACGACCGGCGTGAACCATCTGCTTTCAGGCATTGACCACATGCTGTTCGTCACCATGCTGTTGGTGCCGGCCATGTTCCGCCGTCGTATCCATAGCCATGGCCCGAACGCAGCGCTGGTGCCGGTGTCGCGCTTTCGTGGCATGTTCATCGAGTCGGTCAAGGTCCTGAGCGCATTCACCTTGGCGCACGGCACGACGTTGACCCTGTCGGTTCTGCATATCATCAGCATTCCCGAACGCCTCAGTGAGGCGGGCATCGCATTGACCATCCTGATCACCGCGGTCGACAACATCTTTCATTTCATCCCGGGCCGGCGCTGGCCGCTCGCCTTCGCTTTCGGCCTGGTCCACGGGTTGGGCTTCGCAACGGCGCTCGGGCCGCTTTCGCTGCCGCCGGTGGCGCTCGGCTTTGCCCTCTTGTCATTCAACCTGGGGCTCGAAGCGGCGCAGGTCGGCATTGCGGCGGTCGTGCTGCCGATCGGCTTCGCGTTGCGCAGCACCCGCCTTTATCCGCGCCTGATCATGCCGGGCATCTCCGGCGCCGTGGCGCTGGTCGCCCTGGGTTGGTTCACGGACAGGGCCTTTGACCTCGGCATGATGCCGTTCTGATCTTCGCCAGAGGTGGAGTGTCGACACTACGAGTGTTGTGTGCGTCAAGTTCTGCAAAAAGCTGGTCGGGTGGTCATGGCCGATAGTGATCGACTTTTGTGCCTCGATCGCTTGATGGTCTTGAGCGTCGGATGACCGCCCGGGTCAAGGCTGGAGCGCTCGCGCCACCACGGAGCGGCGCGAGCGGCCTTGGTGTTGTTCATGGACGACCCTCGCGACATTCTCACGTCCCAGGCGCCATTGCGGCGTACGCCGTTGTCGCTTGCTGTCAGACTGGCCACGCGCCTGCCCCGGGGCTGAGTCGCACCACGCTCCCACTCACTTGCGGGAGGATGACCGCCAACCGTCGCTGCCGAGCCTTGTCCCTCGCTGTCCCGGGTAGCCGTCCCGTCGCGTCCTTGTGCTGGGCTGATCTGGCCGAGGGTCGGCTTGAGCCTCGACCGCCGCAACGGCGCCGGGCAACTCTTTACTCCGCCGGTCACTCCGCGCCGCTTGCGGCTCGCGGGGACCCCGACATCGACATTCCTCGCGAGGCAAAAGAGCCGCCCGGCTCCCATCTGCGGTACAGTCCGGCGCGGGTAGCCTGGCTCGCGACGGGCGCCTGCGCGCGGTCACTCCTCTTTCAGCTTTGTCACTAGCGCCGCGCGATCGAGATCCTTTTCACCATTCAAAGGGAGCAGGTTGGACGCCTTGGTCCACTCGGCCTTGGCATCGGCCTTGCGCCCGAGCGCAGCGTAGACATCGCCGAGGTGGTCGTGCGGCACGGGTGATTGCGACTCGGGCTCCGAGGCAACTGCCTTCTCGAGGGCCACGACCGCGTCCTTGTCGGCTCCCGTCAAATGAAGGATCCACCCCAGCGTATCGAGATAACTACCTTTGTCTTGACTGGTGTCGGGCGTGGCCGTAACAGCCGCTCTGCTGAGCGCCAGGGCCCTGTCCAAACGGTCATGGTTGAGCGCCATGTCATAGGCCACTTCGTTCATTCCATCCGGCGCGCGTTCGCCCGCGCGCGAAAAAAGCAGCGTCGCTTTGGCGTGGTCCTCCTTTAGGCCGTAGCCGACCTCGTAGAGCGCGGCCAGAGCGGCGGTCGCGTCGGCGATGCCGCCATCCGACCCGATTTGCAGGTAGTGAGCACCTTTGACGAAGTCCTGTTGCAGCCCTTTGCTTCCCGCCAAATAGAAAAAACCGAGCTCAGAGCCTCCCATCGGATAGTTCTTGTCAGCCACGGCTGCGTAAGCCTTGTTTGCCTCGTCCTGCTGGCCAGATTTGTCGAGGGCGCGGGCGAATTCGTAACCGAGGCGCAGCGATTCCGGCGCCAAACGCACCGCTTCCCTGCACGCCGCGAGGGCGGCGGAGGCGTCGATGTCGGCCCAGGCGACGCCCGGTGCTGCCTTTTGAGGATCGGTCTTCGCCCCTGCCAGCCGGTCGCATTCGGCCGCCGGATCGGCCGCCGCGGCAGCCCCGGCCATCGAAACAATGAGAACGGACATCGCCAGGCATGCTCGGATCATGCGAAACTCCCATCCGCATGCCGCCAATCTCGGCGGTGCGGCAGCCCAGGATGCCAAGGGCGAAAAACAACGTCAAGGATGGCGTGATCCCCTTTAGTCTAAAATATAAATGTCACTTTCTAAGAGTTTGTCATGCCAACTTGGAAAAGAGTCCAAACTCCGCTTTCAATATTAAAGCTTTACGTTCAACATAGAAAGTGAATATTGGCTGATTCCGTAGCAGCGATCGAAAAGATAATATTATTACAATTTTAGCAATCTAGCCCCTGCGGTATAGCCGGCGAGAACTACCGGTGCTGTTGCAATCGTATACCAAGTAGCGACGAACAGCGGGCTGTCATCGGGACAGTGCAAGGCGTATAAGGTTGCGGCTATGCCGCTTGCCGCCAGCCCAGCGACGGCACCGGCAAAACCGGGCCGAGTAGGGGCTCCGTAACGCAGGGCGGCCAGAAGGCAGGCGAGCGGCGCAATCGCAAGCAGCGGGATTGCCAGGAGGCAAATGCGCGCATTGCTGCCGACCAATCGGGTCCCCCACGTTGCTTCTGGCATGGCCAGCAGTTCAGCAAGCAAGCCCAACCCTAGTGCTCTGATTCATTCGGATGGTTCATCTTCAGCTTAGCCATGATGCTGACGGCTGAGGCGGTCCACATGAAGGGCCTTGGGTCGTCATTGGCGTTCGCGATGTAACGGTGGATCGTTGCCACGAGATCATCGACGGAGCGGAACGCGCCGCGCCGGAGCGCTTGGCGCGTGAGCTTGGAGAAGAAGCCCTCGACGGCATTGAGCCAGGAGCACGATGTCGGCGTGAAGTGGAACGTCCACCTCGGATTGTCGGCCAGCCAGGCGATCACCTCGGGATGCTTGTGGGTGGCATAGTTGTCCATCACGGCGTGGATCACCCTGCCGGCCGGCAGGGCATCTTCGACCTGGTCGAGAAAGGCGATGAACTCCTGGTGGCGGTGGCGCGGCGCGCAGCGGCCGAAGACGGTGCCCTCCAGCGTATTAAGGGCGGCGAACAGCGTCGTGGTGCCGTTGCGGACATAGTCATGGGTGAAGGTCGCGCACCGGCCGGGTTTGAGTGGCAGCCCCGGCTGCGTGCGGTCGAGGGCCTGGATCTGGCTCTTCTCGTCCACTGACAGCACCACGGCATGGCGCGGCGGCGCCATGTACAGGCCTACGACGTCGTCGAGCTTGGTGGCGAACTGGGGATCGGTCGAGCGCTTGAAGGTGCGCACGCGATGGGGCTGGAGATGGTGTGATCGCCAGATGCGCTGCACCGTGGTGAGCGACAGGCCGCAGACGACCGCCATGGCGCGCCCGGTCCAGTGCGTGGCGGCACCCGGCGGCTCGCCCGTGAGCGTCCGCTCCAGAACGGCCTGCACCTCGGCCTGCGCGGTCGCGGGCTTGCCGGGCAGACGCGTCTTGTCGCGCAACAGGCCGTCCAGGCCTTCCTCGGCGAAGCGCTGCTGCCAACGCCAAACCGTGGGGCGGCCCACTCCGGCCTGCCGGGCAATCTCCACCACGGGAAGGCGCTCATCCGATAGTAGCACAATCCGGGCGCGCAGGATGTAGGCGAGAGGGCGCCGACGGTCGGCGACGACCTCCTGCAGGGCGTGGCGGCTCTGGGACGTCAGGAGCAAAGACACAGTCTGGGACATGACGCCCAGACTCGCACATCCCAAGCCAGCCGTGAATCATCTGAATGGTTCAGAGCACTAGCTGTCATTGGAGCCTCTGACGGTAAAGGTTCGGCTTGTTTCCGTTTAGTCGAGACAGCCTTTCTGCTCAGCACCGTGGATGAGACTGGTTGATCTAGATATTTGGAGTTCGTGTCTGCTGCGGCAGGCTGCTCGACAACCGCGTCTTTCCTATCCTCGACATAATGCGATCCGAGCCAAGCTCGGCAGAGGTCGTTGCAAGGAAGCGGCTTATGCTTCTCATCATAAATTGTTGCAGCCCGCGCATTCATAGCCATTCCAGCCGGCACAAGCGGCAGTCCGACAAGACCGATACATAGCTGTGATATCGCTTTGCGCCTCATCGTCCTCATAAGCGCGTGCTCCTGATTCTGGAGAGAACGTCTCGACGGCGGAGCGTGGACGGCTTCCCACCCTGCGCTAACGCATCCGACCTCGCGCCTGATTCGAACAGGGTAGATTGGCCTTAACCGCATAAATGACCAAGGCAGAGATCGAATCCTACCTCGCCGACGCGATCAGCCCGACAGCGCGCCGCCCGGCATGAACCGAGGGAGCTGTCGCGCGCCGCCCTCCTTGAAGCCCAGCCATGCGCGGCAGCTCATACCCTCCCTAAATCGAGCACCATTAGCACCCCCGCGGTCCAGATCCAGCGCCGTTCGGCCCCTGTAGGCGCTGCGGACGTCCTCAATCGGCCGGGTCCATGCGACGTTCAACTCGGCTTCGTCATCGATGAAGCGGACGGTGTTCTCATGCGCGTGGACAGGACGGGTGTTCACGATGGCTTTGGCCCGGTCGATGGCCTCAATCAGACTGTCGGCGTAGAGCTTCTCGGAGTACGCCGGCTTCGCGATCTCGCCGTCGACCTCATTGCCAATCTGGTAGGTGTACGCCTTCATCCGATGTCCCTCATGCTTGCCACTTGGCACAGCACGAGACGGATGTCGGCAGTGACCGGGTCAGGCCTAGATGCCGTCCGCTGCGGCCCGTCACCTGGACGCCTGCCCAGATTTCACATGCCCATGCCGCGGTCGAACACCTTGCGGCAGGCAGGGCTGAGGCTGGCCTTCTTGGCCTTCATGCAGGCCCTCACCTTGGCCTCGTCCGGGACCGCGTCGGGGCACAGCTTCTGCACATCGTCGTAGCAGACGTGTTCGGCTTCGGCCCTCAGCTTCTCCTTTGCGGTCGGCAACGTTGCCGCTGTTAGCGGGGTCGCCATCGTCAGCACCATCGCGGCACAAGCGGCAGATCGAATGATGTTCATGGTGCGTCCCGTCCCGTCAGCTAGGGTCCAACTCAGGGCTTGGCATCGTGCGCCGTCTGAATGGGGCCTATTTGAGGGAGGTTTTTGGGCTAGCTTAGGTTCCGTGCGACTGCGTTGAATTTGGTGCTCAGCTCGGTCCCGACGGCAGTGAAGGCGGCGATGCAGACGACGGCGATGAGGTCGGCGATGAGGCCGTATTCGATTGCGGTGGCGCCGGAGGTTTCGCGTAGAAACCGCCGAAAGACGTCGTGCATGGGGAGACCTCCAGGCTCGCATAGTCACCGGAAGTAATTAGCTGAACGCTAAAAGGGGTTCGCCGGAACAGCCTCGTGACGCAGGCCAACACGCAAGGCCATTCCTGCGTAAAGTCTGCGGTGAAGGTCAGCGAGGTGAGCCTCGCGTCCCCTATCGTAGGCATCCCATGTCACCTCGTCGACTCCTGGAGCCGCCCGTCGCTTGAGGGCGAAGAACGCAGCTCGTAGAACGTCCACGGTGGCGTGGTGCAGAAGCGCCGTCAGCTTCTCCTTGCTGTTCCTATTGATCGCTTCTCGTATGCGGGCCTGCGCCTGTGACACGGCAGTCCGGCTCTGCGTCCGGACCGTGCTTTGCAGCCCCGCATTCCCGTCGGTCCCACCCCTTCCCTCCACCGGCTCCGCGACGGGTTGCCCCGCGTTGTTCGTCAGCTTCGACGGTACTATGGGCGAGTCTGACTTCTCCGACCCGTGCATCATGGTCTTCGGCTCCCAGCCTTCACCATGCGGCCCTCCGCGCGGCAGCGGTGGGCGGATCGGAGATCTCTCGGTTCCCGGCAGAAAGACATGCGCGCATGCCAGGGTCTACAGACGACGCGGAGTTGTCCGGCGCTCGCGAAATCGCACCGGATCATATTGCCTTCTGCCGACCGGAGGGCATGGGCACTCCGAAATGGAAGTGTTACGTCGCTCGATGGCTGGCCTACGCGTACCCCTGTCAACGCTTCGCGCCCGGCCTCGCGGCCGTCCACGCGTGACTCGGGGCCGATGCGGTTCGCTACTCCTTCATCGTAAGGGACTTGCACCCTCAGTCTTCCTCCAGTTATCCGACGCACCCAGTCGATGCCTTCGATCAGATAGGCGAGTTGCGCCGGCGTGATCGAGATCGCCCCGTCGCTCGCCGACGGCCAGATGAACCGGCCCCGATCCAGCCGCTTCATGAACAGGCAGCCGCCCTGGCCGTCGTGCCAGACGACCTTGATCAGGTCGGATCGACGGCCCTGGAAGACAAAGAGGTGGCCGCAGAACGGGTCGCGTGCGAGCACCTCCTGCACGAGCAGCGATAGGCCACCGATCCCCTTGCGCATGTCGGTGTGACCCGTCGCCAGCCAGACCTTTGCACCGCCCGGCAGCGGGATCATCGACGATCCAAGGCATCGAGCACGCGCCGCAACGCGTCGCCGTCGACGTCGCGGCCGACCCGCAGGCGGCGCCCGTGCGAAAGCTCGATCTCGATCAGCCCGGCCGACCGTTTCGGGCGAGGTACCGCGGGAAATGGCGCCACTGGCGATGCCACGATCTCGACCGGCACCAGGGCCGGAGATCCACTCCCAAGAAGCCCGTCGCGCGCCAACCGGCGCCATCCGAACACCAAGCTGGCGCTGACCGCGTTGCGCCGCGCCACATCGGAGACCCTCGCCCCCGCTACCAATGTCTCTTCGACAATCCGGAACTTCTCGTCGTCGGACCACCGACGGCGGCGCTCGACCCCGCTCAGAACCTCGACCCGCATCGACCTGATGACCTTTAGGCTAGCCTTAAGCTTATAAGATCGGCCGTCCGCCCATCATCCCGCAAGGCGGTCTCCGCCAGACGCGTACCGATGTTCGAGCAGACCGATCTCGCCGCGGTGCTCGGGGCCTACGACAAGCCACAGCATCTGTCCTGAGCTGCCAAGCATCACCGGCTCGTTCCTCGGGCTGCTGCTCATCAGCCACGCGGCCTACCTGACCATCAAGGCGGCACCGAAGGACAAGGTGGGAGATGGTCGTAACGCGGCTGCATCAAACGGAAGATGAATTACGGCGACCACGCTCATCTCTGCAATTCTTCGCAGGAAAGCGCTCGAATGAAACGTCGCCCGTATCGCTGATCATTGAGGTTTCGGGCAGGGGTGCCGGCAACCGTCGCTGGCACCAATCCAGTTTCGAGAACCGGGCGTCGTGATCAGTACCTTACAACAAGCCGGCCGAGGTTGCCCACGCCTCCCAATCGACTTCCTCTGTCTCGACGACGTCGAGACCCGCCGCTATTCCGAGATTATCGGTGAACAGAATCAGGTTCTCGCATGGCCAGCGAGCGCACGGGGTCAACAGCCCGTCGCAGCCGATGAACGACACCGCGGCTCCGACACGTTGCGTCTGGTCGTAGTTCGGCTCCAGATACCGTAAGCTGTCGACCCCTAGGCCCTCAAGGTCGACGCGGATAAGCCGCAAGGTTCGCTGGCTTTGAACAGCCAGCCGATGGACCAGCGCCGGCTTCGTCGGCCTTGGTGTGAATTGTCCCCAGTGGTAGGCGATCTCGGCCAGCGCGCCCTCTCGTTTAAGGCTGGAGTAGAGCACGGCGGGACCATCTGCTGGCGCCCAACGACCGCCAGCCGTCGATGGTGTCGTCGGATCGAGATTGCGACGCGTTGCGCGGAACACCTCTCCATCGAATACGACAGTGGAGAGCGCGCTGAGCCGGTCAATCAGGACGGGATCGTGAATCACAATGGGCTGTCGTCAGATGTGGACGCCATCACGAAGCTGGTTCACGACCGAGATCACATCCTGCGCCCGTCCCTCCTGAATCAGCGTGGCGGGCGAGCGATTCTCAAGAAGCCGCTGAGGCGCGTAGAGCCACAAGCGCGCTTCCTGCGGTTCATACATGTCCGACAGCTGATCGATGATGAACTCGAGCGCTAGAAGTTGCTTCTCGGCATCCGGCCGCGGGAACGCCTTGCCCTGGTTCCAACGCGAGACGGTCTCCGGCCGGGCCTTCAGCAAGTTTGCGACGTCGATCGACTTCATCGCGCCCTTCTCCTGGATCACGGTCAGCTTCCGGGCAATGGCGTTGCTCATGGTCGGTCTCTCATTCTGTGAACCTGCGGCACGCGGAAATGCAGTCTCAGCGGCCGGCTTCGCGGGCGATCCGCGTCGGAGGCTGGAGCGCGAACGATCGAGGCGGCATCCGGTCGGCCCGTGCCCCGAGAGCGATCCGGAAGTCGTCGAGTCGCTTGCGATGAGCACCGAGCTTCTTGCCGAGCTTCCGGCCCGCTTCGTCGGCACCCCAATCGATCTTCGCGGCCGCCAGAGCTCGGTCGGTCGTCGGACGGACGTGGCCATCCAAGAACGTTTGAGGCCGCAGCTCTTCCGGCACGACGCCGATGCTTCCGACCTCTTCCGCCCGCTGCACGACAAAGGCTCGCACGGGATTAGCAATCATATCGTCCACTCCACGTGGGCAGGCCTGCGTATTCCGGTTCCCAAACAGCGCCTTCGCCCGCGGCGAGGATCCGAGCAGCCGCTCGGCTTCGCCTTTGGTCAGCATCAGGTCGAGCGCTGGAAAGTAAACGCGCCAGCCGCCCGTGCCGCCGCCGCGATCTTTCGGGTTCCGCCAAGCGTACGACTTGAATCCTTCGTTCGAGGTGATGCCGTGGGCAATACCTCCGACGGCGCCGAAGGCCAGGAGGGTCAGCGCCGGAAGCCCCCCGACATGATCCGCCACGACCGGCAATCCGAGCGCGTGGAAAGCGGTAGCCGCATCGAGATAGTTCGACATGGCAGTCGGATTGGCGTCAGCTCCGAAGCCATCGACTTTCAGCCACAGAGACCCGGCCGGCGTGCTCGCTAAGCTGGCGATCAGCGCGGCCCTTTGCTCAGGGTCCTTGATCACCGCGTATGCGACCGCCAGCGAATATACGATCGGGATGCGGGCACCGCCACGCCGGTCGAGCTCGGCCCGCAGCCAGGTCGTCGCCTCGAGATCGATCCAAAGCCAAGGATCGTTCGGAGACACGATGACGTGCGTGGGCGCCATAACCTGCGTGTAGCCGTTCGCGACCGTAAACTCGGCGAGCTGGACCATTCGCTGTCGCCCGGCGAAGCCCCGAAAGTCGTCGAGAACGTGCTGGCCCGCCCCACCCCAGGGAAGCGCGCCCAGAGCCGGCTTGAACCCACCCGGTAAAGCCGCCGGTTGCGTACGCGGATCGAGGATCACATCAAGCCGGTTCTTGGCAAGCTGATCCCGCAACTCCCTATGGCGGTCCGACAGCGTCGCCTCGATTACGGCACCAAAGATGCGGTGAGATCCCTCAAGCAGCACATTCCCGAGCTGACAGTGATCGCCATGGCCCGGTCTCAGATACAAACCCAGCGGCTGGGGCGCAGGACGAAGCGGCAAAGGAAATTGGGTAACGTTGCCCGGCATGGTCAGACCCTCGGGTTAATGACCCTAGCATAGACGTTTCCATTGACATTTCAATAGGCGTCTAACCCCGCCGTGGGTCAAGCTGTTGAAGCGGGCTCGGCTTCCGCATTCGGCCGACGACCCCAGCCGGACACGGCGGATTGCGGAGTAGGAGCACTTCGAGGCACGTGCGCTAGCGGCTCAGCTCGGTCGAGCAGCTGGCAACCATGGATCTGCGATCTGGAACCGAGGTGCTGAGCCGACGGCCTGACCGGAACAGGTCCGTCCGAGTTGCGCAGACGCAATTCATCTTAGCTCGAATCAATCGCCAAGCGGGAAAAGAAGACGCACCCCGGCGCCCATACTTACGCAGTTGGTGATGTCCGGTCCGGCCTTGTAAAGCGGGTTGCTTCCGGCTTCGGCGAAGGCTCGGTCGTGGTGGCGGCCATCCATCAGTTCCTTCCTCCCCCGTGGTCTGACGAGGAAAATTGGGGGGAGGGGGCCGCCCGGAGCAGCAGCCGTCGGTTCCGGTCCGGCAGAGTCGCGGACAGAACCTCGTCCGCGATAAAGGCGTCGTTTGCGCCTTCGTATTTCCCGAACGCAACCGACCAGAACAGGAAGCTTTCGGGGTCGCGGGCGACAAAAGATTCGATCAGGCGTCAGCCGAGATGGCGCTCGGCTAGCTCCGCCGGCAGAGCTTCGAGCTTGGCCAGCTCGGCTTCGATGTGCAGGCGATGGTCACGGCAGGTTACGGGCAAACTCTTGCGCTAGTCGGTGCGGTTTAGGATGGTCGGGACGTGTTAAGGTTGATCGCGTCCACCCGATCTCGGCTAAGTCACTGCGTTCCTTCGCCCGAAGCGGCATTTAGTTCCATAAGATGCATTATGCGAATCTAGTTTTAACTCTGATGTCAAGGAGTTGGATACCAGCCGTTACATAATGTCTGGTCGCAAGATCCCTCCCCTGTGAGTTGAGGTGTCCCCACATTCCTTAGTCGCCGTCGTTAGGACCCGTGATGACGGCGATCTTGTTGCACAACGTAGTCCGGCCAGCGCGTGTGACGTTCGCGAGGCTGATCTGTGGGCGGTTCTGGACCAGGCCATCGCAATTGCCAGACACCGCATTGAATTGCCCGTCGGATGAAAGGTCCGCTTACATTCTCACCCCAAACCCGGCTCATTGACCAAGGTTTTGCCAACTCCGACGGAATGTTCAGCGCTCGTGCAACGCTTCGGATGTCATCTGCGTCAGGGGCGAGAGCACGTAATCGATGATCCTCTGGTTGTCCGTCTTGATCTCGGCCGTGACGCTCATCCCCGGGCTCAGCGGCACGAGGGTTCCGCCGATCCGGACGTCGCTGCGCTCGAGCGCGATGGTGATCGGAAAGACGAACTTCTGCGTCGGCGAGTTGCTGGACCCCATCGATGAACTGTTCACCAGGCTCGTGGCGTTGGCCTGCATGCGACGTGCCTCGTCCTCGTCGACGGCATCGGTGGCCACGCTGGTCACCTTGCCCTTGATTGTGCCGTAGCGCGTGAAGGGGAAGGCGTCGAGCTTTATCGCCACCTCCTGGCCGGCCTTCACGAAGCCGATATCGATGTTGTCGATGAAGGCCGCGACGTTCAGCGTGCCGCCGCTCGGCACCACGGTCATCAGCTCCTGCCCGGTCGTCACCACTTGGCCGATCGATGTCACCGCCAGCTTCTGCACCACCCCGTCGACCGGCGAGGCCAGTTCCGTGCGCTGAAGCCGCGCATGGGCCTTGTCGACGGCTTCGCCGTCCACCACCGCCTTGTTCGACGCGTCCTCGAACTTGTTGGCGCTGTCCGAGCGGAACTGGCCCAGCGCCTTGGCCTTGGCGCTGGCCAGCGTGCCCAGGGCCGCCTCGGCCTCGCCACGTTGGCCGCGGTCCGCCACCAGACTGGCCTGGGCGCGCTGCAATTCCTGGAGCGCCGCCAGGAAATCCGCCTTCGACCCCGTGCCATGGGCCTGCAGCGTGTCGCGCATGTCGGCGTGCTGCTGGAGCGTCGCCACGAGCTTCTCGTCCGCCTCGAGACTCCGGTCGAGACGCGTGATCGTTGCCCGCCGTTCCCCCGCCTGCATGTCGAAGTTTCGGAGCGTCTCCGACAGGTTGACGAGATCCGCCACCAAGGCCTGGCGCTCCCGCGTCTGGAGTTCCTGCGGCACGGAGCGATCCCAAGATACGGATGGGTTCGTGTCGACCCGCGCGCGACCGACGTCGACAGCCGCAATGGCGGTTCGGTAGCGGGCGGCGTCGGCGAGGTCGACGACGAGCTCCTGGACGGCGACGTTCGCGTCCGCCCGCATCTCCACGGGGTCGAGGGCGACGAGCTTGTCACCCGCCTTCACCAATGCCCCGTCCTCGACCAGGATGGCCGACACCCGGCCGGGCTCGAGCGGTTCGATCACCTTGACGCGACCCGAAGGCTGCACCTTGCCCTTGGCCACGGCCTCGATGTCGATGTCGATGTGGCCGACGAGCGACCAGCCGAGCGCCAGCACAACGAAAGTGCTGAGTGTCAGGAGCAGCGCACGGCGCGTCGGGGACGAGGGTGTCTCGAGCACCTCCAGCGCCGCGGGCAGGAACTGCCGGTCGCGCCGGAACTCGACCCGGCGCACATTCGAGGCTCGCATGTCAGGCGCTCACGTTGTCGGATTGGAGCGCCCAGAGGCGGGCGTAGACGCCGCCGTCGCGGGCGAGCAGTTCAGCATGCGTCCCCTCCTCGACAATGCGGCCGCGTTCGAGCGCAATGATGCGGTGGCAGCCACGCACGGCGGCGAGCCGGTGGGCGATGACGATCACGGTGCGGCCCTTCACGATCTCGCGCATATTGTCCTGGATGATGCGCTCGCTCTCGTAGTCGAGGGCGCTCGTCGCCTCGTCGAAGATCAGGATGCGGGGATCGGTGGCGAGCGCCCGCGCGATGGCGATGCGCTGCCGCTGGCCGCCCGACAGGTTGGCGCCGCGTTCCTCGATCTCCGTGTCGTAGCCCTGCGGCAGCGTGGCGATGAAGCCGTGGGCGCCGGCGAGCTCCGCGACCTGCATGACGCGGGCGCGCGGCATGGCCGGGCTCGCCAGCGCGATGTTCTCGTGGATGGTGCGGTTGAACAGCACGTTTTCCTGCAACACCACCCCGATCTGCCGTCGCAGCCAGCCGGGGTCGAGTTGGGCGATGTCGATGCCGTCGAGCAGGATCTGACCGTCTTCGGGGGTGAACAGGCGCTGGACCAGCTTGGTCAGGGTCGACTTGCCCGAGCCGGAGGAGCCGACGATGCCGATGACTTCGCCGGCCTTGATGTCGAGCGTCAGGTCGCGCAATACATCCGGAGCGCGCGGCCGGTAGCGGAACGTCACGTGCGACAGCGCGATGGCGCCCCGCGCCGGGGGCAGCGAGGCGAGCGACGAGGGTACCCGCTCGGTCGGCGCGTTCAGGATGTCGCCCAGCCGCTCGACCGAGATCTGCACCTGCTGGAAGTCCTGCCAGAGCTGGCTTAGGCGCAGGATCGGCTGCACCACCTGGCCGGCGATCATGTTGAAGGCGATCAGGCCGCCCACCGTCATCTGGCCTGCGATGACCTCCTGGGCGCCCATGAAGATGATCACGATGGTGGTGACCTTGCTCACCGTGCGGATCAGGTTCTGCCCCAGCGTGCTGAGCATGGTCACGCCGAAGGAGGTCTCGACATAGGAAGCGAGGCGCTCCTCCCACTGCACCTGCATCAGCGGCTCGACGCTGGCGGCCTTCAGCGTCTGCACGCCGATGATCGATTCCACCAGGAACTGCTGGCTGCGGGCGCCGCGGTTGAACTTCTCGTTGATGCCGTCGCGCAGCAGCGGGCGGATCAGCATGGCGAGCACGACGTAGATCGGGATCGACACCAGCACGACGAGGGTCAGCGACGTCGAGTAGAGGAACAGCACGGCGACGAAGAGCAAGGTGAAGACGAGGTCGAGCAGCGAGGTCAGCCCCTGCCCGGTGAGGAAGTTGCGGATGGTCTCGAGTTCGCGGATGCGTGCTACCGTCTGGCCCGTGGGCCGCGTTTCGAAGTAGCTCAACGGCAGGCGGAACAAGTGGTTGAACAGGCGTCGCCCGAGCTCGACGTCGATGCGGTTGGTGGTGTGGGACAGCGTGTAAGTGCGCAGGTATTGCAATACGCCCTCGAACAGCCCCAGCACCACCATGGCGATCACGACGACGACCAGCGTCGAGGTGCTGTTATGAACCAGCACCTTGTCGATGACGAGCTGGAAGAACAGCGGCGTGATCAGGCCGAAGATTTGCACCACGCACGATGCAACCAGCACGTCGGCCAGAGCTTGCCGGTAGCGCCAGATCGAGGGCAGGAACCACTTGAAGCCGAAGGTCTTGGGATCGCTGCCGGCGCCGCCGAGCCGGCGGGTGACCAGCAGCGCCGTGCCGTCCGACCATTCGAGGATGCCGTCGGCGTCCTCCTCCCGCGGGACCCGCAGGACGGGGTCGAGCAACCGGAACTGCCCCGCCGCCTTGCCGGCAGCGAGGATGGCGTAGCGGCCCTCCTTCGACCGCACCATAGCGGGTAGCGGTAGCTGCCGCAGGCGCTTGTGGGACAGGGGCGCGATGCCCCGCGCCCTCAGGCCGATGTTTCGGGCGCTTAGGACGATATCGCCCTCGGACGCTGAGCGTTCGCCCAGGCCTAGATCGTGGCGAAGCTGGAAGGGGTCCGCCGCGATCCGGTAGTGCCCCGCGATGATGGCGAGGGCCACGAGGCCCGTGTCGAGAAGCTCTGCCCGCCCCCGGCCCTCATCGAGAACAACATTCATCAGCGCAATGTCGGCTGGGTCTTGCTGACAACACCGCTCGTCTGATCCTTGTAGGTGCCGTTGGGCTGCGAGAGCCAGTCGTGGTTGTGCAGGAGGTCGACAACCTCGTTGACGTGTCCGTTGGAGCCGTAAAGGTAGGAGCCGATCTCGGAACTCGTCTGCGGATCGTAGAGGTCGGCCCTCGTTTCGGTGCCCGATGCACCGTACTTGTCGATCTCCATCAGGGCGTTACTGGAGTTATAATGGTATCGGTCCGTCTCCTTCAAGGCGCCCGACATTGAATTATAGATCTGCTCCCAGGTATGTAACCCTCCCGCATCAAAACCATCGATTACTTGATCGTGTCGCGTTCGCTCTCGGTCGACAAGGCGAAAATCACCGTGCCCCTGCTGCTCGCGGCGCTGTTTTACGATCTGACGCCGGAGAAGACGGTCACGATCTCCAGCCAGTCCGAGCGCCGTGAGCGCGACCTGCAGGAGCTGTTCCGGCGCGCCAAGAAGCCTGTCGCTCTTTTCATCGACGACGCTCACGACCTCCACCCCAAGACGCTGACCGCCCTCAAGCGCCTCACCGAACTCGTGACGGAGGGCGGCGGCCAGCTCTCCATCGTGCTGATTGGCCATCCCAAGCTGAGGAACGACCTGCGCCGGCCGAAGATGGAGGAGGTCGGCGACCGCACCACGGTGTTCGAGTTCGGCGGGCTGCGCGACCGGCAGCGCGACTATATCGATTGGGTGATGAAGGCCTCGCTCCAGGAGGGAGTGGAGGAAGTCGACGTGCTGACCGATGCAGCCGCGACCCTGCTCGCCGCCAAGCTGAAGACTCCTCTGCAGATTGGCCAGCACCTCGTGCGGGCGTTCGAGGCCGCCCATGAAGTCGGAGCCAAGCCGGTCGATGTCGATATGATCGAGGCCGTGCTGTCGCGTCGGATCGAAGACCTCGAACCCCGGCTCACGCGCAATGGCTACGATCTGCGCAGCCTCGTCGAGCAGTTCGACGCCAAGCCCG
>JAABUR0100003441.1_pt1 | contig 18523 bp, 20 predicted proteins | sample 5560091 | NCBI WGS metagenome assembly JAABUR01 (sample SAMN10711879, study PRJNA513375) | rock metagenome | isolation source: Antarctica rocks | place: Antarctica: Victoria Land, University Valley sud | reverse complement strand
TCGAGATTACTGACGGCAAGCTGCGGGCTGCCTTCGTCGTGTCGCGTGCGATCAAGGGAACGAAGATCGGCGCTGAGATCACGGAGGCGCTGACCGGCTATGGGCTGCCGATTCTGGCGGCGCGGATCACGCAGCGCGTCAGCTACCCAAGCACTGCTGCACTTGGAACGACCGTGCTGGACGCCGAGCCGAACGGCGAAGCAGCTCGTGAAGTGCGGGCGCTGGCTGACGAGATTAAGCAAATACTTACTTGAGTATATGAAGGAAAAAGTAGATGAGCGCAGGCAAGGGAGGCGCGCTACGCGCCGGTCGGCCGAGCAAAGCAAGGAAAGGGGCGGCCACCTTGTCCAGCCTGGCCGACAAGGGAGCGACCGTGCGGGTCAACTTTGACCTAGAGCGCAAGGAGCATGTCAGGTTGAAGGTGCTGGCAGCTCGGCAAGGTCGCACCGTCGCTGACATCATGCGGGAAATGGTGGGCGCGCTTCTGAGCAAGTAATCACTTACTCAAATAAGTGACCTGGCAAATGAGGTTGCGTCTCGACGCTGCGCCGGAAGATGTGACAAGGTGGAGCTGCCGTGGATGAATCCGTGGCAAGCCGGAAAGGACCGCTGACACCCAGCACCTAGAAATGCCAAGGCCCGCCTTTGAGGGCGGGCCAGAGACATACCGGCCGAGGCCAGGGATTCCGCTTGACTTGGTAATCAGCAGAATCCCCCAACCGGCCGACTTTTGCAAGCCCTGTCTTGCCACGGGTTTGCACGTCCTGGCGCCAGCCCTCCTCGCACCTTGGCCCCACCGAGGAAGGGACCGCTTTGCCCGACGCACAGCCTGCCGTGCCCACCCCTGGACGCTTCTCCGTCCGGGTTCCCCTGGGTGCCCCCGCCCCGCATCATCCCCGCCCGTGGCGACGGGGCAGCGTGTTCGGCGACGGCCCGCGGCGTCCGTTGACGGCTGACGAGCGCCGCGCGTGGCCGGCGCGCGCCGACCTGGAGCGCCGGGCCGGGCGGCTGACGGCGACCCACCTCCTGGTCGCCGGCGCGCTGCTGCGGCGGCTGGGCGCGGACGGGCGGTGCGACCCCTCGCACGCCACCTTGGCTGTTGACGCCGGGTGCGACGCGAGCACGGTGGGGCGGGCGCTGAAAGCGTTGCAGGCGGTTGGCCTGGTATCGTGGGAACGGCGGCTGGTCCGCCGCGCCTGGCCCGTTGGTGGAGCCGGCGCCACCCGTGCCGAGCAGGCGAGCAACGCCTACGAGCTGACCCTGCCGGGCCGGCCGGTTGCGCCGCGGACGGAGCGCCAGTGCGGCAGCCTGGCGACTGCTGCTGACTGCGACCGGCAGGCCGGCGGAGAAACCCCTTCTCAGTACATTCTAAGCGGCTTTCCGATGCCGACGGAGGCCGAGTTGGCACGGGTGCGGACCCTCCAGGACGCCCGCTGGGCGCGACTCGCTGCCGAATGGCACGCCAAACGGGCCGAGCGATGGCGCAGGAAGAGCTGACAAGCCCAGTAACCTACTTCCCACGGCTGGGCTGGTGCCACGGTGCTCGGAGCCGTCAAGGACGCACGCCTTGCGTGCGCCGCCCTACGGTAGCCTGCGGCCATCCTTGACCACCCCTGCGCGCCGCGGCACGCCGGATGGCGTTCCGACTTATCAACCCGGAGCCTCCGGCCCAGATCGAACAAAAGGCTGACGGAGAAAAGAGCAGCCGGTTATGCCGTATTCTCGCTCGCGTCAGAAGGCACTAACTGCGGCTTGCTCTACTGACGGTGAAGCGCACGCGTAGCCCAATGCTCGGCAACCAACTCACGGGCATGAACACGGTGCGCCTCCTCCGGCTCACCCGCGTCCGAGCCGTCTAAGTCCTGACGGCACCGGCCTTTGGCAACGGCGGCCAGGTATTCGTTGCTCCCCAGACCCCTATGCCCTCAGTAAGGAACCCGTCGCGTCCCGACCGCTCCGGTGGAGGGATTGACGTTACCCTGGGCGCCGTAGTTGTCGCGCATCGTCGCGTTCGGGTTCGTCTGTTGGTGGGGTGCGACGTAGGCTCCGTTCCGAGTCGTGTAGCCCTGCGTCGAATGCGATGACGAGTTGGATCCCGTGCCGTTGTAGGTGCCCGAACTGCCGCTGTGCCCCGACGAGTGCCCTCCGCCGCCGCCACGCGCCAGGACAGGCGCCGAAAAGCCAATCGTCACAACGCACGCGAGCGCAATTATCCTGTTCATCGTCAGCCCCTTTTCTGGAGGCTGACATCTTGCCCTCTGGGTCTGTCGTCCGCCAGGCCAAGTCCAGGATAACGGACCTGTACCGGTGAGGGTCTGAATGATCAAAGGCGTTCTCGATACCCGCGGCGGCTCCGACTAACGAGCAGGACATGACCTTGTCCTTTCCTCCCGTCCAACTTACGCGGTGGCGGCATCCTTGTCGGCCTCAAAGGCGTGCAATCCGCGCCGCCGCCACCGCGCGATGAGATCGGCAGGCGACGTGCCGTTGTTATCGCTGCTCCTAAGCTGGCCGGCCACGTCCAGGAGGGCGCCGAGCAGGGTTGCGCGGTCGTCGTCCAGCAGCTCCACCAGGTCGGCCTTGAGGACGAGGCCGCCCAGCTCGATTAGATGGCGGGTGCGGTCCCGCCGCGCCTTGGCCCAATCGCGGGTGTCGGTCAGAGTGCGAGCGGCGTCGAGGCGGTTACGCGCCACCACCAGCCGCCGCAGCCTTGCCGTTATCGCCAGAAGGTCCGCCCGCAGGTTCGGCGGCACTTGCCTTGCTGCCCCGCTTGCCCCCGCTTCCTTGCTGAAAGAGGGCCTGGCCGCGTTCGGCCCACCTCGCGACGGCTTCGGGCGACTTCTTGGATTGCTCGACGGCGGCGAGCAGAGCGCCGGCCAGGGCCTCGACGGGCAGTGCGTCGGCACCCGTGACCTGGACAAGTTCACCGAGCTGCATGGTCTTTTGGCTCTTGAGCTTCCTGGCCTTGTCCATGAGGGCTTGGAGTTCGGTATCGTAATCGCGGGGCTTGCGTGCCATGTGGGTGCCTCTGGCCGGGTCTATCGGGTCAGGTGCAGCCTAGCGGCAGGCTGGCCGCGCTGCCAAGCTGTCTCACCATGCCTGCAAGTTGGCACGCGAGACGCCCGTCACTCATTCTGCGGAGTGGAACGTAGCAGATATGTGAGTGCGCGCTTATACGCCGCGTTGCGGCGTGCGCTGGGCTGCGCCAGGCTGCTAATCCTGACGAGATGATGTGCCGCCCATGCAGATCGAGGTCACAGCAGCACCGTCCGCACCGGACCGCGAGGCCGTCCTTGGCGGCTTGCTCGCGTTCATCCGTGTGGAGACCGGTCAGGTTCCCATGCCCCTGGCCGTTTTGGTGCGCGACGAGGCCGGCGCGGTCGTGGGCGGCCTGACCGGGCGCACGACGGCGGCTTGGCTGTACGTGGAGCTGTTCTGGCTTCCGGATGCGTTGCGCGGCAGCGGGCTTGGCACACGCTTGATGATGTCAGCCGAGGCAGAAGCCGTACGGCGCGGCTGCATCGGCGCACACCTGGACACGTACGACTACCAGGCGCCGGGCTTCTACCGGAAGCTCGGCTACGAGGTGTTCGGCAGCATCGAGGACCACCCGCCGGGCCACACGCGGTTCTGGATGCGGAAGCGGTTCGCCGACCCAGGCATGGACGCGGCGGCCGGCACGGGACCGGCAGGGTAGGCCGCGTGGCGATCTACCACTTCTCTGCCAAGGTGATCGGCCGCAGCACGGGGCGCAGCGCGGTGGCGGCGGCGGCCTACCGCGCGGCCGAGCGGCTGCACGACGAGCGGCTGGACCACGACCACGACTTCACGGCCAAGGCGGACCCGGTGCATCGGGAGATCATGCTGCCCGAGGGTGCGCCGTCCCGGTGGCTGGACCGGGCGACGCTGTGGAACGAGGTCGAGGCGCGGGAGCGTCAGCACAACAGCCAGTTGGCGCGCGACGTGGAGATCAGCCTGCCGCGGGAGCTGTCCCGGGCGGAGGCGGTTGCGCTGGCGCGGGACTTCGTGCGCGAGCAGTTCGTGTCGCGCGGGATGGTGGCGGACCTGAACGTGCATTGGGGCGTGGGGGCGGACGGCGAGGCGCAGCCGCACGCGCACGTCATGCTGACGATGCGGCGGGTGGCGGGCGACAGGTTCGGCCCGAAGGCGCGGGACTGGAACGACAGGGCGCTCTTGGGTGGATGGCGCGAGCGTTGGGCGGAGATGGCGAACGCGCGGCTGCACGAGCTGGGGCACGACGCGCGGATTGACCACCGGAGCTACGCCGAGCAGGGCATCCCGCTTGAGCCGCAGCACAAGGTGGGTCCGGCAGGGATGCGGCGGGCCGAGCGGGGCGAGGACGCGGAGCGCCGGGACGAGCACGACGACATCGCGCGGCGGAACGGGGAGCGGATCGCGGCTGACCCTACGGTGGCGCTGGACGCGCTAACGCGGCAGCACTCGACGTTCGGCAAGCACGACCTGGTGCGGTTCCTGCACCGGCACACGGACGGGGCGGAGCAGTTCACCCTGGTGCTGGCGAAGGTAGCGGCGTCGCCTGAGCTGCGGTTCGTCGGCAAGGACGGTCGGGGGCTGGACCGGTTCACCACGCGGGAGATGGTGGCGGCGGAGCAGCGAATGGAGGCTGCCGCGGCGGAGCTGGGAGCGTCACGGGCGCACCGGGCGGGCGCGGTGGAGGTTGACCGTGCGGTGCGTCTGGCGGAGGCGGGCGGGCTTGCGCTGGGGGACGAGCAGCGCGGGGCGGTGGCGCACGTCACGGCGGATCGGGACCTGGCCTTGGTGGTCGGCTACGCCGGCACGGGCAAGTCGGCGATGCTGGGGGTGGCGCGAGGGGCGTGGGAGGCGGCGGGCTACCGGGTGCGGGGGGCGGCGCTGTCCGGCATTGCGGCCGAGGGATTGGAGGGCGGCAGCGGCATCGAGAGCCGGACGCTGGCGAGCCTGGAATGGGGCTGGAAGGAAGGCCGGGACGCGCTGACGGCGCGGGACGTGCTGGTGGTGGACGAGGCGGGGATGGTGGGCAGCCGGCAGATGGAGCGTGTGCTGACGGCGGCGCGCGAGGCCGGGGCCAAGGTGGTGCTGGTGGGCGACCCGGAGCAGTTGCAGGCCATTGAGGCGGGGGCGGCGTTCCGGGCGCTGGCGGAGCGGCACGGGGCGGCGGAGATTGGCGCGGTGCGTCGGCAGCGGGAGGCGTGGCAGCGCGACGCGACGCGGGAGCTGGCGACGGGGCGGACGGGGGCGGCGCTGGGGCGCTACGAGGCGGCCGGGATGGTGCGGGGCCATGCGACCCAGGACGCGGCGCGGGCGGCGCTGGTGGCGGGCTGGGCGGCGGAGCGGCAGGCAGCGCCGGAGCGGAGCCAGGTGATGCTGGCCTACACGCGGGCGGACGTGGGGGAGCTGAACCGGCTGGCGCGGGAGCAGGTGCGGGCGGCGGGCGAGCTGGGGCCTGACCAGGTGGTGCAGACCGAGCGCGGCGCGCGGGCGATGGCGTCCGGAGACCGGCTGATGTTCCTGCGGAACGAGCGGGGGCTTGGGGCGGGTCCGGGCGGGCGCGGGGGCGTGGCGGTCAAGAACGGCAGCTTGGGAACGGTGCTAGCGGTGGAGGCCCAGGGCGAGCGGCTGACGGTGCGGCTGGACGGGCCGGGGCAGGAGGGGAAGGATGCTGCCCCGGTGGTGACGTTCTACGTGCGGGACTACGGCCACCTGGACCACGGCTATGCGGCGACGGTCCACAAGGCGCAGGGGGTGACGGTGGACCGGGCGCACGTCCTGGCGTCGGCGCACATGGACCGGCACGCGGCGTACGTGGCGCTAACGCGGCACCGGGACGGGGTGGCGCTGCACTGGTCGGCGGAGGAGCTGTGCGACCGGGCAGGCTTGGGCCGGACACTGGCGCGGGAGCGGGCGAAGGACACCAGCTTGGACTATGGCGGGCCGGAGCGGGCGTATGCCGAGCGGCGCGGCCTGGATCCGCTGCGGCCGGAGAGCGCCATCGTGGTAGCGCGGCCAGCGCCGGAGGTGGCACCCCGGCCGGCGGCGCCCGCCGCGGCGGGGCCGGCACCCGGCGCCGAGCTGGCGCAGGACGTGGCGCAGGGCCGGGCGCGGTTCCGGGAGCGGTTCGAGGCGCATCGGCAGCAGCAGGCGCAGCAGACGGCGGACGAGGCTGCGGCGCGCGAGTTGGTGGGGCGGTGGGACCGGGTGCTGACGGCCTACAACGCCGCGCTGCCGCGGCTGGACGCTGACCTGGTCTATGGCCCTGCGCGTGAGGCGCTGCTGGGTTTCGGGCAGGAGGTGCGCGAGCAGCCAGGGGCGGCGGCGGTGCTGCGCGAGCAGGGCGAGGCGTTCGGGATGGGGGAGCGGCCCAACCTGGCGCGGGTGCTGGCCGATGCGCGGCCGGAGCAGGTGGTGGTCGGGATCGTGGAGACGGCCGAGGCCGGGATGCAGGTGCGGCTGCAGGAGCGTACGGCGCAGCAGCAGGCCGCCCAGGAGGCAGCGCGGGAGGCGTCCCGCCGGCAGTCGCTGGCAAGCCAGCGGTCAGGCCCGAGCATGAGGATGTGATCCGGGGACGGGCAGAGGGAGGCGGCGGTGGACAGCGTAACAGGGCAGCCGGCGGAGGACCGGCTGTATGGGCTGATGGAGGTTGCCGAGCGGCAGCAGGCGGCGGTGCAGGCGGCCTTGGAGGGGCTTGCGGCCGAGCGGGCGGCCCTGGCACGGGAGCGGGAGGCGCTGGCGCGCGGGGTGGCTGGCTTGCAGCTCGGCACGCAGGGGGCGGTGCGGGCGGCGGTGGCCGACAGCCTGGCCGGGGCGGCGACGGAGGGAGCAGCAGCGGTGCAGGCGGCGACGGGGCCGCTCTTGTCGCGTCTGGCTGGGGTGACGGAGCAGGCAGGCCAAGCAGACGCGGCGCTGCGGGGCGTGGTGGCGTGGGCGAGCTGGCGCTTGCTGGGCTGGATGGCGGCGGCGGTAGCGCTGCTGGTGCTGGGGGGATGGCTGGCGAGCACGCTGGTGCTGTGGTGGGACACGGGGGCGATTGGCGCGGCGCGGGTGGAGAAGCGGCAGTTGCAGTTGGAGATCGCCGAACTGCGGGCGAGCCGGGACGAGTGGGCCAAGACCGGGGCGCTGGCAAAGCTGGAACGGTGCGGGCCGAAGGCGCGGCCACGGCTGCCAACGTGCCCGACACCTTGAGGTTCGAGCGCCTGTTCCGGGCCGCCTTCGCCGTCTTGGCCCGGGTCAGGACGGCGTTTGCCGACAAGGGCTACGACGCCGAGGCCAGCCGTGAGTTGTGCCGTGCGCACGGGACGGAACCCCGCACCCACAAGCGCGGCCAGCCGCACGGCTCCGGCCTGGGCAAGCGGCGCTGGCCCGTCGAGTGCGCCAACGCCTGGCTGCTGGAGAACAAGCGCCTCGGCCTGCACTACGACCGGCTCGGCTTTATCGTCGAGGCCCTGCTCCAGGCCGCATGCGTCTTCCTGGTTGCACCCAGGCTCGCTCGGGAGTTCTGAAGACCGCCTCTTAGGCTCGCTCGGAAACTTCAAATCGATCTAATGCAATGTTGACAGAAACGGTCCATTCTGATAATTGATATATTAATAAACAATCTCCCGATTCTTTGGCGATAGTAATACTGAACGCGATTTTCAATTCATTACGTGAGTAATACCATGATGCTGTCTGTTCCCCTAATCTCGATCGTCGTCCCGGCCTACAACGAGGCCGAGGGCTTAGCCGAGCTACACAGGCGCGTCAGTCGTGTTATGGATGACCTTGGCGAGTCGTGGGAACTGGTCCTGGTGAACGATGGTAGCCGCGATGCTACACTCGTGACCATGGAACGATTGCGGAGCGCGGACTCGCGTGTCGCGATCATCAATCTCTCACGCAACTTTGGTAAGGAGATCGCAACCACGGCGGGGCTGGACTTTGCTCGCGGGAAGGCAGTCGTGATCCTTGACGCCGATTTGCAGGATCCGCCAGAATTGATCCCAAAATTGGTGGCGGTGTGGCGTGAGGGATTCGATACGGTGTATGCGCAGCGCCGTCGGCGCGAGGGCGAGACATTGCTCAAGCGCTCTACGGCTAAGCTGTTTTACCGTCTAATTGGTCGCATGAGCCGCGTCGAGATTCCGCCTGACACGGGCGATTTCCGGCTCATTAGCCGTCGCGTCGTAGATGCGCTCGGGAAGCTGCGGGAACAACACCGGTTCATGAAGGGGCTCTTTGCGTGGGTTGGATTCCCAGCTAAAGCGGTGCTGTATGACCGCGCGCCGCGGTTCGCCGGGCGGACGACGTGGAATTATTGGAAGCTTTGGAATTTTGCACTCGAAGGCATCACGAGTTTCACTATCGTTCCGCTCAAGGTGGCAACCTATCTCGGCCTCATTGTTGGGCTCGTGGCGACGATTTACCTGGTGGAAGTCGTGGTTCAAACATTGCTGTTCGGTAATCCCATTGCTGGCTACCCAAGCCTGATGGCGGTCGTCCTGTTCGTCGGCGGCGTGCAACTTATGACGTTGGGCGTCATCGGCGAATATATGGGACGCATTTTCAACGAGGTGAAGCAGCGTCCTCTCTATCTTGTCGAGCGCCATCTTTCGAGCCAAACGGGAGCGAAGACGTCGACGCGCGCGGGCGACCCTGTCAGTTGAAGGTGAGCGCGTGACGACCGAAGGAGAAGGAAGCTTGGCACAGGCAACGGCATTCAATTTGCCTGCAAAGTCGGGCATCATGCAAAATCTCTGGATGAAACCGGCGCGTTACTTATGAATTAATGGCTTTGCTCATAGCTATTTTTGCGATCTGCGGATTGCAACGGCAAGTAGCGAATAGCGGTTAGGCCAAGGCCGACTCTGCGCATCCCATCTTTGGGATACCGGTTGGGTTTGGATGGTAAATTGGGAATAGTTGCGTAGTCTTGGAAGGTGAGCTGCACATGAGGGTCGTAGGGCTCGCCTTCAGCCGGTAGCAAGAGGGTCACGATTTTTGTCGTCCCAGGCTGAATCTCGTCTTCTACTGCCTGGCCATTAAGCGCGAAGCGGACGTGAATTGCGGGATTAGGAAAGGGCGCGGCGCGAACTGTGAGCTCGATGGCGCTTGTATCAGGTCGGCGGGGTAGTTTGAGGGTCGCTTTCGTACTGATGGTCCATGCTCCCCAATTTTCCAGCTCAAACCATCCTAACCGCAGATAGCGGCACGCCTCGGGATAGCCAATAGAGTCGAATTCTATTGTTATGGGTTGCGTCACATTGCTCATGCGCAAGGCCTGAGAAATCCAACAACTAGCCATGCGATCTATGAAGTGAACCTTATACTCTGCGTCCACGTGTGGGTGAGCTACTAAGAAAGCAATAGCTAGATACCCGGCGCTTAGCCCGGCTGTAGTCAGCAACTTTAGAGCCGTAAACATTTCCGGTTTCCTTACATGAGTAGGCCCGAATTACCGAACCACATATGCAGTAGGAGAATTTGCAGCAGCACAGCTAGCATAGCCAGCCCGATCCGGACGACGCGGAGCTGAATGTGGTCCGCAAGGTCGCCGACCGCGAGCAGGAACACGGGGCTTGCGGTAACATAACGGGGAATAGATTCTATGCTCGTACTCAGCGCGAGCAGCACGGTCGCGCCCAGCAGCCACATCTCAAGAAATAGACCGCGCCACAGCAGCCACGAGCAGGCAAGTCCGGCTACGACGACGAACGATGCCGCATAGGCATGGCTCTGTGGTTTGTTAAAGTCGAGCATATAGGACCAGTCGTTTTGTAACAAACTCCAGTAGAATGTTTTAAGCGGATTAAAAAATTTTCGGTCCCAAACAATTTGGACATGGCTGAAGGCGAGGGCGTCACCAGTGAGCCAGTAGAGGTAGGCCATGTAGCAGGCAAGGCCCAAAGGGGCGAGAGCGAGAGGGAAGGCACAGTCAGCCAGTATGCGCAGGCGTGCAGGCAAGTTGAGGCCGGGACGGAACGCCAGGCGTGCGTGCCAGGCGCGTTCGAGGGCAATGTAGGGTATGGCGAGCACCCCAGTTGGGCGTGTGGCAGTTAGTAGGGCCGTGGTGAGGCCAGTGCAAGTCGGCTTATTGGTCCGAACCGCCAGGAGTAGTAAAACAGTGATGAGCAAGTATAGACTCTCGGTGTAAGGCAAGAAAAAGTAAAAGCTAAAAGGGTAAACGGTTAGCAACACGATCCATCTTAGGCCATACTCCTGAGTCTGCAGTCCACGGGTAAGTGCCCGGTAACGGATGGAGAGTATGACAAAGCTGATATAACACAGTACGGAAGTCAACGTCCCGGCCCAGAACGCGTTCACTCCTGTCACGAGCTTGAGCGTCCTCGCCAGCAATGTATAAAGTGGAAAGAATGCCCAGTTAGCAAGGTCTATACTTGGCCGCAATATTGGCTCTATGTCATATCCATTTTGGATAGTGTGAATATACCATTCGCAGTCCCATTGGCACAGGCCTGCTTCGGCGCCGCCGGAAGATTGAGCAGCAAGAACATAAAGCAGAAGCTTGCCAAGGGTTAGGGCGACGACAAGGCTAAAACTCCAGAAGGGGGATGGCAACGGCACCCATCGCAGGTAGGTCCTACTTATCGTGCTTGTCAGCGTGTTATGTTCCGGTCCCATCCTCGCTCCTGCTGATCTGCCTTGAAGGCGAGTAGCCAGGTCTACACCGTTGAGGCAACCCTTGTATGGGTTAGCTGTCGAATCGCGGAACATTGTTGGAATCCGGTTGGGCTGGCTATTGTGAAGTATGCTCACAGGTTCGAGCACCTGACCGCCGCACCAGGACAAGGGTGACCCATGCTGCACGTCCACCCGAACGCCCGCACAACCCCCGCCACCCGCGTTGAGATCGCGCGCTCCACCGCATCGAGCGGCACTATCGCCAAGTGCTACGGCATCAGCGCCGAGACCGTGCGCAAGTGGCGCGCGCGAGGTGCCGCGAACTGCCTCGACCGCTCCGCACGCCCGCACAAGCTGCCCTGGAGAGCAACCGAAGAAGAGCGCGCCATCGTCTGCACCCTCCGGCGCAGCACCAACTTCCTGCTCGACGACCTCACCTTTGTCGTCAGCCATTTCCTGCCTCACCTCAACCGCGACAGCATCTGGCGCATCCTCAAGGCCGAGGGCCTGAATCTAAGGCCAAAGCCCGTGACCGACACACCCGCCAAGGGCCAGGGCACCTTCCGCGACTACGACTTCGGCTTCGTCTACATCGACATCAAGCACCTGCCGAAGCTGCAAACAGGCGACAGCGAACGGCGCAAGCGCTTCCTGTATGTTGCCATCGACTGCTGCTCGCGCTCCGTCCACCTAGCTGTCAAGGATGACAAAACCGAAAAGAGTGCCGTCACCTTCCTGCGCGAGGCCGCAGCCGCCTTCCCCTTCCAACTCACCCACGTGCTGACCGACAACGGCAGTTGCTTCACCGCCGGTTTCACCAAAGCCTGCGTCGCCGTCGGCGCGCAACACCGCGCAACACCGCCACATCCGACCCCGTACGTCCCAGACCAACGGCATGGTCGAGCGCTTCAATGGCCGGATCGCCATCGAAGTGCTCGGCATCAACATCACCTCGCACCGTGCCCTCGAACAGCTGCTGCGCGGCTTCGACACGGCCTACAATGCCCGGCGCCAGCGCGTGGTCGACGGCAGGACGCCAAACCAGATCACAGCCGGGCGCCTCAAAGCCAGGCCCAAACTTGCCAGCCCGGCGCCGCACGGACGCGCGGGCCCACGCGACACCATCAAAGCGCACCTCACCGCAGACGCCGCCAACGAGGTCTCACAACTGAACAAGCTCTGAATCGCACAGGCTTTTTTAACGTCCTGGCAGGCCCAGAACATGGCAACAATCCCGCGTGCGCTCCTCAACAGCCTCACGGAAGCCGCGTGCTACCCAGCCTGAAGAGGCCAAAGCCGAGATGAGGGGCTGTCGGCATACCTTGACGAAGCGCGGCCACGGGCGTGCTAGTTCTATCCGCCTATCCTGTCCGTATCCGAGGCTCTAATCCGTCCATGAACGATAACGTCCTTGCCACCGATGGCTCACTGACGCGCAAGACTGTTATCGGCACGGCATGGCTGCTGCTGTGGCGCATCGTGACGCGCTCGCTCGGTTTTGTGAGCACGCTGGTGCTGGCACGGCTGCTGATGCCGGCGGATTTCGGGCTGGTGGCGATGGCTACCACGTTCTCGGCGGGGGTTGAGGCATTGTCGCAGCTCGGCCTGCAAGACGCGCTAGTGCGGCGCCGCGAGGACGGATTCGACTTGCACCATACCGCCTTCACGCTGCAACTGGGCCGTGCGGCGGCAACGGGCGTCGTGATCGCCGCTAGCGCTCCGACTGCGGCTTGGTGGTTTTCGGAACCGCGGCTGCTGCCGGTCGTAATAATACTGGCTGGGCTCACGGTCCTGAATGGGCTGGAGAATGTGGGGATGGCGGAGTATCGCCGAGCCATGCGGTTCGACGCGCAATTCAAGGTGAATCTAGCGACGCGGCTGGCTGGGTTTTTCACCACCATCGGCTGTGCGATGGTATGGCAGAGCTATTGGGCGCTGATGGCAGGGATCTGCGTTTCGTCGGTGATGCGGGTGGTGATGAGCTACTGGATGCACCCGTTCCGACCGCGGCTGCGGCTGGCACGGTGGCGGGAGCTGGCCCACTTTTCCTTTTGGACCTGGGCCACTGCGGCGGCGAGCCTTGTGTGGGACCGATGCGATCCCTTTGTGCTCGGACCGACGTTTGGCCCGGCGAAATTGGGCCTTTATCTCCTGGCGATGGAGATCGCGTTGCTACCGGTTTCAGAGTTGGTCGCGCCGGCGGCGGATGCGCTGTTCTCCGCATTTGCGCGCGCGCAAAAGGACGGTGGCTCGTCTTTGCATCACGCGCCCGAGGCAGCGGGCATCATCTTGCTAGCGGTCGCACCGCTCGTTCTGAGCGTGTCGGCGGTGTCGGGACCGGTTGTGGAAGTGATGCTGGGAGCGAAGTGGGTCGAGGCGTGGCCGATCGTAGCTGTGCTGGCCTGGACCTGCATGTTCTCGCCTTATAGCTTTATTTGCAGCGCGGCGCTGGTCGCCAACGGGCATGTGCGGTGGAACTTCCTGGCCAACGTCGCTGCGTCCGTGGTCAAGCTGGCGGCGCTGGTGATGGCGGTGTCGCTGACCTCCAACTCTGTCATTATTGGCGCTGTGACGGCTGGATGCGTAGCGGCAGAGTCGGTCATGTTCCTGCTACTGCTTCGCGGCACCGGCGCTGTCCGGCTGCGGCCGGCGCTGGGCGGCTTGGCGCGAGTGATAGCCGCCACGGGGCTGGCTGCCGGGGCAGTGTGGTGGTCGGGCTTGGGGTGGGGTGCAGGGGTCGGATTGCTAGAGCAAAACCTCGTACGAGGCTTCGCGGTTGGGGGCGTCGGCACGGGGACGTTCGGGCTAGCGGTGCTGCTACTATGGCAGATAACGGGGCGGCCGGAGGGGGCCGAGCTGCGGCTGATCCAATTGCTGGGATCATGGCTGAAGGGGTCACAAGCGGCGCAATAAGCCGGGTTCAGTCGGTGAGCGCATTTATATGCCAACTATGCGGCTGAGGGCATCGCGGCCCAGATCGCTATATCATAGGAAGCCGCAGCCAGTCACACCCACCATCGATAGTGGCAATGCATGTTGCTTGAGCGTGCATTGGCGTTCCTGATCGAGCATTCGGCGTTGACGCAGTGCAGCATTTTAATGCTACCACTTGCAAGTCTGTCCTGTCCCCGGCAGTGTCGGCAGGGAAGCATAGGCGGGCGCAACAGGCATGACGGCAAAGGGCGGCCCAGACGGCCTCATTGCTGGGGAATGAAAGCCGATATGGAACCTACCGCCGGCTTCCCAGGCACTACCTACGAGGGCCAAGGCAAGAGCCTGGACCTTACCGTCCCCGACCTGCTGCAAGAGCAGTTGGACGACTACCCACACCGTTCTATAATAACGGATCGGGACGTGGCACCTGTAGCCCGCGTGTGGCTGTTGGCGAACGGTGCTACGTTGGACGCCATCCCGTCCATGACTATATCCGAAACCGTGAGGTTGGTGTTGGCCGGAGAGGGCATTCTGGTCCTGGCGCAGCAGCCGGAACCTGAGGTAGACGTGCGGACGGGGCTGCTATAGGTCCTCGACCTGTTCACGGTACTTCAGGACGCGGCGTGGCACGCATAAAGGATTGAGACTGAATGCCCATCCAGTTTCCACAGTCAACATCAACATACTTTCTTCAACAAGGATAATGACCAAACCCATGCGAAGTCTTATTATTGCGCGGTTCTCGCCGACTCCGCCGCCCGGCGATATGTTCGGCAGCATCAGACGGCAAGACCTATTCTTGTCCGCCATCAGAGCTCTGAGCCGCGAGATTGAGTACGTCTGGTTCGCCCCAAGCAGCGCCATTATGGCGCTAGGCCCGCTGGTTCATCTTGAGGCGGCGCTGTCCAGCGAATGGGGACTGCCCGTCCGCCTCTCACCGGTCCTCCAGCGGGAGCGGTATCACAAGAATTTGTGGACGGTTTACGGTGCTGGGGCACTGTCTGCTTGGGGGCAGCAAGATTTCTACTATTCGACTGGACCGAGCCAAGTAGCTAGGGTGGCAGAAAGCCTAGCCAAACGCCCGGATCTCGTTTTCGTGTCACGGTTGTTGGCGATGGGGCCGCTGATGCGCTCGGGTATAAAACCCGCACGGCTATTCTTTGATCTTGATGACATTGAGCACAAAAAGCTGATTCGCGACACAAGGGAAGCTCCGCGTGGGCCAGGCAAGCTCTTATACCCAGCCCACGTCTTGCAGCTGACGTTGGCTGAGCGGCGTGCTGCCAGGATGGCAGACGCGACATTCGTGTGCTCGGAAGAAGACCGGAGATATCTTGGGCGGATTGGGATGAGCCGCGGCGTGACCGTCGTGCCAAACGGGTTGCCGGTGTCCCCAAACCCGGCGGCGCCTTGCCCAAGCCCGACAATCCTCTTTCTCGGTACCTACACCTTTGAACCCAACCGCGCCGCAGCTCATCGGATGGTGACGCGCATCTTTCCTATAATCCAGCGGCAGGTGCCGGAGGCCCAGCTAATCATTGCCGGCAATCATCCTGAGCGGATCGCCAGCTTCCGGTTAGCCCCACCCGGGGTCAAATTCACCGGCTTCGTCCCAGACCTCGGCAAGCTTTATGCCGAAAGCCGGGTTATCGCCTGCCCGATCACCGTGGGCACCGGCACGCGCTTGAAACTGATTGAGGCCGCTTCCTACGGGCGTCCGATGGTGTCCACACGGCTCGGCGCCGAGGGTCTAGCTTTCGAGGACGGACGCGAGATCATGCTCCGCGACAACGACGAAGATTTTGCCGCCGCTTGCGTCAACCTGTTGCGTGACAATGCCGTGTGCGCGCGGCTAGGCGAGGCGGCCAGAGCCAGGATGAAGGCAAGCTATGCGGCTGAAGGCATCGCAGCCCAGATCGCTGATATCATGAGGAGCAGCAGCCAATCACACCCACCATCAATAATGCCAATGCACGTTGCTTGAGCGTGCATTGGCATTCCTTATCAAACATCTAGCGTTGGCGCATTGCGGCATGGTCGCGTTCCATCTTGAACTGCAAAATTCTTGATTTTCCAATTCTTTAGCAATAGAGGCGTGTATGGCGGTAGGTGATTTCGGCTATCTTGAGCTTAAGAAGCGGTGAGCCTTGTTCCAGCTCAAGGAGGCTCTGGTGAGTGTGGCGGAGATCGCGTCCTACCTAGGCCGGTATAGCTCGACGATCTACTGCAAGGTAGTGCCGGGTGCCGTGCGGCAGCGTGGATAAGAATGCTTAGATGCATGGAATATTTACGTGAGCCATCTCGATTGATAGGGCAGAATAAGATTTGCCGGATGCGATATTGTTATTATAAGCTTCTGACGTTTCAGCCGTATCAGGAGAAATCCCTTGATAAACAGTACCACATATGACAGTGCATTTTGGCGAGCAGCGGGAAAGGTTGGCCCGCGTCGTTGTGCCGTGATGCTGAAAATATTTCAATGTCATTTCGAAATCAATACTGACTGCAACACTGGACCATGGTTGTGAATGTTTATTGAACACGGTGTATCATATGTTACAGGGTTCGATAGCGACTTCGTAGAGCGAGGGAGGTTGGTGATCCCCGTGGAATTTCCTCACGCGATCGACTTGTTATCTGATTTTCACATTATGCGTCGTTACGTTCTTGCTTATCTGTTTGAGGCTGCTAAATACCTATCCGCGGAAGATGGAACTAACTTGGTGGCAAAAATTTGCCAAGCTGCATCTATGACTCTATTCTGCGCCAGAACCTCTAGACAGGATGGGACGGGTCGCATCAATGAGGCACCGTCTGATACATGGCGGCAGCAGTTTGCACATCATAGATACCATCCGTTGAACGTTGTCCGGTGGCGAGTTTGGGGTCGGTCAGAGGTAAAGTGGTGTTACCAGAGGAATATCGTTGCTTATGCAGACGCGTCCTTTCTGGCCGCGTGTCAGGACCTTCGCACTGTCAGAGACGCCATAAGACTCAATGCTGTTCGTTTAATTGTTGCTCTCGTCAATTTGAATAAATCGAAGCAGCCACAATATACTTCACGAGAACAATTAAGCAGCTTCCTGCTCCTTTTCTCACGGCGGCACGACGCCGCATTGGCTCTGGACGGTAAACCCTCATGACAGATCTACGATACGCAGCATGCGAGAGAATTACGCTTGACGCATCTATTATAATTGGCACACGCAATCGTGCAGATGTTCTCGAGAAAACCCTGCTGTCGCTTTCTCTGATGCGAGCTACATCCGACATCAAATATGAAATCATTGTTGTTGATAATGGCTCAACTGATAGCACCAACTCAGTGGTGAGCGCTTGGTTTGATCGTCTTCCTATTCGGTATTTATATGAGGCACAGCCTGGATTAAGCCGCGCCCGGAATCGCGGTTTCACTGCGTCTTGTGGCAGGTATATTTTCTTCACAGACGATGATTGCATTGCTTCTCCTAACTGGCTAATAACCGGGATTCACCTGTTATCCGAAATTCCTCGCCAAGTCATTGGAGGTCGGATCGAATTGCACGATCCAACGGATCGACCCCTCACTCTCAAACTTGAAGATAGCCCCGCTTCCTTATCCTCAGTGGGCGATCTATTTGGGTTCCTTCATGGCTGTAACATGATTCTTGGTCGTTGCGTCGTTGATGAGGTAGGGCCGTTCGACACTCTTTTGGGTCCTGGAACGCGCTGCAAAGCCGCAGAGGATGCAGATTTTGTCTATCGTGCGTTTCGGCAAGGCATTCCCATCCATTATCGCCCCGAGCTCCACCTAGCTCATAATCACGGCCGCAAGCACGCCTCTGACGAACAGATTCTTCTTAATGGTTACGTTCTTTCCGTGGGTGCAATTGCCATGAAGCACATCCTCCATGGTGATATTTCGCTTTTAAAAGTTGCCTACTGGAATCTTCGTTCGGAACATCGCATTCAGAAACTGCGCCGCATAAAGAATTACCTGCGTGGTGCAGCTAAGTACGGACAGTCCCTGTTAGAAAGAGCAGGTTGAGCTCGACTCTCCACATCTTGGGGGTTCAGTAGACATTCCCTGTTGGTCTCGTGCTGCCGGCTCGCGTGGGAGCCGCGTTGGCACGCGATGCCGACAAATCGCACCCTTTCCACATTGCCTCGCCTGAATTGCGGTCGGATGGCGGTCTGTTGCCTCGCCTGATTTGTTCCCCGCCGGTGTGGAACGGCGAGGGCGGGCATGGGGCGGATCAGCATGGCAGCGCGTGACGAGTTGGTGGTGGCCGTTGCGGGCCGGTATGCCCGGACGAGCCGCCTGGAGCGGGGCCGCATTCTGGACGAGTTCGTGGCGCTGACGGGCCTGCACCGCAAGCACGCGATGCGACTGCTGCGCGGTGGGCAGCCCAGCCAAAGGTCCGGTCCCCGCCCGGGCCGGAGGGTCTACGACGATGCCGTGCGTGAGGCGCTGATCGTGATCTGGGAAGCGTCGGACCGGATTTGCGGCAAGCGGCTGCAGCCGTTGGTGCTCATCCTGGTCGAGGCAATAGAGCGGCACGGCCATGTCCAGCTCGCGCCGGAGGTCCGCACGGGCCATCATTGATGCTAAAGCTTACAGAGCCGGCCAGGTTTCACCGCCTTCACGTCAGTGTCGCACCTGTCTATTTCACCGGGTGGCGTGGGCGAACCCGGCTCAGACCGACATCGTCCCTTCGTCCTAGCTAGCGTCCGACCAGATCAAGCTGACCTAGTCCCTTGTCACTCTATGCTGCGCCGCAGCAACGCTGAATGTGCATTTATGCAAGCTGTGACTGGCCCAGGGCCGCCATGCCGTTGCGCTACCTGCACAACGGCACGGCGGGTGCTGCCGTTATTCGTGGACGCGGAACTCTTCCGCCGACTGGCCTCCGGCTTCGGCCTGGGTCAGCCAGATCGGCTTGCGGCCGCGTCCGGACCAGGTCTGGCCGTCGGG